>Ga0123341_1002686_pt1 | contig 14803 bp, 14 predicted proteins | sample Turbeapinknodule_FD_89959 | JGI IMG/M metagenome (GOLD analysis project Ga0123341, IMG submission 89959) | Root nodule microbial communities of legume samples collected from Mexico - Turtle bean Mexico pink nodule | ecosystem: Host-associated > Plants > Roots > Nodule | place: Mexico: Nepantla... | reverse complement strand
TTAAATATTTTAAACATAAAAAATGTATGTTAATCTACGGAAATAATTTATATCTATAATCTATAATCTATAATATAATACAATGCTGTTACACATAAGAAAAGATAAATTAAAGGAGAAATGAATTAAGATTATCATATATCATTAAAGATAATAATTAATATAGTTTATACTAATAAAGACATAAATCGAATGTTGTAGGTGAAACAAATTATGAAACATTATTGTTTTGGTATAATAAATATAAATATTTTAAACTGAAACAGAGCAATTAATTCATGTGATTTTTCAGAAAGAAAAAAAAAAGTCATAAAATTGAAGCCGTGGATTCTGAGAGTGAGGGAGAGAGAGGGACAGAAGGAATGAAAAAGTTAGTGATGGAAGGGTGAGGTGCACAGGACATAAAATAGGCGTAACGCAGAGAATCTTTACATTGAATGACACACTTTCAATTAAAATTGTCTTCTTTCTCTCTCTTTCTCTCTCCTCTCCTCTCCTTTCTTCTCTGTCTAACCCAAAAATCTTTGGCTCAACCCACCATCCAATTTTCAACCATAATTGGTCACAAAAGCTAAAACCTTTTTGGGTTCTTATCATCTTCGCTCAATTCACCAATAACAGAGAGAGAAAAAAAAAACAGGGTACCCAGAAGGAAACGAATCCAAAAGTTCAAATCTTTCTGAGATATAGATGGCCGACATGGAAGAAATTGGACCTGATGTCTGGTGTGTCTATTATGTTTTTTTATTTCCAGAACTTTGATTTAGTGGCATGTTCTTCTGCAATAAAGTTTCGTATTTTCTCTTTGCCTAGTTTTTTTAGATATTTTTTGCTGTTTATAACTTGTGAATGCTATGAATATGGTTTTTTATAATAGCCTTCGTCTTTGAATTTCTATGGGCTGTTGTCCATCATAACTTTTGAATTTTGGGATTCGTCCTATGGGGATTTCATACTGGTTGTGAAATTTTCAATCTGATACGCTGTGTTAAGTTGTTAACTACTGTACAACGATTTTACTGAAGAATCCGTGTTTTAGAAATGGTTGGGAGATTATTGGGCACTTTAATGTTTAATTGTAATGGAAATATGTCTGGTTTGAGGGAGAAGCAATGAGGATGCGATTTTGATCAGTGATTATTAATTAGTGAATGAATCCTGGTACAAACAATCGAAAAGGTTGCATTTTTTATTGTGCTTTGAATGTTCCAGTGGTCGTTTAGGACATTGAAGTTTAGTTTTATGTGTCTGGTGATTAGTGACCAAGTTAGCCTAAACTTTTGAAGTTCAAATCTGTACCCTTTTAACCAATCCAAGAGATTTTGTTGTATAATGAAGAATCTTCTTACTAATGGTTATGCGTTTAACTGCAGTTCGGATCTAGAAGTTGATGATATTAGATGCCCCAATATAGCAGAGAAAGATGTCAGTGATGAAGAGATTGAAGCAGAGGAATTGGAACGGCGGATGTGGAAGGATCGAATCAAACTCAAAAGGCTAAAGGAAAGGCAGAAGCTGGCGATTCAGCAAGCTGCAGAGAAGCAAAAGCCAAGGCAGTCCAGTGATCAAGCTCGTAGGAAGAAAATGTCCAGAGCACAGGATGGGATTCTGAAGTATATGCTGAAGCTTATGGAAGTCTGCAAAGCTCGTGGATTTGTGTATGGGATCATTCCTGAGAAGGGAAAGCCAGTTAGTGGTTCCTCTGATAACATTAGAGCTTGGTGGAAGGAGAAGGTAAAGTTTGATAAGAATGGCCCTGCAGCTATAGCCAAGTATGAAGCTGAGTGTCTTGCCATGAGTGAGGCCGATAACAGCCGAAATGGCAACTCGCAGAGCATTCTCCAAGACCTGCAAGATGCAACACTTGGATCACTCTTGTCTTCTTTGATGCAACATTGTGATCCTCCCCAGAGGAAGTATCCATTGGAAAAGGGTGTACCCCCACCTTGGTGGCCAACTGGTAATGAAGATTGGTGGTCACAGTTGAATTTACCTCATGGTCAGAGTCCTCCTTATAAGAAGCCGCATGATTTGAAGAAGATGTGGAAAGTGGGGGTGCTTACTGCTGTTATAAAGCACATGTCGCCTAATATTGCAAAGATAAGGAGGCATGTCCGCCAGTCAAAATGTTTGCAGGACAAGATGACAGCAAAGGAAAGTGCAATTTGGTTGGCGGTATTAAGCCGAGAAGAAGCTCTCATTAGGCAGCCTAGTAGTGACAACGGTACATCTGGAATAACTGGAATGCTACCTGGTGTTCCTGCTGAGAATAAGCAAGCTGCTAGTAGTGCAAGCAACTATGATGTTGATGGTACTGATGATGGCATTGGTTCTGTTTCGTCTAAAGCGGATCGGAGAATTCAGAGTATGGATACCGAACCATCAGATAACTTGCACAGGGTTACGAAGTCTGTCCAAGATAAAGATCAACCTAAGCGACCCAGGCCGAAAAAACCTCGTTTGAATTCAAGGGCTGTTGACAAACCACCAGCACAATCTGACAATGAAATTTTACATGTTGAGCCAAGAGGCAAAGGACTCAATATTAACCAGACAGAAGCACAAGCAGTTCGAATCCAGATCCATGGAAATGAACAGTCCAATGAGACAGATTCTGCTGCAAGGCCACTGGAAAAGGAGCTTGAGGTGCCTACGCAACTGCTGGCACCCGAGTTTGATCATTACTCTTATTTGCATACAAACAACTTAATTTCCTCGGAAAGTATTTATACGAGTGGAAGGCCAATACAGTATCCTGAGTTGCAAAACCCTGACATGCATCATGAAACCACTTATAATCTTTATAATCCAGCAGCAGGGCATGAGCCTGGTCATTATAGGCAGCAGCTACATCCTGGGAACAGCAGTGAAGCAAGGCCAGATATTGATGCAGTTCATGCACAAGCTGTGCATATGAAAGGGGATGAAATTACTGGAGGAGATTTGCAATATTTTGGTAAAGATGCATTTCAGAATGAGCTTGATAGACCTATTGATCACTCTTTCTTTGGATCACCGCTTAGTAGCATGTCATTAGATTTTGGAGGACTTAACAGTCCATTCCATTTAGATGATTTCTTGGGTGACGATGAAATGATACAGTACTTTGGAGCATAATTTATTGAAACTGCTAGCTCAGCAGAGACAGTAAGTGCTCTTCTTCTTCTCTTGTATAATGCTGTATCAAAATTGCATATCATGATCCATGACTTCTGTACTGTATTTTATCCATCCTTTTCCAGGAATAACAAAAATTCCAGTACCTGTTGCTTATCTGGGTGAAGGTTCCAGATTGGTATTAGTGTCTATGGAGTTTGAGGTTCAATTTTTTAACTGACAGGCTATAGGCACGCACAGTATTAGAAGAACTGAAGCATGAAGTCCTGCATTGGTTAGCCCATTTCCATAACAATAAACATGTTTTGGGGTTGCATGTAAAATTATCAATTGTTGTATTCACTGAACTGCACATATGAATGTTTAGCTAGTATTTTTAGAATAGGGTTGCCTCCAAATTTAATAAATTATCCTTGTTTCCATGCTCTGTCCTATGCTTGTGCAGGCTACATAAAAGTGCAATCACATGTGCTTGTTTCCAACATCCCCCTTTGCATACCATTAACATGTTTCCCTAGGAGGGAAAGTGATCTTTTCCTATGGGTGAAAAGTTTGACATATCATATATCATATACTGATAAAAATTATGAAAGGATTAGGATCTGATACAGTGAATTTGAGGATCTAAATGGTGGGTTTCCAACAAATCAACAATTGTGCAGTTGTCCATATTAGGAATATAAAAGAGGGGTATCTCTACATTATTAAAATGAAAAGGTCAGAGACATTGTGATAAGACTCACTTGGGCTTAGTGCTCAACTACACACTATGGAATCAATAATTCGGTGCCGGATAACGTAAGGAGCATTGTCATGATGTTTTAATATCATTTTCACTCTATTTTTCTTGGTTCCTTCCTTCCCCTAAACTACATCCTAAACCCCTTCAAAAATTGTTTTAACATAATATCACTGTTATGGGATCTTCCTCTTCCTCGGACACATCATATAAGATTTTTGTTTCTCTACGATCACATCTCAATTCTAAACTACGTTCCACCTCTTACACTTGTTGACAAAAAGTGTGGGAAAAGGATAAAATTTGAAGTCTGTATCAGTATAAAGCTAAAATTTACCAGTTTTTCTTTAAAGAAACAAGCCTATGCTGTGCTTTCATTTGTAATTATAATCTGTTTTCAACTTTCAGACCATTTATATTATATTTTCTCTTTTTCTTTACGAATATGGTTATCACTATTAAACCCGTATTACCTTTTAACAATTTTCAAAGGTTTCCTTTGATCTTTGCGTTGAATGTGATAAATGGATATTTGATTTTTCATCGTTTCTGCTTTTAATTCGTTTGATGAATTGACTGACACGGAAATTTTTGTTCATTTGACTGGAAGCCATTTTTTTTATATTGACCACATAATGATAATCTGTATGTATGTGCGGTCCAAATAACTAATAAAACATTTATTAATTATATAAATCATTATTATCATACGGTAAAAAAAATTACTTTGACAAATTATAAGTTGTGTAAAATCATAGCATAGATACTACAGACTAAGATAAATATAATCTCTAAAATATAAGATACGGTATACGAATTTATATATTATATAATTATAGATTATATAAATTGATAATAAAGATTTATATATATATAACTGATTTTAACATATACTTTTTAAATTAGATACTTCACGAATATATATCATACGAATGTCTTACAATATATATCCTACGAACGTCTTACAAATATCAGTGTCTAATACGTGTATCCGATACGAATACACCATTTAACATCATTTAAGAGACGTGTCCGAGCCACGTAGATCATAAACAGTGATGGGTAAAGCTTTTCCGTGGCTGCAGAAACTCAATTGCTTAACGATTATACTAAAAATTTGCAGAAGCTCAATTGCTTAACGATTATACTAAAAATTAACGAAAACTAACTTTTCATTTGTTTATTAGACCATGTGACCACCTTAATTCATCGTTTATTCGAGGCATTTCTTCGCATTGTTAAACACTGCAGTCAAAAAGGGGATGAAAATAATTCTTTACTTTGTGCAGAAACTCTTAAAAAACACATTGAATACCCCAAAGTCCCTACTCAATAAATATAGACAATAACAAAACAAAACTTCTAAGTACACATCATTTTCACCTCCTTTTCCTTTTCCTGATATTGAGAAAAACACAAAAACAGAGGTAACACAAATAGTATTAATTGATATATGCATATATACTCTGCATGTAAAATGGGTAAAACAAAAGAGCATTGTATTTTTTTCCCCATAACGTACAAGTTAAAACTTAATTCTCATTGCACGGAACAATATGCAAAGGAGTTAAACAGGAGCTTACAATGAATAAAATACAACATCAATACATCAGTACATAATGAGTTGTTTACTATGGACAATTTATGCTTTTTTGCATTTTCGAACCCTACAAACTTGCATTGGATTTGGATGTGACAATGTTCCAAGAGCGCAATGCTATTACCAACACTAATACATCAGTATTTCGAATATTGTTTTCCATGATATAAATACAGTGCGTCCTGGCAGTCCTGCGCTAATCTCAAAAGAAATTTATCAGCTACATCTCTTACAGATTGTCCTCAACCTCAACTGAAACAAAACAGGTAATGGTATAGAAACCGTCTTGTTTTCCAATCATGGCTGAAAATATTATTTTTACAGAACATGCTATGAAGGGTGCACGAAAGAAATCATTTAAACCAGCATATAAAATATTTAAACAAGTCTAGGGACCCTCTAATTATACTTTAATTTAAGACAGTTAAGTACCTGCCGCTATCCAATAAACCTGCAGCCCTCTCTTAGGCTGCCGATATTTCTTTCATCTCGTTATAATCAGAATTCAGCCTTCTCTTTCTCAGTCTGCCGATATTTCAGTATTATCAACATCAACATAATTTACAAACCAAACTTCTTTGGTCTCAAGAATGTGGAAGAACCCTTTTGTAATCCTGGCATGGAGATTTGCTGCTGACGCTTAGCTGTCTTTTCCTTCTCCTTCTGTTTCCTTTCTCTCTCAACCTCTGCCTGTACCTTCTTCAAGTTCTCCATCTCCTCCTCCATGGCTGTTTTCTCTTGTTTCTGTTTCTTCTTATGCTCCAGTAATGATGTATCAGAATCCTTAACAGAGAAAAACATGGGTCCCAACTCAGCCAGCCACTGGGGCTCCACTGCCGTGGCACACTGCATGTACTCCTTCGTAGTCAGGATTAACTCGTGATAAACGACATACTCAGGATTGCAGCCCATACCATAGAGAGCACTACTGGGATGAAGATGACACGGCATCCCATTCCGGCAGTTAACATACTCTCCCACACCCTTTAACCTTGCTGCATTGTGAAAATATGCAGAACAAATTGCTTTTCTGACAATGTCTGTATCAGGCCAACATGAGGTTAAGGGGATCTTTAAAGTCTTGAGGATGTCAAGCAACTGGGATCTCACCTCTCTAGCTTTTCTTAAACCTTTGACATGCAAGTAATGATCATTGCACCAATCACCTCTGTAATCATGCTGTTTCCATTGCTGATAAACGTTGTACAGGGTTAAATGATCAGACTCTGGCACAAAAAATCTTTCCCGCGCGGCATCACTCTCCTCTGCCCGATCCTTGGGTCTGAAGAAAACAGATGGCACAGAAAGCATGGAAACAATTGTCAAAACCTCCTCAAGACACCCTAACAGATCACCCGTCAAAAGCATCTTGGCAAGTGGAGGGTCAAGCGGAAATTCAACCATTTTCCACCCAAGCTCAGTTAATCCCCCCACATTGTTAAGCGCACCCAGCACCCACAATTGGTACATCGAATTGAGAATATTATCTTGCGGAGGTGGATCCATGAAATCAAAGTCAAGTAGATTTTCAACTTTCAGAGATTTTAGCAACAAGACCACATTACCAAGGTTAGTCCTCTGAATCTCTGGAACAGGACTGGGCAGCATTTCATTTAAGTAAGCACTCTCAGTATACAACCTATAGCATGTACCAGGGCCAGTTCTACCAGCTCGACCAGCACGCTGGTCAGCAGCAGCACGGCTAACAGGGAAGACCTGGAGAGCATCCATGCCCATCCTAGGGTTATACACCTTCATTTTACCATAGCCTGAGTCTATCACATAGAAGATACCATCAACAGTTAATGATGTCTCAGCAATATTAGTGGCTACAATGCATTTTCGGGCTCCATCTTCAGCTTTCTGAAATATCTTAGCTTGTAAATCGGCAGGAAGCTGAGAGTATATGGGAAGAATCAAGAGTTTTGGAACAACCTTATTTGAAGACGACATCATCTGCTCCATTCTCTCTGCAAGGGCATAACAAGCTGCCTCAATCTCATCCTGGCCAGTCATGAAGATAAGGATGTCACCAGGAGGACTGGTTATATGAATAGTCATAGCCTGCTTCACTGCACCTTCAACATAATCTTCAACTGGAGTTTTACTCCATAATATATTAACAGGAAATGTTCGCCCAGGAATGTTATAAATCGGTACACTGCAAGAATGCCACAATTAGGTTGAATATAACAAAAATCAATAACAAGAAACAATGCAAGATAACAAGTGAAATTTACCTTCCAAAAAAATTTGAAAATTTCTGTGCATTCAGAGTTGCAGATGTAACGATCAGCTTGAAATCACGACGTTGAGCTACAACTTTCTTCAATATTCCAAAAAGAACATCAGTGTTTAATGATCTTTCATGGGCTTCATCCATGACAATAACCCTGAAACAGTTCCAAACAAGATGGTTGATAACATTGTTTTTTATTGCAAACAAACAGTAAGGTGTGAAAGCAGGGGGCAAGATTTGTTAATGTTTCCATACCGGTACTTGTCTAGATCAGAATCTTTTAGTGTTTCACGTAGAAGTACACCATCAGTCATGTACTGTAAAATTTAAAAGCAGAAGTTTAGAGCATATCACACAGTTTATGATTAATGTGTCCACTATCAACATAGTTACAGTATATGGCCACATCATGATACAGAGTGTAGATACCTTATGTCAATTAAAGAAAGTACAATGAAAAGAAGCTACACGATATCATTGTAACATGAAGCACAATAATTATTTCTAACAAATACAAGTTGGGTTCACCTTTATAATGGTACTTGGCCCAGTCACATCTTCAAAACGTATTGCATAGCCAACTTTATCACCCAACTCTGTATCCATCTCTTCACTAACTCTCTTGGCAACACTCATAGCTGCCACACGTCTTGGTTGGGTGCAACCCACTATACCACCTATAGTATAACCATCCTCATGCAGATACTATTCAGAAAAATCAAATGTTAAGATGTCTATCTGGGATTCTGTTCTTTGATGGATAAACATTAATTAACAAATACAAGATATTGGCATAGAAAATAAAAAGACTATAAAACCTGTGTTAATTGTGTTGTCTTTCCTGAACCAGTTTCTCCAACCACCACCACCACCTGATTTTCACGAACCACCTACACATTGTATATCAAGAGAAATATTACAACATTTAAGAAACAACACTGAGAGAAACAAAAACTCCAAATGGAAAAGGGACATGTGAAAAATTACAAAATGCAAAACCGTAAGAGGAGGACAGAAGGAAAAGGGACTTGGTTATGCTATATCAAAATCATATGATGATAAATATTGAGTTAACATGTTCAATCCTAGTCCCCTTCCACATGATATAAAGATGAATAGAACTATAATGACAAAGATATCCATGTCCTAACTTTGAACCTTTAGACTGTGATTGATTGTGATCATTAATTACATAATCCAAAAGATTGAATGTAGGTTCCTAAAATTTTGACCAAAAACGAACCTATCAATAATTGACACATGCATAACCAAGAAAAAAGGTCAACCTGTAATAAATCTTCTCTCACTGAAAAAATAGGCAGATATTGTCTTTGCTCTGCAATGGTTTTTGACTTAGCAAAGTCACTCACGGCTTCTCCCCCCTTCTTCAAATGCTGTGAAAACTTAGCCTCCTCCTTAAAATCAATTTCCCCATCTTCACCCACTTCAGCAGTGTCTGCATCAATCTAACATTTGCAAAATTTTAAATAAGATGAAGTCTTCAAACATGAAAAGAGAAAGCAAAGGACACAATTACTCCAGATTCCCAGAAGAATACCTGCTCTGCTGTTTTCTCAACGCCCAAGATATCACCAAGCTTTGAGCCTGCAAGCTCCCAAAAGCGTTGGCGAGACTTGTTCATACTCTGCTTCTCATGGATTTCTCTAACCAGGGTAGACCCTTTACGAGATATTATAGCCATGTCAGATGTTGGATCTTTTAATGGCATAATTGGTTCAGCCTGCTTAGTGAAAACAACTCTGCCATCAAGGAAAGGAGGCTTTGTATCTGTGGCCAACAGGGAGAGAGTAATTAGTAAAAAAATGGAGTAATACCACACAAAAATAAATTAAAACACCAAAGTTGACCGGATGAATATTTACCATGAACAAGAAGAATAACTCTGTGCTCTTCCTCATCATCGAATTCAGTCTGAATCTCTGTACCTCTAACAGCTCCAGATCTCAGCAGTTGCCTATCCTCCCATTGAGCATTATCAGCTGTCAGCTGGGACAACTTCTTGCTCTGTGCAAGGGACATCTTGGTCCCATCTCTTCTAACCTGCATTATTGACAAAAACACTTATAAGATAACAAAACCCATACAACTTGCCCTAAACAGCATGCACCAACACATTAAACGCTTCTCAAATAAGCAAAATCAAGAATATTTCACCATACAGAACAATAAGAAAATATGTGCATAGTACATACATACAACACATTGCAAACACTGCCCCTAAAACACAGATGACGATTGTTGTGTGAATAGCTATTCTCTGATGCACAAATACGGTGAGAATATTGGATACAGTACATGTATCAAATACATTACAAGTCTGATATAGTGAAACATAAATTTTTAAAATATAGGGTACAATATACTTAAGATGCATATTCAAAACAATCAAAATCCTCTCTCTATATATTAGAATAACTATCTTGAACAAGAGTGTAAACCCAAATGTCATTCACCCAAAATCCCCAAGATAGTAGATTGCAACATAAAACATATCCATCATCTAGCTTACCAAACCACAACCTTGTGAACATAGACACATAACTGATCCAAACTAAATCATGCTACTCAGAAGAATAACTTTCAAAGATTTCAATCTTTAGCTAGATGAGATTAAAGTAAACATAACCAAATTAAAATATCACAATGAACAAAATTTTCCACGCAACCATCTATAAACTACAATATTCAAATGATAAGATGTAGAACTTTATCACATGCAAGCTTTTCCATTTTATCAGATCTTCTTATGGCCAGTAACTGGAGTTTATGTACTTTACATTTTAATTGGTAGCAGGAAGCTAAATGACTAACAATTGTGCCGATACAAGCAAGGAAAAGTTAGTTTAAACATGTCAAGAAATTCTAAAAGTTACCAGTCTCTTGGCCAACTCAGCCTCTTTTTTCTGAAAGGAAGCTTCATCTCCAAGAAAAAGTGATGAGTTATCGCCATCAAACAATGTGCCACCTTCCTCTCTGTCATACCTTCATGATATAATTATAATTATTAAACTATAAAAAATGAAAAAATAGATTTTGCAAATTAAAAACTACAATGCGATGTGAAAAAGAATCATCTACAACTTCAGCTGTATCATCACTACTAAGGTAAAACTTGCATGATGAGTCCCCTTTTGAATCTATATATCATAGAAGAAAAAAATCAAGCAATTTAAGTCATTAATTGTAAAAGACAAGCACAAAAAAGGAACCATCACAATATTCCAATGTATCATTATTATGCACTCTGATCAATGATAGCACAACAATTTTCAAATTCGGTGATTTAAAACAATATCAACTAAAAAATACTCTTCAAACTATATTTAGATACCATGCTCGGTCAGCGTCGTATTCCATCTCCAAACGCATGCTTTCAGTAATCTCATACTTGTGGTCTTCACCGAAATCAGACTTATCCGCCACTTCATCCTGGACACATGAAAATCACAATTATATAAGTTGATGACATAGCATGCATATTAAAACTAAAAAGTAATCCATAATAATTAGTGTGAAAGAAGAAAACCCGAAGATATTCAGAACTTTGCTTTATGTGTGTGTATATATATGCTAAAAGATTTATTTTAGTTGCTCAGCATAGTCTATAACGAATTATCAAATTCACAAGGGAACTGTCAGAAATTAGATGCAAAATATACCTGAAACGTATTTGAAGATTCAGATGAAAAATTCAGCTGATGTGATCGTCCACTGTGTCTAGAAACAGAAGAAGATTTGGCTGAATATCCAGAAGCACGTATTGGGATAGGAGATGGAGAAACATGGTCCCAGGGGGAAGATGAATTAACTACATTCAATTCAACAAAATAAAAAATATTACTTCATAGACTGCCGTCATAAAATTGAATTATAAGGATTAAAAACATTAAAATTATCATATTTGAAATAACATACAGGATGAATGAGGTGTGTTGCCCCCCAACCATGGTGAAACTAATCGAGCATCCGGTGAGGCACCTAAAAACATTGGGGATGGTGAAGGTTGATGACGTCTAGAACTAGAGACACTGTCCCTCCGTGGACTTTCACCCCAATCCCACCTGCCATCATCCCAGTCAGACCTGCCTGCAAGTGCAAAATAGATAACGCCTAAGTCATAAACAATAGCTAGGTCTTCCAGTGCACTGAGACTAATTGTAAAAAAGCGTATCTTATATGCCAATTCAATATAATTGGAAGCAAAAGGATTTTAGTATTCTAAGTACAGATAAGTCAACAATATTTCTTGCTTTCAGTGCTTGGATTAATCCCAAAAACCCTAGAGGAAACAGAAAAATAGTATTTGCGTACCAGGTGTTCTCCTGGAATCTTCATATCTGCTTCGCTTTCTACCATTATCACGGTCATACCTACTATGTGAATCCCTTTCTGAATAAGATCCTCCCTTACTCTCGTAGTAGTTACGATGCCACACTCTTCCACTACCAGTTCTTGAATCATCCCTGAAATGCCTCCTCTCATTCCTGTTATCCTCCCTGTCATATCCTCCTGAAGGTGATGGAGGAACCTTCAAAATTGATATAGCAAAATTAGAGATATGCAGCAAAGTGTCAAAATAATGAGAATTTTATTGAATATAAAGAATCTAAAGCAAAAGTGTTTCTCATTCCTTTTCTAAAGCAATTAAAATAAGACCAATAAATATGAAATGAAAAAAAAGGTAAAGAGAAAAAATCTTACATTTGAGACCACTTGCTCAGTTGAACGAATCTTGCTGGTATCACCATAGTGATCTTCGGTCACAGAACTTCCTGTGTGGACAAAAACCCACAGAACCTTATGAGGTTATTATTTGCTTTGCTTGAGTAAAAACTAATAACTAAATCCCAACATACAAAAGAAAACCTACTTAAAAAACAACTTTAAATTATCATTTTCGAGACATTAAACATGTAGAGATAAAGATATTTCCTTTACAACTATTATTTGTACTACATTGCTGGCTCACTTTACATATCCAACAAGCTTTGAATTCACCATTTTGTTAATTTTTTGTCCCTCATAAATAACCCATCAGATGACTTTAAAGAATACACATAAACCTCCTGAATGGAAATCAACTGGTGAAAACAACTATACAAAGAGAAATTAATTATATAAGTACCTGCATGTGTAGTTTCACGGTATCTCCTAGTGTGTCTGTGTGTGCTGACAATCGCACCCTGTTCACTCTCTTCAACAACAGTCGACTCAGACTTATCTTCATCTTCTGCAGATGCAGCAATGGATATGGTTCTTTCTTTTGGCAACTTGAATCCCCCATCATAGTGAGTCCCTCCCCGTTTTGCACTGGCAAGGGCATCAAGTCCTATTAAGTAATTTATTAAGATAAACATCGTACAGCATCAGCATTCAGTACCCAAAAAATGTAAAACATAACACATAAGAAACAGATAAACAATAGAACAAAAACATAGACTCCTAATTCAAAAATGCATATAAAAACAATACCTAAACGAGATTTTCTCTCTTGAGGCACGTAAACCACTCTATCCTTCCCAGATACACAGAGTCCACCACGGGTAGGTTTTTCTGGTTCCAGTGTCGTAGTAGTCTTGTTTATGTCAACCACTTCAGAACAAGCTCTATCTTTCTATTCACCAACAACAACAAGAACCGATTAAACTACATTTCGAAACAGTTTAGCAAGATGACAGCAATAAAACGAATTCGATACTGACCTCCATGATGTAACGTAACAGAATTCTTCGTCACGAACTCTACACAGCAAAGTCTACGAAGAAGATAACCGAGAATACCACTGTATTAAAATGGGGCTGAAATTAAGAACCTCCCAAAACCCTAATCCCTAAGGTTGTGTTTCACATGTCTAAAAGTATCACACAGATGAAAGATGCAAAGATGTGTCTCGATGATCCAGTAAGGGTAGTATTGAATGGAAGGGCAATGCTTCCTTGAGAAATTGTGCCAGGCGTAAAAAAAATGTTATTTTAGATATAGTTAATAGTTATACAATCTCGATTAAAGAAATGAAGGGCTTCAATAAAACAATCAAAACAAACAATGCAAAACAACTAAAGGCATTTCCAAATAGCTATTTAAGTACATAATTATGCACAATTCTCTTCTAGCATAATCTAACTTTATGATATCAAAGAAAAAATAGAAACAGCTATCCACGTTTCCGTCCACTCTAAGTTTTAAATGTATTGTTCATTAATAATTTAGAAAAACGGAATGGCTCTCTTGCAATTCACACACCACATTCATGATTAAGTAGCCAATTGCATTGTAGGTGTTACATGTGACACTGAACATACTCATATTCTAAAAAGTTAGTGCAAACTCAATAAAATTCATCTATCTGTAGTCTAAACCTGCATCTAACCATGGTAAAGTCATACAGGGTTTAAGCAGAACATAAATAATTAATCATTTGCAGAAACTGAAGCCGTTTGTCATTTATTTAACACTGTTCTGTAAGGCTAGGAAGCATAAAAAGTAAAATGAAGCCAAAAAAATTCAGAGATTAAGCGTAATTTAAAGAAGAAGCAGAGGTAACCTTACACCGAGTCGAACCCCTTTCCTTCTGCTTTGCCTTTGATGCGAGAAACCTGCTTCAATACGCGCAGATCCAAGCCCTAACCAGGTGTTTGAGTAACCTGATATTTTTTCTTCTCAATTTGGCTTCGGAAAACAAATTAGGGTTTATCTGTGGAAGATTACAGGATAATCTATACGTTCAGGTTCAGGAAAGATGATAGAAACGCAAAATGGGCAAAAATGTGTTATTAAATAATAAACCTATAAAAAATAAACATATATGATATATGATATATGAAAGATGAAAGATAATAATATATAATAAACAAGATAATAGTAACATTATGTGTGTTAATAATAGTATTCATACATATATTTATAACTGAGTTATGGAAGAAATAATATTTGATTAGTATTATATCTATACATATATTATATTCATATAAATTTTATATTGTAATATTTTATTATAAATTTATGTATATTACATTTTTTAAATATATTATTTAAACTTATATTTAATACTTTAATCTATTATAATTTATTTTTATCCATATTTTTT
>Ga0123341_1002685_pt1 | contig 14806 bp, 7 predicted proteins | sample Turbeapinknodule_FD_89959 | JGI IMG/M metagenome (GOLD analysis project Ga0123341, IMG submission 89959) | Root nodule microbial communities of legume samples collected from Mexico - Turtle bean Mexico pink nodule | ecosystem: Host-associated > Plants > Roots > Nodule | place: Mexico: Nepantla... | reverse complement strand
ATCTTTCCTTTATTCTGGTTTGTAAAAGTGTAAGTGTTAGTCACTCCTTGATAGGGTTTCTTGGAGTGCAAGGTGTGCTGAAATAGGGTTTTTCAGCATTGGTTGTATTGTTCTTGTAGTGTTTAAAAACTGTTGTGTTTGTAAGTGATTGACACTGTTTTTAGTGGATTCCACCTTGGAGTAAGGTGAAACTGGGTGTAGCTTTGTATGAGTGAACCAATATAAAAACCTGCTTGTCTTTTTCTCTCATCCCTGCACTCGTTTTTGGTTTTGCTTCATTATGTCAAGAACTGAATCTGTTCTTTTGAAATCAAATCTGTTAATTCTGGGTTTAATAAAAATTGTTCTTCCTGATCTGTTAAAGTTCTCTAATCACTAACAAAGTGTTTGTATATGAGGTTTTAATTGGTTTAAGAACAAATAGTCATATTCATTAAATCCTGACAAAGATTCATTCTCTTTTGGAACCTTGTGTTGAATGAACTTGATTGATTTCTTGGTATAATCTGTACTATTCAAACTGGTAAAATTTAACCAATCTGATTCTGTTATACCTCTCTGTTGATTGCAATTTTAATCTGAACAAGGTCAAATTGTGTTAGACTGTTATGAAGAATCAATCTGTTTCTTTTAAAAACAATCTGTTCTTTTTCCCTGATATACTGAAAACTGTTTGTATTTGCGAAAATTTTATATGTTCAATTGACCCCTCCCCTCTTGAACTTAGACACTAATCGACCCAACAAAGTTAACTTTGATTCCAGTAGAAACTCAAAGAAAAATCAAATATATATGTTAATAATCGCATAAAATCTACCTATCATTGTCTTGGTGGTATCCCTTTATTTATATTATTCTATATGAGCTTATACCTATAGTGATGAATAGGATAGGCTCAAATATCTTCTAATTATATTTTTTTGACATTGTTTTGGATGTATTGCTAATTATTTTTGGTTAATTATCTTGAGATAACGTGTTTTGTATATCGAGAGTTTAATGGACCTGTTTCGAGGTTGTACACAATTTATATTACGAAAACTATAAATGTGACTCGAAACATCTTGGATATAACGATGTTAAGGTCTTCTTGGCATTCTGGAGACTTCTCGGTTCCAATAATACATTGACACCCCATACTCGAATTTGCTTTATGAACAATCTTGAAAGAGAAATTTACTTTTCTTTTCCAAGATCCTTTCAGTACCGTGTAGTATACTGGATCCCTAGACTGACCCCCTAGACTGGAATATGCGAAAGTGTACGAATAGTCTATAAAAGTTTGTATAATCATTTAGAGTTGCACTTGTCAGAGATTAACAAGCTTCGTGAGAACGTAGCCATTGAATGTGAAAGGATCTGATGGTTGAGGACTTGCAACTCTACACTTTCGCTTGCTGAGGATCACGTGTGTTAGAGATGTGAGAGGTTGTGAGTTCAAACTAGAGCAATCCAATGGTTGAGGTGTGGCGCTTTGATTGATATTTCTTGCCACTTGGAGTCTATAAATAATGGTTTCCTTTGGACCATTATACCCACTACCTTTTCTTTGCTCTTGCCGTATAACTATTGGTTTGAGATATCTAAGAGTTCTCTCACCAAGGTAAATTGTGTCTTCTCTTTCCTCTTCTAGTAGTTCATCTTTTATGTCTTTGAGAGAGTTCGATAACCTTGAAAAATGAGCATTTTGGGATGATGTAGAGTTAGTTTATTAATTAGGTGAAAAATTCCCTAACTCTAGCAAGACTCCCCAAGTTAGTCGAGAGAGGTTTCCAATGAAGGGAAGGCCAATTATAGGAATGCTCCAATGAATTCGGAGGTTGAGAAGTAGTCTGAGAACGTTCCTCCCCCGAAGAGTGAGTATGAGTTGATGGATTCTCATGTTGGATTCTTGTGTTCAGGAATATTTTTCTAAGTAGATGTTGTCATATTAATTGTAGTTTTTTTCCTACAGTATAGATATCCCAGAACCCGAGATTTTGATTGGAATATTGCTCTCAGTCGAGTGACAACATCTGTCATGGACGAGAAGATTCATGTTCTATTTTTTTCTACTTTTATTCGTGTCTGATAATGGACAATCATGTCCATTTTCCACTAAATAAGTTTACAATGGGAGTTCTTCGTGTCTTAAACACAACGACCACCCAACTTCATCCAAATAGTTGAGGTTCAAGCTTTTCATATTTTGTGTTATGTTATGTGCTTAAGGCTACGCCTCAAGAGTTTCTTCACTATTATGGTACAAGGCATGAAGATCAAGTAGGGTGACTATCTTTAATCATTAAACCGAGGAATTGTCTTCTCGCACTCTTTACTTCTCTGTATATAATAATTTGAAGGTGTTTTCCTTAAAGCCTTTATCAAGAAGCAGAGTCAGTCCTACTTTTATAGCAATGATGCTCTTAGGTTTTCGCTATACTAGACTAAGGATGTCGTAAGATTTCGTGTATGGTTGAAGTCTTTAATGAATAGTGAGGACTTGTAGATTTTGTCTGTGTTTTGATCGACTCCCTCGTAAAATTTCTATCTAAATACTCCTCAACACATATTTATCGCCTTGTCGTGCTCATGATATTGACAATATGATCATTGTTTTTAAGAAATGCTTATGATTTTCACTCGCCTAATTTTTTTTTAATGATGCAGATATAATAACTTATGTCATTCTTCAGGGTAGCAAAATATATTTCAAGGAGCTTTGTCTCAATAGACAAAGTAAAGGGAAAAGTCACTCCCGACCCTTTGCATGTTGATCCTCTTGTCGACCTCTGGCCTCCCTCTAATCCACAAAAGCACTAAAAGGACAAAAAAACGGGTAAGTCTTCATGGAAATTTATTGTAAGGACCTAATTTGACTGGACTCCAAAAAATGCATATCAGACTAATGAGGCGGTTGCAAGCTTTATCGTGACTTTCAAACTTCGGAAACAATTTCCATTAGTTTGAACTATGGCAAGAGAGAAAATGTACTTGTCAGATAGTCCCGATGAAGTTCATGACGCGTTCATGGAGTTGTCTTCTCAAGCATCAGAATTGAAGAAGAAGAATGATAGCCTAAAGGTTAAGGCTCTAATGAAAGAGTTGGCTAAGTCAGCCACCTCTCTATAAGTCGTGCTTGAAGCCAACTTAGTGATGGCTAACATAAACAAATAGTTGGAGGATCAAGCTACTCAACTAAAAGCTAACCAGAGTTATTAGTTGACTCTAAGATTAAATTTTCTTGTAGTGAATTATAATATTATTGAAAGTAGTTGTGGCTCGGCAATTTCTTCTTGGATGCACCTATAAATATTTCTTTTATACAATGTTCGACTCCTAAGTAATGTAAGACTATTGGATGTACAAAAACAAGTTTCTCAACTAAGAGTTAATGAAAGGAGAATTCGTCTTTAGGATGACTTTTTTTCATTTTCATAGACAACGTCAATATTCTAATCTCAAATTCATTAAGATAACATCATCTTGTTCAAATACTACATTTGAAATGTTTCGACTTTTTTTGTGTGAATAGTATGGAAATTTTAAACAAATTCCCCAACTAACTATTGTTCATTTATTAGAAGGAGATTGATGCAGTACCCAAATGCTGGGGTTTGTTACTGCTTTATGTTGTTGTTAGCATGCCCTCTGTTACCCATTTTCTTATGTTGTGTGTGACATCAAGTATTGGAGTAAATTGATGCAAGTCTGGACCATTAGTCACGGTAATTGATTAATGCAGGAAGTGTATTTGTTGATGATATTTGTAAAAGGGTTGAGAGACTTCTAAATTATCCTTTTCAATTTAATTTTTCTAACAAATAATCATTTACTGTTTATATGTGAGAATTCGATTTGTGAGAGCCAAATTTCACTTATTATTTTTATTTATAGTATGATCCTCTTGGAATTAATTCAGATCCCGAAGAACCGAATTTTGGATGCAAATTTAAAATTTTCTTTTCTACTTTAATTTTTCCTGTTTTAAAATTAATAAATTACACTACCTATATTCTTATTTTAATTCTCGTAGAGATGTAGCATTGAAATGCTCAACTAGGTTATCAATGTGGCATTGAGATGCTCAACTAGGGTATTGAGATGCCCAAGACTGCAGCAAGGAAATAACTGGTGAACTGCTGCACCCTCATCCATTTGCAGATAGAGATGCTCATCCATTTCCAGTCATGCATGGACTTTGATTGCTACAACATTAAAGCCATCTACATATGTCAAACATGCTTCATTGCTGGATTCCTTTTACTGTGAGATCAAAGACATGCATTGGTACATCAGTGACAGAAGTATTATTGCAAACGACATCAACTTTCAACGAAAAGTGTGCCCACTGCTCTCTCTCTCTCTCTTCCTTCTTTTATTTTCAGAAAATTTCTCTGCTTTCTGATCAAATTTGGTTGATCCACCAGCTATCTTAGAAAGCTACACATTCATATTATTCTCTCTCTCATTTCATTTTACTGATTAAATTAGCAGGGATATAGAGTTGAAACAAGGGTAAGTTTTTTAAAGCTTTTTCTTGGCAAGTGATATGCTGATGACACATTTTGTATGTTTAATTTCCCTCTCTATACATAAATTAGATCTTTGTATGTGAGTTCCCAAAGACTTTACGGTTACAACTTATCTATATATATTTAGAATGAATAAATAAATTGTTTTGCTATCATCAAATAAAATTATAATAATTTTTAAAAACATCGATGATTATCAATTATCACACAATAAGTCATAGAATTCCATATAACAATTGCATATCCCTTAACTAAAATTATCCCACACCATTTATCCATTTTTTTACTTAATTAAACTTATTTTAAGCATTATAAATTCATTTCAACCTAAATCTATTTTCTTTAACATCATGTGGATGTATATGAATTATAATTTTTTTAATCAACAAAAAAAATAATCAAATAAAAAAGAGCACTTGAGAGTGTTCAATCCTTAGTCAGTTTAACATATTTTTTCCAACACCAACCGAAAAACAGGTTACATCCAAAGATAGAAAACAAAAGAGACACTAGTTGGAAGATAGAATTTCGTTTGAATATCATGATGGAATTCTATTCTGCATTTACCATTTTACCACATACCTTAAAGGAAATTATGATGTTTAGGGTAAAATGGTAAAATTGAATGGATTAGAATAGTTTCTTTTTAAAAGCAATGGATTAGAATAGTTTGATTGAATAAGTTAAATTAAATTATGATGTTAAAATGGTAATGGAATGTTTAGAATAGTTTCTTTTTATCAGTAATGGATTAGAATAGTTTGATCGTATAAGTTAAATGAAATTATGATGTTAAAATGGTAATGGAATGGAATAGAATAGTTTTTTTTTTATCAGTGGATTAGAATAGTTTGATTGTATAGGTTGGGAATAATAGAAAATTTAACTATAACACTTGTGTAATTGAAGGTTGCTTTTGTTTTATGTTTCTATGTTCCATTTTATTTGTCAAATTTTCATATCCATGTAGATGTTATATGCATATTATGATATTAATCATCATAAAAGTTGTGTTTGTCTAACTCAATATAAGCAGTAAATTAGTAAAAAAAATATCATTAACTTAGTAATTTTTTTTATCAACAAAACTTAAACTGAAAATAGTATAGTAAAATATATCTTGAACTTAGTACATAACAAACATATCTTGAAAATAAATAGTGCAGTAAAACATATCTTGAATTTAGTACATAACAAATATCTTGAAATTAAACATAAAAATATATCTTGAATTTAGTACATAACAAACATATCTTGAAATTAAACAAAAAAACATAGTACAAATTTAAGAAAAGAATAAAAAATCTATGGTTTGGTTTTGTTGCACTAAATGTCTTCTTTTCATGTGGTTGACCGATTATTGTACAAAGGTTGAGACACCCCTGAAGTGTCCCTCTAAATTTTACTCTAAATTTTATTTTATTCTTTGCTGATAAAAAAAACAAATTTAAAAAAAGAAAACATAAAAGTGATAGAGTTACTCAATATCTAGTGAATTATTTAGTTGTTTTCTAAGTACTCCCAAATGATATCACTTGTTGTCTTATATTTCACGAACAAATGTCATGACCTCAAACTATATGCGAGGTTTGTATTTTTTTGCATAAGCAACCACATATTGTAGATCATCACTTATGAATTGCGATGACATGAGTTCGTCACTGATGATATGACCATTGTAGTACACCAAAGCCATTGAAAACCCATTCTCTGACAATGAAAAATATAAAATATTAATTACATATTTAATGCAAAAGTAATTGTTGAAAATCCATATTAATTAAACTTAAAAAGCATCAACGACTAATCTACACATTATTACTAAGAAACGATGATTTTCAGTGAATTGTGCAAGCTAAGATTCCACCAAGATTAATTTCTCACACATACAGTTTTCTTTTATAAAAAAAGCATATATTAATAAAACTACAAAAATACCTAATAAAATGCAGCAACGAACTAACATGTCTTGAGAGAAAATTTTCATCAAAAAATTGATTATTATTTTTAATCTGCATCATTTTATTTTTCTTCCAAAATTCTTTTTCAATACATAAACTTTGATAAAATTTGTGAACAAGAACATACCTATAAATATCAAGGTTTTGGGTGCATTGTTATATAATTTTTCTTTGTTTTGTCTTGAGGAATTTCTTTGTTGCATCACAATTGAAAGCAGAAAATGCATCTCCAATAGCAATGCTTTACTACTTTGCAAGCCTTTTGTTAAGGTGAAACTGGAGTCACCTGAAAACTCACCACCTTCTGCCACCATCGTTGCATCAGATCTTAATGGGATGTCCTGTTTAAGTCAAATTAGTATGAACTTTGCCGTCTAACATTATCTATATATATATATAACCTTATTAAGTATGATTTCAATTATTGTATTTGCGTTGTTACATTAATAAAGTATAATATATACGAATTGAATTAATTGTAGTGTGTTATCAAATTTTGTTGGGTTAAACCATAACATTTAACCACTGCATGTGAGAATACATATACAATACTTAATGTCTAACAACACAATACATGAATCATATTCAGAAAGAGTTAAATTAATTAAAATGGGTATAAATCCACCCATACTTAGTTGCCATAACTTAAAATAGGTTGCAACAACAAGACATATGAAATAAAGATAAAATACTAATAAAAAAATAAAATAAAAGATTCAAAGAGTTTGTGAGCTCGAGTTACTCTTCCTATGAGGTGGAGGGAGGTGGGATTTATATTTTCAAAGAAAAATTGAAAAAGTTAAAAACAGATTTAAAGGTTTGGAACAAAGAAGTTTTTTGGTGATGTGAATATTGCTAGTAAGGAAATTCAAAAGAGGTTAGATGAGTTAGATGCCCAAGATGATGATTGTGGGTTACCCGAGGAAGAAAAGGAAGAAAGCAAGTCTCTTTTTGCTGAACTTACCAATTCTAAGCTTAAGCAAGAGGCGATTTTGTTTCAGAAAGCAAGGCAAAGGTGGATAAATCAGGGGGATCATAATACATTTTTTTCATTCGTCGGTAAATTGGAGAAGGGTAAGGAATCAGCTGCATGGGGTTTATGTTAACAACATATGGAGTGAGGATAAGGAAGTGGTCAAGGAGAAGGTTCGTGAGTTCTTTGAAGTCAAGTTTGCTAGGAACAATGCATGTCAGGTTAGACTGGATAATGTTAGGTTCAATTCCATTTCAGATTCTGACAATGATTTGTTGATTGGTGTTTTTTCTGAGGAAGAGGTCAGAACAGCAGTATGGTGTTGTGATAGCTCAAAGAGTTCCGACCCTGATGGATTTAATTTCGGTTTTCTAAAAGCGTGTTGGGACATATTGAAAAAGGATATGGTGGCGACAGTGAAGGATTTTGCGATTAAAGGTCATTGGCCCAGAGGTTCAAACACGTCATTTGTCTGTTTGATTCCAAAAGTAGAGAATCCTTAGCAGCTCGGGGAGTTTAGACCTATCTCTTTCGTATGATGTTTATACAAAATCATCTCTAAGGTGCTCTCTCTTCGTTTGAAAAAGGTGATCAACAAAGTTATTGACGTTAGACAGTCGGCGTTCCTTGAAGGAAGGGGGTTGTTGAAAAGTGTGCTAGTAGCTAATGAGGTTCTGGAAGAATACAAGAGAAAGAGGAAGAGTTGTGTTTTCTTCAAAGTTGACTATGAAAAGGCATATCATTCGGTTAATTGGGAGCTTATATATTATATGCTAAGGAGGTTAGGTTTTTGTGATATGTGGATTCGGTGGATAAAAGGCTGCTTAGAGTTAACATTTGTTTTTGTTCTTGTGAACGAGAGTCCAACTAGGGAGTTCTTCCCTAGGAAGGGACTTCGCCAAGGTGATTCGCTTGCTCCATTTCTCTTTCTTATTGTGGCTGAAGGGTTAGCTGGGGTGGCAAGGGTGGCAGAAGAAAAGAAGTTGATTGACAGTTTGGAGGTTGGCAAAGATAAAGTGAAGGTAAATATGTTGCAGTATGCGGATGATACTATGTTTTTCTACGAAGCAAACTCCAAAAGTGTGTTTAACATTAAGGAAATTTTGCATTTCTTTGAGTTGGCTTTTGGACTTAGGGTTAATTTCTTGAAGAGTAGACTTGGCGGGACGAGGATGGATCATGTTTCGCTTTAGCGTTTTGCAACTATTCTTAACTGTGACACGATGGTTTCTCCTTTCGTTTACTTGGGTCTGCCAGTTGGTGGGAGTCATAAGCGCAGTGCTTTTTGGAAAGGGGTGATAGAGAAAGTCCAGGCTAGATTAAGCAGATGGAAAGGTAGGTGCTTGTCGATGGCTGGGAGGATTTGTTTGATCAGGTATGTTTTTTCCTCTATCCTGTTATTCTTTATGTCCTTATTCAAATTACCTTCCGGGGTGGCAGAAAAGTTGGTTAGGATTCAAAGGAATTTTCTCTTGGGTGGGGTTCTGAAGGAAGGAAGATTCCTTGGGCTTCTTGGAAAATGGTTTGTAAGCCTCGCGAGTTTGGGGGGTTGGGCATCATTGACCCAAAGCTGTTTAACTTGGCTTTGCTAGGTAAATGGATTTGGAGGTTGGGTGCAGATAAGGGTGGTTTGTGGAAGGAAGTTCTTGTCTCTAAATACGACGGGTGGAGAAGTTTTGGAGAGGGAGGAAGGAGTCATAAAAGCTCTCTTTGGTGGAAAGATCTGAAAGAGGTGTGGGCTTCGGAGGGTTGGGGGAGAAGCTTTGAGGATGGTTTTAAGTGGAAAGTTGGGGATGGAAAGGATATTTCTTTTTAGAAGGACAGGTGGTTAGGTAGTGATGCACTAAAGAGAGTCTTCCTGAGATTGTTTTCTATTTGTTCGGCGAAAGACGCAAAGGTGGTAGAGCTTGGGTGTTGGGCTAATGGTGTGTAGGTTTGGCAGCTTGCCTGGCAAAGACCTTTTTTTGATTGGGAGAAGCTTTTGGTAGACCAGCTGAGTCAAGTTTTTCTTGAGGCTGGATTGGTTCAGGGAGTGGCGGATAGTTGGGTTTGGAAGGTTGGGGGTAGTCAAATGTTTCCAGTTAACTCTGCCTATAACCTTGTTAGGAAGGACAGTGAGGTGGTATCTTTTCCGGTGTTCAGTAAGTTGTGGAGGTGTAAAGCAGTACCTTCTGTTGTTCTCACTGCTTGGAGGACGTTCGGAAATAAGTTGGCTACTAGGGTCAATTTGTTAAGAAGAGGGGTGCTGGTTGAAAGTTTTGCGTGTTGTTTGTGTGGGGAGAAGGTAGAGTCCTGCCGACATTTGTTTTTGGATTGCAGGTTTGTTTGGCGTGTCTGGTGTTTATGCTTTAAGTGGTTGGGAATATCGTTTGTGTATCACATTGACCCTAAGTCAAACTTTGATCAATTCAGGATGAACATGTCTTCAAAATCGGTAAATGATGTGTGGAGCACAATTTGGGTTGGGGTGGTGACCGAAATCTGGAATCACAGGAATTTTATCATTTTCAATAGGGGTGTGGTTGATGCATCTGAGGTGTTTGCTCTAGTGCAAGTAAAGGTGTGGTCTTGGATTTCAGTTAAAATTCGCTCTGCTTTGTTTTCCTTTTCTAATTGGTGTTTGGAACCTATAGTGTGTATGAGGATAGTGTTTTGAAGTTTGTTTTTCAGGGTTTAGTATGGGCAAGGTTTTTTAGTTAGCTGGTGGTAATCGTATGAAGTTGGTCTTTTTGTGTACTATGCATAAAGGTTGAATCACCCCTAAAGTGGTTCTTATTTATTCATTTTTTATTGCTGATAAATAAAAAAAAGTGTAACCTGTAATTATATGTGTGGATAAAAAAAAAACAAATTTTTTTAATGCACAAATTTTAGCTACCTAAAACAATGTCGTTCAAAGCATAAATGATATTAGAGTAGGTCAAACCGACTTTATTAGTAATAATCTTAAAATTTAGAGTTAACTAAGAGAAGGTTACACCGATGCTAACAATTTTTAAAATAAAATAAAAAATATTATTATTATAAAAATATATATAAATAATAATGGTAAGTATCTTCAATTGGAATGATTTTGGTGGATGCAATTGTAGTTAAATGAATATAAGATCTAAAATAATATAGAAAATGATATCTAAAGTAACCGCTATCATTCAAAATGCGGTGACATTTTTTAAATTAACTTCATTTATGAATGCAGTTATATGTAATAGCCGCATTCGTAAATCAAAGCGCGTGATTTAATAATGCGGCTATTCCGCATTATTAAATCATTTTTTACCTTAATTTTGAAACGCGTCACTTACGCTTTCATACTTTCTTTCTTCTTGGCGCTTCGCGTTTTCTCTCTGTTTCTACTTTAGTGTTCTTGTCTTCTTCTGCGAGTTCTATTGTGTTCTCATACCATTGTAAGTTCGTTTTGATCCGCTCTATTTCTTCTTCACCAATGGTTTATAATTTTTTTTCTTTTCACTTCTTTGTTTGTTTTCTTACATTGGCGAAGGGTTCTCTGACACTTCATTTTCTCTTTTGTTTATGCTCTTGTGCTTCCTCTCGTTTTTTGTGAGCCTTCATTGTCTTCTATATGCCATTGTGAGTTCGTTTCGAGTTTTCTTTCTTCTTCACCATTGGTTTATATATTTTTTTCGTTTCTCTTATCTATTTGTTTTCTTGTATTAGTGAAGGTCACCACTGCTTCATTGTCTGTTGTTTGGATTTTTGTTATGCCGTATTTGTTTCGTGGTTGTTGTTGTCACTGTTGCTGTCTTAGGGTTTAGGGTTTTAATTTTCTTAAAAAATAAATAAATAAGAATGCGGCTATTTACCATAGGCGCATTTATAAATTGTATTTACGAATGCGACTAAATAGCTGTATTTGTAAATCTTCGATTTAAGAATGCGTGCTGATCAAGTGTGGCTATATAGCTACCCTTATAAATGTAAAATAGCCACAGTCGTTTTTCCTTTCTGCACCAGTGAGGGAGAAGTTAGAAAGTGGAGAGTTGTTTGTATTGGTGAGTAAGGTGAGAAAGTGGGTGAGTTTTCAATGTTTCAACTTTGTCTTTTTATATTCTCTTTAACTTGTTCATTCTTCTTTAGCCTTTTTATCTCTATTTCCCCATAGAATCCTGAAATTAACACAATTTGAGAATTAATCGTTCATATTCTTATTCATCTTATAATCCAAAAATATGTCAAAAGACTCATATTCCTAAATTACGAGTTAAATTATAACTATTTTATCAATTAAATTTCATAATTACCTATCTTTTCTATATGAAATATTACTGAATTATGACACTTATTAGTGGTCGAACAAGTTAGGGTTACAGTGGATACTAGTTTTGAGTTTTACCTGTATCATTGATTTAAAATGCCAGTTCAATATTTGTTTTGACGAGTTCTTTCTTGGTTACTATACATGTTAAGATTGGATTGCGTTTCTATTTTTCAATGCTTGTATGCCTTTGGATTCAATTGGTGTAGAGATTATGTAAAGATTCTGACAAGGAGCTAAACAAAGTTGAAATTGCGACCGTCATAAAGGTAAGTTTGAAGAGTTAATTAATTGGAATTTGTATACATCACTTTCTTATTTTCTCTACGTTTTACCATATTAAGAGAAATGGTAAGCTTGTATATGCTTGAAAAAAATTCAAAAGAAAACTTGCCAATTATATAAGAAATTGACATGTATGTTCACATCATGGTTGAACCCAAGCTATTAGCATTCCTTCTAGCAATGACTAAGCTCACTCTATTAGCGTCCTTTTTAGTAATGGATGAGTCCACATTACCATCATTCCTATGAGAGTGACACAATTGTCTTAGATTTAACGTATATAACGCCCTTTTTTTGCCTACACAATACCAACACAAATATATACTTAGTGTCGGTTTTTTAACATTTTAGACTTTTATTAACTAACTCTAAGACCAAATTTTCTTGTAGTGAATTATAATATTAAAAGGAGTTGCGACTTAGACACTTGCTTCATGGATGCACATGAAAGTAATTTTTTTTGTACAATGTTGAAAGTGTCTCCCTGCACAACGCACAACGTGCAAGATTATACTTTCTAAACATATATAATTATATACTTTTTTTTAGACAATGAATAAATCAAATGACTTGAATATTTAAAGGATGTCCAAACCCTATTACCAAAAAGGTAATTTTGTCAATGTAATTGAAAAAAACTCAATATGCATATATGGAACAAAATTCCCCCACAGTTTTTTGGGTTTCCAATGTAACGCTTCTATACATAAATGCCAAATTAGAATCTCATTCAAATTGATGATAATATTTATGGTACTAGTAATGTAACTATTGTTAACAATATAACAATTTCTATCATGTGCATATTGATAGTAATTTTGGTAGTATGGTTGACTCCTCTATAATGCTTTACCTTTATAGTACTCTTAATTTAGTGGTAAAATTTTTATTTTCCAATGAATATGTCTTGTAGTTTTTCTTGATTCAAAAGAAAGTTTCATTTCAATTCAAGTTTGTAAATAATAAACTAAAATCACACACAAATATATTTTTAGATTAAATAATAAATAAATATCTAAATTATCATCGATCTTGACTTTTAAATAATGTAAGACTATTAGATATATTAGAAGAAGTCTCAAATCAAAAATTAAGAAAACAAAAATTCTTCTTTAAAATTATTTTTTCATTTTTTATAAACGATATCAATATTCCGATCACGCATCCGTTACAATAATATCTTCAAAATTAATCATCATATTTAAGGTATTATCTTTTTTGACATTTTGAGCTTCGTCAAAATTTTATTCTTAAAAAAAACTTTAAAAATTAATAAATAAATATTTAAATTATTATTGATTTCAGTCCAAAAATTAAAATACAAACATCTCGATTGATATATTGTGGACTTCTAAATATTTTTGTTATTGAATCCAACACTATAAAGAAATAGTGACGTGTAACACCTTTCTTGTGTTTATTATTACTCACGATACAACACCAGTCTTCAATTTTTTTTTTAAATTTTGATGGAAATAATATATGATCTGATATATTAATGAATAAAGAAATTAAGGTGGAAGTATTTTTGATATTCTTTATAACTTGTTCATTCTTCTTTAACCCTTTCATCTCGATTTTTTTCTAGAATCCTGAATTATGACACTTATCAAAGGCTGAACAAGTTGGGGTTATAATGGATGCTAGTTTTGAATTGAACCTGTATCATTAGTTTAAAATGCAAGTTGATTATTTGTTTGGATGAGTTTTTTCTTGGTTACTATATATGTTAAGATTGGATTGCGTTTCTAATTTTCAATGCTTGTATGCCTTTGGATTCAATTGGTGTGGAGGTTGTGTAAAGATTCTGATAAAGAGCTAAATATAGTTGAAATCGCGACCGTCATAAAGGTAAGTTTGAAGAGTTCATTAATTGGAATTTTTATACATCACTTTCTTATTTTCTCTGCGTTTTACCTTATTAAGAGAAATGGTAAGCTTGTATATGCTTGAAAAAAAATTCAAAAGAAAACTTGCCAACTATATAAGAAATTGATATGTATGTTCACATCATGGCTGAACCCAAGCTATCAGCATCCCTTCTAGCGATGGCTAAGCTCACTATATTAGTGACATTTTCAGTAATGATTGAGTCCACTCTATTAGGATCCCTTTAACAAGGGATACACATCCATTTATCAAGAGCCGAGTCCACTTTACCATCATTCCTATGAGAGTGACACAATTGTCTTAACTTTCACGGATATAACACCCTTTTTTTTGCCCACACAATACCAACACAAATATATACTTGGTGTCGGTTTTTTAACATTTTAGACTTTTATCAACCAACTTTAAGACCAATTTTTTTTTTAGTGAATTAAAATATTAAAAGGAGTTGTGACATAGGAACTTGCTTCCTGGATGCACATGAAAGTAATTTTTACTTTTTTACAATGTTGAAAGTGTCTCCATGTACCACACACATGCAAAGTTATACTTTCTAAACATTTAAAGTTAAAAAGACAATGAATAAATTAAATGACTTGAACATTTATAGGATGTACAAACCCTATTACCAAAAAGGTAATTTTTTGAATGTAGTTGAAAAAAACTCAATATGCATATATGGAACACAATTTTCCCACGTATTGTTTTGGGTTTTCAATATAACGTTATATACATAAATGCCAAATTGGATTGTCATATTCAAATTGATGATAATCACTACAAAAAAATCATGAAATAGAAACCAATTTGTAGAAACCAAAATAATTAGTTGCAATAGTAACTAAATTAGAGACCATTTTAGAAACTAAAAAGAAATTTGGTTTCTAAATTAGTTTCTATTATTGTT
>Ga0123341_1002682_pt1 | contig 14809 bp, 8 predicted proteins | sample Turbeapinknodule_FD_89959 | JGI IMG/M metagenome (GOLD analysis project Ga0123341, IMG submission 89959) | Root nodule microbial communities of legume samples collected from Mexico - Turtle bean Mexico pink nodule | ecosystem: Host-associated > Plants > Roots > Nodule | place: Mexico: Nepantla... | reverse complement strand
TTGATCAAAACCTCAGAACTCAATGGGGAATCACAAAGGAATCAACCAAAAGGTTTAGCTTTCCATGCGGAGGCAAAAGAATTACAAATAAGAAAAGAAACTAAGAAAACCCTATGAAGCTCCCCCTTTTCTCCTTGATGCTTATGTCTTTTTATAGGCTTTTATGCTCCAAGGATCTTGGGAAAATATTGTAGTTTATATTTTGTTAACCATTTCCATGTTTCTATCTTTCCAGAATTCTTGTATTTTGCAAAAGATTTGCTTCCAATTTTGTTTATGAGATATTGTAGATTTTATTTTCTCTTTCTTCTCCTCAGAATTTGTTTCCTGTTTTGGTTCAAGAAGCAACTTGGACTTTGGTATATTTGGCCCATTCACAAAGGTAAACACAAAATTAACAATAATAATAGTTAAGGCCCAAATAAACCAAATTATAAGAATATTAATTAAAAGAATGGATTTATTTATTATTATAGTCCAATAATCTATGAATAAGGCTAGTGAGTGTGAATAAGTATATGCTCATCAAGGAGGTAATCACTATCTCCTAAGGCAGCACGACTGATACCTGTTACTTCCTAGTGAGCCCGCAAAAGCAAAAGAGAGAAAAAGAAATTTGGGAAATTACACGTTGATTGATGGCAAGTTGTTTCATCATGGATATGCTCACCCTGCACATATTTGCATTAGTGGGGACCAGTGCACCCGTGTAATGACCGAGTTGCACGAAGGCATCTCTGGGAGTCATGTTGGAGGCCGAGCACTAGTGTTAAAGGTCATCCGAGCTGGATACTATTCGTCAACGATGAAAGAAGACTGTGGAAGATATGCTTGGCAATGTGAGCAGTGCTAGAAACACGCTGATTGGCATCACGCACCAACAGAGGAGTTGCGGTCAATTTACAGTCCATGGCCATTCCATACCTGGGGAATAGACATTTTAGGTCATTTCCCTTTAGTCGTACGTTAGATTAAGTACCTTGTGGTAGCTATTGAGTACTTCACCAAGTCAATTGAAGTCGAGCCTGTTGCCCAAATCATCACCCACAAGGTACAACATTTCGTATGGAAGTACATAGTATGTCGCTTTGGGGTTCCCAAACATTTGGTATCAGATAATGGAACACAATTCACCAGTCAGCAGTTAGGTAAACTATGCTCGGATCTCGAAATAAAACGGATATTCGCCTCAGTGGAGCACCCCAGACAAATGGCGAAGTGGAATCAGCCAACAGGGTCTTGCTTAGAGGCTTGAAGAGAAGGTTAGAAAAAGCCAAAGGAACCTGGGTAGAGGAGGTTCCCCGAGTTTTATGGGCTTATCACACCACGCCCCAGTCCACCACCAGAGAAACACCATTCAGTTTGGTGTATGGGACAAACATTATGATCCCTGTAGAGATTCAGGAGAGCTCTCCCCGGTTTCAGAATTTCGTTGCTGAAGAATCCAATGAGGGGAGGAAAGTAAATTTGAACTTACTAGATGAAGTTCGTGAGCTAGCACGTATTAAGTCTGAAGCGTTAAAAAGAAGATTCGAACTGAAACAAAGAACCAAGGCAGACCTCGGCAGTTCCAGGTCACCGACTTGGTAATGCGGAAAGCTCATCCTTACTAGTTGGAGAATAAGTTGTCTCCAAAGTGGACAGGATCGTTTCAAGTAGTTGAAGTGCTTGGGAATGGTGCATACAGGTTAGAAATCTTGCAGGGAGGACCTATCCCTCGGACATGGAACGCTGCTAACCTCAAGTTTTATTTTAGTTAATTTGATATTTTTTGTTGAACAATATGGTGCTGAAAAGGTGACGCTCTTTTTCCCTTGAAGAGGGTTTTTTAACGAGGTCACCTAATAAATGGTTGTTTACGAGATACTGTTACTTTCTTTTGTCTTTCTTGTTTGATTGTGATATGCGATGCGACGACCTTTTCCTTGGAGAGGTTTTCTGAGAAAGGGCTGTGTGAGCAATCGATTACCATTGGCAGATAAATCGACCTTCCTCCCGAAGTTGCACTGGGGGTCAAGTTGCATAGATGCCTCATCCAGACCATCATAGAATAAGTCAGGCTAACCCAGCGTGAAAGTAATCACTCGAGTCTAGGCGCTCTGTGGGATGAGTAAAGTTGCACTAATAGATCACCTGACCTAATACAGGATAAGTCAAGCTAGCCCGGTGTGAAAGTGATTACCTGAGTCTAGGTGCTCTGTGGGGTAAGTGAAGTTGCATAGATAAGTCGTTCAGATTGACACATGGTGAACTAGCTCGGTGTGTGAGATGAGCTAGTCGCATAGGTGAAACATACGATTGGTACTCAGGTGTTGCCAATCGCCTAAGTACAAGGGCTTTGTGAGAATGATTGTTTAGCTGCATAGCTCAATCACCCGAACACACGCCGTGCAAGGCGATACTTGGTGAATTCAAGGTAAGATACTACCTCGACGAGCATTAACTCGTAAAGGATATGGTGAATGGTCCGACAAAAGGTTAGTTTCGTTAAACTTTTTGATTTGTTAGCACTAAAAATGAGTTGATTAATTAAAGTATAGTTAGGCGTGTACGCATTATCACAAGCTACTTGAACTAGTTGAAAGTAAAACACGGTACGCATAAGTAAAGATTTAAGGCGTTGACAAATGAAAATCATAATAAGATAAAGTATCAATGATTCATAATTACACCATAGTCAATCCCCTACTCTTCTACTAATTGCCCATCCACGCCTATTTTGCTTGGTCCAAGTTGAGAGAAGTCCAAGCTCAAGTGGAGGTTGGAGACTGGAGGCTTGCTCGACAGCAACCTCGAATCCCACTAAGAGAGCTTGGGCAACTTCAGCTTTGTAGACCTCAACCTTATTAGCAAAGAACTTGTCCTTCTGAACAAGCTCTTGTTGCAAGTTGGACAAACGATCGCCTTGCTCTGTCAGGCGAGTCGCTTACTCGGCGGCCTCCTTAGTCTTGGCATCCAAGAGTTGCTCAGTTTGCTGATGGAGGGCTCAGAGGCTTTGAATCTCTTGTTGCAAGCTTGACATCTTCTGTTGAGCTTTCTGCTTCTCCTGTTCGATGACACTTTCTTGGCTCCGCAGTTTCTTCGCGGCCAAACAGCTTGTGGCCAAAGCTTGCCCAAACTGCTTCATGCTTCATCTCCTCGTCTTCAGGGCGCAACAGGAAGTCCTCCAAGTAGGAGGTGATGTCGACGTCCTGGTCCTAAAGGCCTCTCCTCCTTGAACTCTCTGCACCCCACTCTAGAGGGCACGGTGTAGTTGGAAGAACGCGGGAGGGTTGCAGAAGAGGAGCAACAATTGAAGTCGCCTGGCCTCGGGAAGGAGAAAGAATCGGGCTAATGGCACGAACAACCCTACCTCTTTTTTTGGTGAAGAAAAAGCCTGAGGCAGTGTCATCGTCGTCCTCAAAGGAGGTGGGGGAAACCGCCGTCATCAGTGACATATGGCTGGCCATCTTTGCCTTCATAGCCAGTTTCAGCAAGTCCTCCTTATTAAAACGAGCCAACATCCTATTTGCAAGGAAGACACAGAAAATATTGGTTACATTACGCAAGCAAAAATTTTATTCTCTAAGGTTAAAGGGAAAAAAGTGTATTGGTGTAACTCTTTAAAGAGTCTGGATCAAATTCATTGGCCAAGAGGTAGGCAGTATCGAAGGTAACTGGGAGGCTTGTGAAAAATTTGCAAACCTCCTGATCAGCAGGAGCTAATTTGTGTAGACGCCGAGCAACCTTGAAGTTGGGTTTTTCAGTCCAATATAGGGAAAACCCATCTAGGAGGTCAGGATGCTTCTTATTAGCTCGGACCTTGAGGAAGTGGCCTTTAAAAGTTTTGTAAGATGATTGGAAGAGGGTAAGGATTCCCCTTCCAGAAATGCTATTTACAGAGACCCAGAGTTGGCGACCTAGTTTCTTCACCTCGAAGAGGTAAAGCAACATATCAACAGAGGGCAGGATACTGAGCTGGTCACAAAGAATGGAAAAGGCACGAACAAATGCCCAGCTATTGGGATGTAGCTGGGTAGGAGCTACATTGAGCTCGGTCAAAAGTTCTTTTTCAAAAACTGACAAAGGAAGACGAAGAAGGACTCTTTTAAAGACAGTGACATAGAAGTAGCAAAAGGGTTTGTTTGGGGATATGGCTTCGTCACAACATATTAGGTCATCTACCACACAAGGGTCTAAGAAAATCCAATCATCTTCTTTGTCGAAGTGGCATTTACTTTTCCTAAGGGTTACTATTTTTTCGTGAAAGGTAAAGGAAGAGGTTTCGGTAAGGAGGTTTGGTGGTTCCCAGGGGTACAAGGATTTATAATCCATGGAAGGTTGCATCTAAACACAATCACATGCAGAAAAGCGAAAAATATCTCAGACTCAACACATCGTAGAAACAATTGAAGCAAGTATAAATTCATACGATGGAACAATAAAAGAGAAAAAAAACATAACCCAACATGCATATTGGAACTCATACAACAGCCTACGATTAATCAGTATCATGCGTAAGCATAAATGGATGAAAACATAATGGTCCTAGGCAGAGCATGCGTTTGCGAAAGATAAAGAGTTGAGATGATAAAAAAGAGTACCTTTTGTGGTTGGAAGAAGGGAAACTTGGAGAAATGAGAAGGAACGTGTGAGGAGCTCTGAATGATAAGAAGGAAAGGTGCAAGTTTTGATGGGTTTTGGGGGTTTTAGCGTTTTTGAAAAAAAGCTTTGAGAGAAGAGGGAATTCGAAATGGTTGAGTTTCGCTGCCACTAGTGGTAGGACACGTGGGCATGTGGGGCCGCGTACAGTAAAATGTCACTTCAAAGATGCTTTGTGCGTCGTGCCCCACCTACCTCTGAGAAATGGTCACGTCAGCGACCAAGGGTACTCAGGAGACTCTTCGCTTAGCCAAGCTCAACTCGAGCTTGGGGGACTTATGTACTGACCAGTACTCGGTTCTTTTGTGTATGCTCGATTACTTTGTGGAGTGGGAGTTCATCTCGGTCGTTGGGCCTGGGGGAGACCTATGCGGAAGGCCTTTTTTCAGGGTAGGCCCAAAGCACGCGGTAGGGTTGTTACGAAAAGTAATTTCATATATACACCTGCTTATAGATATGTTTGGGGCAGTGAATATAATATTGTTGTTATTTTGCATTTTGTTGTGAGTATGTGGCAATATTTTCTATTGCATGTTTCTGTTGCATATTTATTACACATAGCTAGTTGTTGTTAACCCTAGTAAAGTAGGGAGATGCATTGGTAACAGAAAGTGGGCCTGCAAATGGCACCTGAAGATCATTGGTATCCTTGGCAGGTAGTTTTTCTGTTACAGATAAAAGATTAACATACTTAGTATATTTTCAGTTAAGATTCGCTTATCTCCAGGGAGAACGGTTGCATGTTGCATGTGTGGCAATAAAAGGAGAGTAAGTCTCCACGTAAAGGTACGCTATTTTTTATACACTTTTTTAACTGGTTACTTTCGGTGAACCCTAGCTGACTTGATCGTCGGAGTGTAATCAACAGGTAGGGCGCCCTCTGTCTCAATGGAACCTTATTCTAGTGCGACAAGGAGATGCGGAATCGGTTCTAGAAGAGGTAGATACAGAAGGGGTAGTTAAACCTGAAGTCAACCGACAACCCAGTCAACCGGCGAGAACACCCTTCTTTTGGTGGTCCTTTGATTGGTAGATTTGGATGCAATACCCGCAATGGGATTTATATATGAGGAGATAGATTGCGCCAAAGAGAAGATTAAAAGTAAGTTTAATAATATCAAGAAAAGGTAACATTTCTAACTTTCTTCCATTTTAAATTTAAATACTTATTTATTTGACTAATTATTTTTAATACATAATTGGTACGTAGTTAAGAACCTGTTTGGAAAATCATTAATCAGAGGTGGAATAATTAGCTTCATAGGCCTTTGCATGCAGTTGCCTATTACCTAAACCCCCAATTACACTATGAATCAAACTTTAGAAATGATGATGTTGAGGTGAAGGAGGGGTTGTACATATGCATGAGAAGATTGGTTAGTAACGTTGCAGAAAGGACAAAAATCAATTTGCAACTTACTGATTTTCACTATGGTAGAGGAACATTTTCTTTGGAAGATGCAAAGGCGTGTAGGAAAGTTATGTTCCCTGGAGAATGGTGGGAGATGTTTGGGAAAGAACTCCAAATCTAAAGAGGTTTGTTGTTTGAGTTTTGATTTTAACTTGTAGTTCTTCAGGGTGTGAGCATGATTGCAGCTCATTTGAAATGGTAATTTAAGTTCTTGAAGTTATTTAAGGTTTTTCTTGATTTGATTTATATATTGACAAAAATCTCATATTTAATTATAGGTTCATACAAAAAGAAGAAATTGTTTGCAACTGAAGAAAATGAATGACTTGGTTTATGTAATGTATCACTTGAAGTTGAGAAACAAACAAATTAGAAACTCTTTTGCTTTCCCATTTGATGACATTGAGTCCAATAATGAATGGATAACTGAAGAAAGAGATAATGTTGTGGAGGTTGAGCAAACTCAAGTTGAAAATGATGGTGTGAATATTGATTTAGCTGGAGGAACAAATTTAAATCATTCAATTCTAGATGCAACTGTTTTTTGTGATGATGTTGATGATGATGGAGATGATTTCCTTAGATGAATGAGATTTTTAAACTTGATAACATTTGTGTTGTTTTAGTTATTTTGTTTGTGTATGAAATTGTGTATTTCAATATTATGAAATTGGTATTATGAATAATTTTTTTTTTATGTGAAGTAGACTCTTACGAGTCGGGTTTACAGGTCTTTCACGAGTCTGAGTAGACTATCGAGTCTGATAACCTTGGGAGTAACTGGTGGAAGATCCTGCCATGCAGAAGCCATGAGAAAGGAAAGGAGGATTAATGTTCTCTTGATACCATTGAATAATTGAAAAAGAGTAAAATGATTTATTTGAAAATATACAAAAGATAGTGAAACTCCGGTACAATGAGTATATGTATAAAAGAGCTGAGGATCATCACTAACTGAAAGCTGTTCAGTTTTACCCAACTATCAAACTTCTAAGCGACAAGTGTTAGATGTAACAAACTAACAAATAGAAACATAAAAAACTAGATATTTCAAGGTCAGAGGAAATTGTATCTCTAACAGTAAGCCTATTCTGGTAAAATTAAGGTAACCTTTCGTACATAAAGGCAAGGCGGCTAACGAAAGGTAATTATGGACCTAGGGGTGCGCTCAGTGCATATGGAGTCTAGGTCAAGTAAATGTTTTCTCTTAAACCTATGCCCATGTGTTTTAGGGCACGTAGTGGTTAGGTTGCATGTATAGTGAAAGATAACGTAGCACCATGAGTAGGGTGCCCACGAAAGTAGAATGGACCCCTGATATTGGTACATGAGTTGTTGCTCTGGTGGTTATTCTGTTATTATTTTATGCACTCCCTGGAGGAAAGATTTTGTTCTGTTGCAGCACCGAGAGAGTGTGCCCCTGAACAAATATTTTCCTGTTGAGTATGTTTTCAGTTGAGATTACATTCTCATGATGGAAAGTTGTTACAAGAGGTAACCTATAAAAGGGGCTTGAGACCCTAGGTAAAGGTATGCAGTTTCTAAGACTGAAACTTACTACTTCTTAAATTCTTATAAGCCATGTACTGACTTGATCGTCGGAGTGCAATCAACAGGTAGGGGCCCCTCTGTTCCAACGAAGCCATGAGCAGTGCGACAAGACGTAGGGCAGATTCGGGAAGGAACAGACGAAGTTAAAGCTTGTCATCAGAGTCAACCAGTGAGCAGGTCAACCGGGAATAACATAACTCTAAAAAGTTCTCTATTCATTGAATGCCATGTAGCAACTTAAAAAATCTCCATTGGTGGATTGCCATGTGGCAATCCATGTCTTGAAAAGCTCTCCATTAACAAATGAACATGTGGCACGAGGGAGTAGATAAGGCATGCATGAGGTGCCCCATCTGCTTCATGAAGGAGAGGAAGAGTCACCTTGTGGATAAGGAAGGAAGGGAAAAGGAAGACGCTATGTTGGAAGCTTATATGGCACCTTGCATGTGCCATGTAAGCATCCCTCTTGGCTTCTCTAAAGTCCTACAATTCTATATTAAAATGGTTCAAATATAAGGTCCAAAATTCCTATACATAAATTCCACTTGTTTGGTGAACCAAACATTCTAAAGAATGATACTAGTATATACTAAATCTTGTATTTATTTATTAAGGTTAGTCACAAGCCTAGCCATTTTAGACTTTAATCATTCAAGTTGGATTTGAAAATGGTAGTTTTCGTGCCCTTGAAATACTCATCTACACCCTGTAACCCTAATAATGTAGCTTCTTCTTGAGGTAAGAAGGAACAAATCTCTCACACATATAGATTTTAAGTTGTAAAACATCGAAAAACACAAGAAGTGTGGTTGAATTGTGTTTTTCAAATTTCCTATTTTTGTTTTAAATGTGTTTTCTCGTATGTAGTTTTAAGATAGTAAAAAATGTAAATCATGGCGTACTTAACTACTTTTGGGATGTAGAACTATTTTTGGGATGTACAACCTGATGGTTGTAGACATCGCTGCTAGTATGATTGTCATATTAAGGAATTTATGAGTTCATGAAAGTATACACATTTTCCAACAAGCAACCATATGTTTTGATGATAATAAATAATATTAAGCTTTGGTATATCTAATGTGTTTGTAAAGTGTGAATCAACAAAAGTTTTCTTATAGCACAAATAAATGTAGTCTTTTATTGGACATCTTATGAATAACCAATATACAACCCAAGAATAGACAACAAACAAAGAAGAGCACAAAAAACCTTAAGAGTCTCATTGGAGGATCCAAGTTTGGGCATTTTTGTAAAGCCTCATGATATCAAAGTTGAGGATTATCTTATCCTAGGGAATTAATGATATCAAAGTATAATTAAATTTTAAGATGAAGTGATACATGAAGTTGATTTTGCATGTAATATTCATAGATAACAACTATAAATAATAATATTGCTAATAGATATTTAGATCAAGAGATGAAGTTTAGACAAATCACTGAAGCAAAGAAGTAAAAATATAGCACAAATTCAAGGATTAAAATAACTTTTGTGAATTTCTTTTGTTGCTGTTATTTGTAAATTCAATGTTCATTCAAAATCCTTATTCCTATTTTGGCCAAACCAAGCTGATTCCTCGCACAATAATATTATCTAGAGCAGTAAGCCATTGTTATGACTTACCTCTGCATTAAGATGGAATAGTGTATCATAATTTCAACTTCATGCTCCACAACCATTGAATCCTATGATTGGCTGAATAGGGTTCAGAAAAATAAAATCGCCTTTTGGCCTTATTCATGACCTATGGACAATTAATGGTCGTTTATCACCATTGAGCATTAAGCACACTGCTAGACCCAATGATTTTGAATATAAAAGTGAAACATGCATCTATAAACAACAATGACTCTAAAATATCACATTATCATTTAATCATAACAAGATAGATTTAAATGCTCATGATAAGATCTTTCAATTAAAGTTTAGGATGAGAAACTAAAACACAACAAACATGGATTCTTGAGTGTTGTTACCAGCTTGGCTTCAAAATTTCCTTCTCCAAAGATTAGCCTTCACTTTTTCTAAGGTTTTGTCCTTGTAGCCTGATTGATTCTGAAGATTAAAATCTTTGAGCCTAAATCAACAAAATATTTATATCTAAACCTCTTTTTGGATCTCACTTGATTCTCTTAACCTCTGGGTTTCTCAGGGGCTAGGTGCTTCTCAGTACCTTTTGGTGCCTCTCGATGCTTAGGATGTTGACCCAAGATCTTTATATTATAGATTTCATGAATTGGATTAGAAAGGATTCAAGGGGATTCATCATCCGCTTAGCGCAGGCCAATCCGCTGAGTGGATTGGCTTTCTTAATCCTTAAGCAATCTTTTTAGGCTTTAATCCTCAATTCTTGGGCTACACGAGATTCCAGAATTATGGATTTGTCAGAGATTCGCTCCAAATCTTTTCCAACCTTGAGGTTTCTTAATCATGAAGCAAGATTGGCTTGGCTTAGGCATCAAGCGAAATCTCTTTCTTCCCAAACTTGGTACATGTTGGCTTGAGCCCTTTTTTAGCGAAATTGGGTTTCTTCATGTGTAAGTATGCTAATTCGCTCATCCCTTTTGTTTTCACTCAACCCTTTGGTCTCTGGAATCCTTTGAAGTACTAGTCTCAATCCACTCAATGTATGTAGATGCGCTTAGTATTTTGAGTGTTTTCCAAGGAGCTTGCTCTGGACTCAATCTGTTGAGCCATTTTACATGTGTTGGGCGGATTGACTTTGTTTCTCCATCCTTGTTTGCTTTGTTTTTAACTTTTCTGCAATTCCCTTATTTTCCTCCTCATCTTTATGTGCAACTGTAGTTTGAGGTTTTTGGCATGTATCACTAGCTTTTGTACATATTTGACATAATTTACATTACTTTTTATCTTAAAAATTACTACAATGAACACATTGTCAATTTGAGGAAGTTGTTGGAGAGTTGAGGAAAAAGGGATAGAAGTTGATCTGGACAAGGCACAAACAATCTTAGAAATGCCAGGTCCTCATACAGAAAAGGAAGTTTGAGGTTTTCTTGGTAGATTAAATTACATTGCTAGATTTGTCTCTCAATTAACCGCCACTGCTCAAATTGCTACAAAAAAACCAAGTCATGGAATGGAGTGAAGATTATCAAACAACATTCGATAAAATTAAACAATATTTACAAAAAGCCTCTAGTGTTATGCCCATCGGTGCCAGGAAAACCTCTCATTTTTTTGTATTTGACGGTCTTGAATGAATCAATGGGTTATATTTTAGGTCAACATGATGAAATAGGAAAAAAGAGCACACCATTTATTACTTGAGTAAGAAATTCACAGGTTGTGAACAAAAATATTCTTTATTAAAGCAAACTTGTTGTGCATTGGCATGAATAACCCATAGACTAAGACAATATATGTTGAGCCACACCACTTTATTGATATCCAAGATGGACCCTATTAAGTATATCTTTGAAAACTTCGTGCTAATAAGTGGGATAACTCAATGGTAGGATAACTCAATGGTAGATGTTATTATTAGAATATGACATTGTGTGTGTCACCCAAAAAGTTGTCAAGGGTAGTGCTTTAGTCGAGTATTTGGCTCATCAACCCATCGAAGATTACCAACCCATTTAGTCAAGGTTTTTTGTTGAAGATATTTTGACCCTTTCTAATGTGGTTGCAAATGATTTTTATGAGAATAAATGGACGTTATTATTTTATGGAGCTTTGAATGGATTGGGGACATGGAATAGGGGTAGTGCTCATATCCCCAAAAAAATAATACGTACCAATGACGAGAAGGTTGTGTTTCGATTGTACCAATAACATTACAAAATATGAAGCTTGTGCTATGGGTATTCGGGCAACCATTGAATCCAAAGCAAAAGTTTTATATGTATATGGTGATTCAACATTGGTTACCTACTAGTTAAGATGAAAATAGGAAAATAAAGACCAAAAATTGATTCCTTATCAATCATAATTTTGATACTATTGTATTCCATCACATTTCATGAGATGATAATCAACTGGATGATGCTTTAACTACCTTGTCATCAATGTTTGAGCTAAATTAAGATGAAGAGCTTGAGCAATAGTTCCATTTCATTTAGGAAGAGTGTGATGGCAAGCCTTGATATTTCAATATTAAGCACTACCTTAAAGATAATGAATATCTTGAGTCAAATTCTAAAAAGGATAAGAGGATGTTAAGAAAACTAACATCAAGTTTCATACTGAATAGGTACCTATAAAGTTCCTGAGGGTCGGTTACTTCTGGTTAACTATAGATAATGATCGTTGCCTACATATGAGAAAGTGTGATAAATGTCAAGCATATGTAGATAATGTAAACAGGCTACTAATGCCCTTGAATATAACAACACCGTGACCTTTCTCAATGGGCGATAATTGTTATTGGAGTTATAAAACCAAAACTTTCAAATGGACATTGTGTCATTTTGCTCACAAATGATTATTTTACCAAATGGGTGAATTTGCCTCTTATGCCAATGTGACTAGGGAGGTGATGATAAAATTCATAAAAAAGAGTATGGCGGTGTTCCTCTTCTAAGCGATTAGGGTTGTTTATCTCCCTAGTGTTGTGAGAAGGGGGCACATTCTTTCGGTCTTCATATTGAGGGTGTCTCAAGGATCAAGATTGCTCTTCACAAGCCAAGTCATCTTATGCGATTCAAGCACAAAAGAAGATTTTTGAACAAACCTTGAATAATGCATGTGATATCCCACTTTCATAGTTGGCTTCTCCTTCCATAAAGAGAGATTTGATATCTATTATGAAGATGGGTATCTCGCAGGTCTTGAAGATTGTAAAAATCACCTTCATAGAAGAATAATACTATCCAAATGTGACAAACCTTTTACTCATATGGATGTGTGTAAAAGTTGGATCTTTCCTAGAAAAAGGGTTTTATGAATTTGCTTTTTCTTCCCTTGAAGACATGAAAAGTGTCCTATCAGTGAGGTATTAGAATCTCAATCTGAGTATCTTGAGAGTCTTTGCTCGAACTAAAGACTTTGTGTCATCTTCCATGAAGCTCACCACGGTCTATGGAATATTAACAACCAGAAACAATTTTCTCTATAGCAAGACAAATTAATACTCCTTTTTCTCTTGATGACTGCACCATGAATAAATCTATACATTTTTTTTTGCTAGAGTGTTGGTTGATATTGATAAGCTATCTGCTTTGCCTAATCAAATTTTGTTGAAAATACCCGATTTTACTTTTATTGCATATATTGAATTTGAGAAGTTGTCTCCATTTTGCTCTTCATGCAAAATGATAGGGCATAATATTTCTAAATGCAAACGACATCCTGATAACCTCAATAACACGGTCAAACCACCTACTATTTTATCAAAACTTGTTGTACAATATAAACAAGTGACTGTCCAAACAAAGAAACTAATGATGCCCCTCACAAGGAAGTGATTGGTGTAACAACTATATTATGTGGTAGAGGTACAAAAATATGAAGTACATGTTCGTAATGTAGGGGTAGTGGAAGTTGAGGGAGTTACTATTGATCTTGATACCCTTGTTGAAGTTGTTGTTGGGCAAATAGATAGTGGATATCTTATTGGTCAAAATTTTAAGAAATCGGCTGAAGATATAGAGGTTGGTTCAACATATCAGGATGACATTTTTACTGATATGCCCTCTTTGGAAGATGTCCATGAATAAGATGATTTACTACAAAAAATAAACAACAACTCTTTGCCTTTTGAAAATTATAGTCTTTTAGAAGGACCAGTTCATCTCAAATGTGCAACTAATGCAACAAGTCCTAAATTAGTTGTTGTTAGATGAGTTATTTCTAAATTTGTTTTTCAAGATTTATTCTTGCAAAATTATTTTGAATCTCTTTCAAGTGATGAATAAGAGACTCAAAAGATGGAAAAATAGAAACCATTAAGGGAAGACGATGAATTAGTTCAAACCTCCAAGAAATCGAGACGTATTCCTAAAACTAGAGTAAAAACAATAAGATGACCTTCAAAACAGATCAACTCAAGAAAAAATAATGATAGTAATGTGCAACAATATCATAAGATTTTATTAGTGTTGTTGAACACAAACGACGGTCCGTCTAGTTGGATTTTCGAGATTTAATACTTTCTCTTTATTGTCTGTGTGAGCTACACATTATAGAATGTTCTTTTGTTGATCTTTTTATCTTTATTTATTTATTTTCATTTTTTTAGTTTAAACTCTCAATGTAGTTTCTTAGGCTACTATTGAGAGTTTATTTCTTTTTTATTTTTTTCCACATAGATTTGGTCTAATCTCTCATATTTTTTTTTAATATCATGTTTTTTTTTCATATCATTTTTTTTTCATGTAATGAGATATGTTGCCTAACATAAAATTTATTAAAAAAAATCATAAAAAAGTGTTAATTTATAATTACAAGTTATCGACAAGATTAGCATAAATAATGTCACTAATTGGAATAATGAAAGAATTGTTTGGTGTCTTTAAAATTCAACATCATAATTCTCTTGCTTATCGTCGGAAGATGAATGGGACAGTTGAAACTGCAGATAAAGATATAAAAAAAAATATATTAGAAAATTGTATTATGATGTACAAAGATTTACACAAAATACTTCTGTGTGCTCTACAACCTTACATAAAACAATCTGAAAATATATTTTGAAAACCTGGACAAGATAATAAAACTCTATAGGGATAATAAAAACTTATTTTCTACATAATTTCTTATTTTCAATAAAAGGAGAAAATTTCCAAAAAAAAAAATAAACAACAGAAGCCATACTCCTTTTAGGACAAGACATGCATAAGAATACCAAATATATTTTCAATAGAAACTTTTATTTTTATTTTCTTTAACGTTTGCCTATTAATTTTACGAATTTCTTATAGTAACAAACACAGTTTGTACTGAGTTCTTCTACTTCATGAATTTTATATTGCTTAAAAAATAAGGCAATTTATTATCCTATTCCATTATTGTATGCAAAGATTTATTCCATTCATTTATTGTATGCAAAGATTTATTCCATTCATTTATTGTATGCAAATATTTAGTGTATACAAAGAAAAAGTGAAAATCAAGAGAATAAAAAAAAAGTAAAAAACAGATCAAACGAGAAGCATTTTAACATTCAGCCTTTCTTGCTTCTGAGAAGGAATTTAAGAAGAAAGTTGTAAATTTATATATTTATATAATTAATTATTTGTA
>Ga0123341_1002681_pt1 | contig 14814 bp, 4 predicted proteins | sample Turbeapinknodule_FD_89959 | JGI IMG/M metagenome (GOLD analysis project Ga0123341, IMG submission 89959) | Root nodule microbial communities of legume samples collected from Mexico - Turtle bean Mexico pink nodule | ecosystem: Host-associated > Plants > Roots > Nodule | place: Mexico: Nepantla... | reverse complement strand
TATATATACACATATTTAAAGCTTAAATTTAATTAAGGAAATTTACACTTCTAACTAAATGAAATAAATATTAATTTGTTCTACATAATCTAATATAAAATTAAATCATAAACCTAATCATATTAAAAAACATCTAAAGTTTAATTAAAATTATTCCTACTTTAATCATGTATACATAATTTTTTTTATAATATATAAATATTTAAATATAACTGTAATGGTTAGGTCGAGTGACCAAAAGGTCGAGAGTTCCTCAACATGATGAAAGCTAAACTAAAATAAATAAATTATAAAATAAGAATCAGTATATCAAAGTCTAATAAATAGGTCGAAAATATTTATAGTATATTTTAATAATTTCAATGTGCGAAGAGTAAAAGTTCAATTAAGTCAAAAGTCCAACAAATGAACACTATAAATAAGTGATTTGCTTTAGAGGTAAGTAAAATAATTTTATTTGATAAATTGAACAAACTAATTCTGACTTTATCATCAACTTGCAGGTATACATCCACTACATCCAACAATAAGGAGTCAACCTAGAACCCAGATAACCGAGCCCAGTTCAGTAGATCTAGTAACTGGAAGTTAAGATATCAGTAAGAATTCGAGATACCGAAAAGAGATGAAGAAAATGAATATTAATTATTTCTAAGACGGGTAAGAAAAATAACTAACATGTTGCAGCGGTGATTTTACATTACATTGGCTAACAGTGGCGGTTTCATGACAACTCATGTTGGACTACAACGCTGGCAAAGATAGATGAGACAAGAAGTCGCAACCCAAAGTGTGATGGTGGTGCAATATTCTCACAACGTTGAATGTGGTGGTGCCGGTGCAAGCACATGGCACGGTGGAGGAGCAGCGAACTCACGACACGGTGGTGGAGGATTACTGTGGTGGCTTGTCGACACAGAGAAGCTTAGGACAGGACAAAAATGGAGGCCTACAAGAAATGAAAACGCAAAAATACATGTTTTAAAAAACGACAACAAGAAAGGTGCACAAGGGTTTTAAAACAATCAATACAAAAAGTGAATAAAAAAAATAACCGCATCGATTCCCATATTGAACCGGTGTAATATGGTCGTTTGTTATTTACATAAATTAATTACACAATTGATTTAATATTGACTCACATTTATTATAAAACTGTGACCCCATTTTATTTATAAGAGTTACAGGAAAGCTCTACTGGTAGCTAAATAAATATGGTTACACGTGAAAATAAAGAGTTGTAACTTTCATTGAATGAGTCAAAGACACCTCATATAACACTCCCTTAATATCAGGGAACCACTAAACACAATCCAGAGACCACTAAGCATGTCTTTAACAATCACTTATTTGATCCATGCAGCCAAGACCCAAGTCAACTTACTAAAAGAATTTCTGAAAGGGAAAAAATATACGTTTTTCATAATATCAGATAAATCTAACTAAACACGAGCATTGACTTGAGCGTCAGAGTGCAATTGCAGGTACCCCGCCGACTGGACGAACACGCGTGAGAATGAAGAAAGACTAAAGAATCATATAGTTGCAGGCACGACAACTATCGTGTATTGACGTGGATCAATGTTATGAGGCACTGACATTCATACAGTTACAAAAGTTAAATTTATTTTTTATTTAAAATAAGCATTTTTTTTTCACCAGTGGCATTATTTCATAATACATACCATAAGAAAAATAGCATACACCATTGTATTTGAAAACTAAAGAATTTTAAAAGTGAAACAAAATTTTACCACCTACACATAGCACAGACGCGAACACTGCAAGACTTCATAGGTTAGCAGTCTGAGATCAAGCATTACGAAAAATACATGCTTTATAAACAAAAGAAGAGGTTAATAATTATTGTGGTCCCAGCTCATGTGCAATCACTTCTTGTGATAACGGTGTTGACTTAGACCTTCAGAAAGTGAGTGTAGCACAACTTGGAATTGGTTTTCGTTTATGATTGTTCTTAAAAATTCTGAAAACGATGTTAACTGTGCAAGTTGTAGTGATGATATTTCCTTTCAACCTAACACACCCTAACTTATTAGAAGCCCCCTTGTCCACTTCTTTTAAAAAACAATTTTTTTAATGGGGAATTTATTCGTTGAACTTTGCAAGTGATTCTCAGAGAACTTCAAAAAAGAACTACAACTGGTGATGCCAAAGCCCAAAGCAAAATCTTTGTCAAATTTCCTTATCCACTCATTCTAGTAATAATATTACTTCTATATATTTAGTGGGTTTCTATTTTACGAAGTCAATAAAAACATAAGATATATACGAGTTCAATGAGTACATATTATTATTCCCCTGAAGTGTCAGCAAATAGCTGTAAAGTAATATGATCTTTTTATATGCCTTTGAAATTTTGGTTCCACATAAGAAAATAGATAATATTTAATCCAACAAATCTCTATTCTTAAAATCAATATTGATATTTTGATACTTATATATTACAACCACCTAAAAAACTTCAATTTTTTTCTAATTTTATCCTAATATCGTTGCTTAAAGATTCTATATTAATTAATGATGTTACTACTCATGATATATAACTGACGTATTAAGGTATGAATATCCTATATTATCCTCTTCTTGATTTTTTATTTGTTTATTTATTGATATGTCCATATTATCACATCTAGGAGAAATTTATACATAACTCGGAAACGTGATCTTGATAATATAAAGTTACTTTTAAATCAATGAATTTATTGATGTACATCATTACAAAATACATTCCCAAGTGTATTTTTACATTCTAAACAACTATTTAAAATTAGGTACTTATATTTCTGAGAGGTCATTACAATATCTATTATTTTATATTTTAAAATTAAAAAATATATTTTATTTTGGGAATGTTTGTTTATAGTTTAGAATGGTTATTTCGAAATAAGTTTTGGAATGAGAATTTCAGAATTAAAATCATACTCGAGAATAGACATTTTGGAAATCACGTTCCAAGAATGCATGAAGGATAATTTTTAGATTTTCTTAAAAATAAAAAAGGAATGTAGAAAGACACTTGAAGAACCATCCCAGTTTTTATTCTCCATTGCATTCTGTAACCATTGCATTCATTGCCGAGAAAAAAAAAACACCATGATTTTAAACTGCACTTTCATATAAATTGAAATTTCAATTTTATTATTTGAAATGTGTATTTTAAAATGTATAATTCTTAATACAAATCTAAATTATACATTAAGAATACAAAACATCTATTTTGGATTGTATATATCAAAATATATATTTTTTTAAGTCGTTTGATACAAAATTAATTTTTAATAATAATAATAATAGTTAAACAAATAATTACATAACATTTTGTCATAAATCATAAGAATACACCGCGTGTATTAATGATAAAAAATTCTTTAGCAATCAATTTTTTTAATTTTAGAATTCAAAAATGTGAAAGTTTGATGTGAATGATCCCTTCATCTATGACACCATGAGCTAACTGCAATGCACTATGGATTTTCTCCTTGCTGACGAACTTTTTAACACATGTTCCCAGTTGATCATGTGCCATATGATGCCAACGATCTCCCTAAATATACCCTTCATTCGTTGAGATGACATTAGATCCTTAAAATATTAAAATAAATAACCACGATAAAATAATAATATATACACAAAACAAGATAAATTACTCACCAAACAAGGATGCTTTTTTGTAGTGACACTGATCATGTCTCCCCATCATTTGGCCTATGTGAGCAATGACGTGGCAAATTAACAATCTATCTTCATGCACCCTAAGAAGTACGTACAAGTATGACACTAATCAAAACTAGTAAATGTATTTGACTACAGATGTTGATGATGTGAAGTCAATGTCAATAACAATGTAGTCGATAAAGTGCAATCGTCAATCATCAATAACAATGATTGCACCTACTTCAAATGGTGAGGGAGACCAATGAACGGTCTGTTATATCTAAATTATCGTAGTACACACTTCTACAAATGGTGATTTGAAGACGTCTCAAGCCAAATATATCTCAAGAACATGGATATAATCTCAAACGACCTACTACGACAATGGTCATAGGGAGTCTATATCACCCTAGCATAGGTAAAACTATCTATCTAGACGCGCACAACACCAATTATACATATATGACGTCTAGTCACATAATGTGTTGTTTGAGGGATAACCTTCTTATATGTGAAATTCATATACCTCCTTCCCATATATGGAAAGTGTTTATATATTCACGCTTATTGTGTGATGAACAAAACATTATTCATATATTTAAATGTAAATAAATCTAAGTTGTTCAAATTATATATATTATTTATCTGTAAAAGTGTGACATAACCTTCCAACTGCTTTATTTGAGAAAAACAAGCATCCCTCACCCAAGAATAAAGGTCCAACTACAAACCAAGATTCAATAATTACTTTCTACATCCCCCATTTTTGTACTTGCACCTCACAATTGGGTGAAATGACCAAATTATCCTGTTCGCTCCTTCCTCACTTCACCCCACCACCTCCCTGACAGCTATCATTGCTATTACAGTAGCTCAGACATACTACACTTAAGAGAAGACAAACAAAAATAGAATTCATTCCAGAACAAGCTCTCTCGAACATATGGAATGTGTTTTGAAAAATAGAAAATCTTTTCCAGAATGTATTTCATGAATTTCGGAAAGTTTTTTCTAGAATTTTTTTTAAAAGATATTCCGAAAGTCACTTTAAAGTAGGGTAAAATAGTATTTTCAAAAGCTTTAAGGGTTCAAGTTAAAGTTAATGGGGTGCAGGAAGCAGTTTCCCCAAAACCCACCAAATGCCAGGACAAAAAAATAAGCCTTTTCTACTAAACATATTCAATTAAAATGACCATTATTGAAAATTCTTAACATTGTTTTATTATACCCACATGATGTATCACTTAGAATATTATTTTGAGATTTAGTTTTTCTTTTAAAATTTTCACATATTAATATCTTTAGTTTTTAAATAAATAATTACATATTTTGTATCGTATACACAATTATAAATTACAGTAAAAAATAAACAATAGTCACATTAATATCTTTAGTTTTTAAAAATAAACAGTTAATTATAAATTACCGTATAAATTAAAAAATACTTCCATATTAATATCTTTACTTTTTTAAAATTTAAATTTCATAAATACGGTTAATGAATGCATAGTAATCATTTAATGAACACGTGAATTCAAATATTCATTAATAACACCATTAAAACTCACTATCCCTTTAAATTTCCCATTAAAACTGGGTAGTTACTTTTACATTAGAAGTTGTTTGTCCGTTTTAATTTTTTTAACTTTAAAAAAACTTTCTTTTTAAAATAAAACTGTATGACAAATCTTTTAAACGAAATTGTTTATTTTTTTTATGCTTATGAACAACAGAACAATAACATGTTTGTCTAACTAAAATCTCATTTCTTTTCTTAATAAAGGAATATGTTTATTCAGTAAGTCATTTTATTAGTATTTCATTTGAATCGAAAAATATTCTTCTTTTACACTAGAAAATTGGTGTACTACATTAAATAAGGTAAAAATGGAAAAAGAAAAAAAAAACAGCCTATGGAATGAATGCAACACATGCATAAACATAGGATTGAAGAAGGTATAGAGGTCATTCATTTCATTATAAATTATTAAAAACATATATAACTATGAAGTGGCAATGAAAAAAACTGGGCTAAAAGGGACCAAAACATTATGCCTTTTTCTATAAGTTTTTTATCTTTAGTTTTGCTAATGATTGCTTATACTTTTAAGAACTTATTTTAAAAATTGTTTGGGCAAAGTCTCTTTTGAAGGAAACAAAAAAGGTTAAAAATATGGTGGGGAAAACATGCGTTTAATTAAAGTTTAAATCAGAATTAAAAATCGCTTTTCACTTTTCCTCTGCCTCGAGCAGCTCAATCACTTTTTGGATATTCGGAGTGCTGGTTTCATCACCACCTCCACAAGGTCAATATTTCTTCAGGTGTCTGCACCCCTATATTTTTCTTCTTGTAACCTATATTTTGAAATATCCTTGACAGCTTTAAGTTTTGGGTGGTTTTAGAATATGTGTTGTATAAGTAAAATGTGTTTCAAAATAGTAAATTTAGAAGATAAAAAAACTATATTATTTTTGGAACATATTTTTTTAACTTTTGGAATAGTATGTTCCGAATTTATAAAATATGGTATGGAAAGGATATTTTAAAATGGTTACAAACTATCTTTGGAATAATAGGTTACCAACTGTCATTTTCGGAATATAATATGCATTTACTCTTCCATTTCATTCAACATTTGTCTTTTCAACAAATATTATGGATTACTAATTTTGGAAGAAAAATAAACAAACTTTATCTTTCTTTTTTTGTGAACAATTCTTCCAAAATCACCTACTAACCATCACAATGTTGTCGGAAATCACACATGTTTGTCTATGTCCACTAAGAGCGCTCTAAAATCACAAAAATCGCACAAAATACTCACCATCACTTGCTCTGAACAGTGACAACGAAAAATGACAGAGAAGAAGGAGATGTTATGCTTGGATTCTTAAAACCTCCCAGGATTAATTTTTGTCAATTCACATTTCTAATGGGGTGCAGGAAGCAAAATGTAGGGGTGCAGGAATAAACACCATTTTTCTTCTTAGTCTAGGAGGGACTTGTGGGTGTTTGGGTAGTCGCACGAGTGGTTTAAGATAGGAAAACAATAATAGAATAAAAATATATATCAAGTATGTACATGGAAGAATTTTTCCAAACTTGCAAGAATTGAAGAGGAAAAGATTAGAAAATGATAACAAAAATCATAAAAGAGACACCAATGTTTTCTATATGGAAAGTAAAAATTCACAAGTACAAGTGAGTCAATCAAGCTCTATTAAAATAAAATATATATACAAAAGGATCAGGTCAAATACACAAACAAGTATTTAGAACCAGCCAACACATCGAAACTTTCTAAATTTGAAAAATAAAGAAAGAAAAACCTAAAATGGAGTAACAATGCAAAACTTGAACTTGTTATCAAATTTCAGCTTGATTCAATGGTGAACAAAGTGAAAATCATAATTTTACTAAAGTTGTTCGATGAATATCCAACCAATTTTTCTCCTCTCTTTCTCTCTCTCAATGTTTGTGAAAATTAACACTTTCTCTTTACCTATCAAACCCTTCTCCACTTGGATTAAGTGAGACAAAATGGGATTAAAAAGTTTTTTGCTTTTTAGATGCATAGTTGGGAGCTCAACCCAACACATCTCCCCTTCACGAATACGTGGATGTGATCGTCAATCCGACGATCTCACAACAAGCTTTAAGCTTCTGCCTTGACAATGCCTTAGTCATTATATCAACATATCATTGTAATCAGTTTTATCTAACTCCAACAACTTAGCATTTAAAACAACAGGTAAAACCATATTTTGTCTACCACCTTGGTATTCAATGCAACTATAGCACTAATATTAATAATATGCACAACTACAAGCAAAAGTGTAAGATATGAAGTACTCATTCCTTGGTGTAACGTGAAATGTAGCACCACTATCATTATCCACATGCTCTCATTTGATACAAGATTGACAAACTCATAATCACGACGAGGAACAAGATCACCACATGTCATAGTAGTAACATGATCATCATCATGATTCTTCTCTTTCTGCTTGCCATTGTTCTATTTTTTCCATTAAAAACAATTTCTTTTGAATGTGCCTAGGTTTATTATAATAATAGCACTCCACATTCTTGTATCTTGACCTAAACTTGGTCTTGTTCTTCTCTCTACCATCCTTCGATTCGTTTTTTTACATATTCCCTTTTTTTTGGGACAAACACCTCAATCTAAGATGAAGAACCATAAGTCTTCCTTCTCATCTCTTCATTAAGAAGACCAGTCTTTTTCATTTTGAAAGAAACAATGTTATTAGGGGTTGAGTTTGTAATTGAAATAATAAATATCTCACAAGACACAAGTAGAGTATTCAGTAGTCATTGTCCTATAACTTCATCATTAAAATTGATATCTGATAACTCTTAAATTGTTCATGTTTTTATAAGCTTATATTATTCCATAATATCTTTCTTATTTCTAATTTTAGCATAGATTTGTATTTTCTATAGTAGATAAGAGTCGTAGTATATTAAAAATTGTATTTTAAAGATATAACATTGTATTTTTTTAATAGACCATTGTTGATTTATTCGTTTATATTTTTTTAGATATCCATTTGAGTTGATCATTTTTGCAGTAGATTTTCTGACTTTTGGAGCTTCAATGTAGACTGTTTGATGCATTAAACGGTTTACGGGCAAAAAGACAATATAATATAGGATTTCTTTGTAATTTAGTGTTCAACTTAGGTCCATTTATTTTTAGTTGTTTCAAAATCTTATAAACAAGGAATAGCTTAAGATAACTACATACATGACTTCAAATTTACATTACAATTTAGTTAGTTCTCTATTTTTCAGTTTACAGTTTATAGTTCTTGGCTATTCAAATTCTTGATTTTCTCTCTTCCTTGTCTCGTGTTTATTCTTCTATCAATTACATTTTATCTTCTTTTATCTTTTCTGTCATGTAAATTTAAAATTGGAAGATTATTGAATTCTTGAAATGGGAGTTATCAAGCATGAAACCGTGTTAGACTATTGTCTATTCAAGTTGTTTTCTTCTCTTAATTTTTTTATCTTAATTTTTTTAGAATTCAGTTCTTGATTAAGAAATGCTTTCTTTGGATACATAAACCGTTTGGTTCTTTGTTTTCTTCATTAAGTAAGGAATTCATATTTTTGTTTTTCGCATTCAAAGTTTAAGATAAATTGACCATGGTTTCTGTTTGATGTTTCACATTTCTTGAACGAATATTTCTTTTTCATTATTACAATTTTTTTTTTTAAATTTTTGTGTTTACATTTCAGTTCATGTATTTAATTCTTTTCAACTTCAGTGTATTTTAATTATAATTTCAATTCTAATTATGTTCTATTTTTTCCTCCAAGTTCTCACCTTTTCAATTCATTAGACAATATACTTTTTAATATATTATTTGTTTACATTTTTCTTGTTTCAAGCTTTAAAGAATACTATTGTTTCCTTTCAATTTCTGTTGTTCACATTTTCGGTTGCTTATAGTTTTTTCACTTTTACATTTTTGTCATTTACAAATTGATTAGACACCGAGTTTTTCATAGATAAATCTACCAAACAATCTGGTAGACGATGGTTTATTAGACCGTATGATAGTTGCCCTTAATCTTTATAATTTGTGAATTCATATGTGTTTTACTTGTTGCCTTAAATTCAGTTTGTATTGTTAATTCGCTTTTACATTCATGCATTGAATAGTCTAGTATAGTTATATTTGAACTGTCAAATATATACTCTATTTTTGTTTCATCACTATAATTTTAGTTTCTATCCATTATAATACGAATTTTTGAATGATGTTTCTAGTTTTCATTTAATTATTTTGCATAATTCCATTTAATTTTTCGTTTCTATAGTTTGATTGTTGTTAGATAGTCTAATAGAAGATTGTCATTAGATGATGTACTTCGTTACTTTATTTTCTGTCTTAGTTTTCTGTAATGTTTCTATTGTCGTTTTGTTATTTATTTTCAATTACAAACCTCATTAAACCCCCCAATTTGAATTCGTGAAAGGAAAAAAATTACAAAATAATAGATTCAATTGACACGTGTTCTCAAGATTCGACCTAGGTTTTCCTCTATATTACATTTGAAGGGGAAACTTAGTTTTGTTTGAGAAACTTGATGCGAATGAAGAGTTTATCAATACTCATTTATAACATTTGATCTTAGTTTTCTGTAATGTTTCTATTGTTGTTTTGTTATTTATTTTCAATTACAAACCTCATTAAACCCCCCAATTTGAATTCGTGAAAGGAAAAAAATTACAAAATAATAGATTCAATTGACACGTGTTCTCATGATTCGACCTAGGTTTTCCTCTGTATTACATTTGAAGGGGAAACTTAGTTTTGTTTGAGAAACTTGATGCGAATGAAGAGTTTATCAATACCCATTTATAACAATTGATCTAAGAGCTCTTGAAACTCATTTAAGTGATATAAAATGGAAGAAATCTCCTTATACCTTAAATTCATCAAGTAATTCAACAAATACAACTTATTATTACTAGACTTAGAAGCATACAAGGACCCAATCTTCTCCCACAAAGTTTTAGCATGTGTCTCATTAGCAATGTTATTACAAAAGTTGTCTTTTACATATTGCCGAATAAAATGAAACACTTGTTGGTGCTCAAAGTCCCATTATCCATCAGACATAAAATCCGATTTTCGAGTAGTAAAGATAGGAATATGAAATTTCTTCGCAAACAGCAAGTCTTTCATCTTGCCCTTCCACAAATGATAATTTGGACAATTTAAAACAATCATCTTTGTATTTGTCTCTATCATTCAAGCAAGTAAATATAGCCCAAAACTAAGGAACTCTAATGCCACTCTAATAAGGGAAACAATAACATAATAAGCAAAAGTACCAAAGTATGCAATAAAAATCATTTCACCAAAATTGCAAGAATATGTGAGGAGTAACAATAATAGAAAATGACAACAATAATTACAAAAGACCCACCAATATTTTTAACATGGGGAAACATTGTGCATGTGAGAAGTAAACCCTAAACCCTAAACCCTAAACATGTTAACTATTTTTCTTGCTTCTTGGGTTAAATGAGACAAAATGAACTTGTGTTTTGGACTTTTTAAATAGATACTTTGGGAGCAAAACCCAACACTTTTTAAGTTACAACCATGAGATTATGTAGTTACTAGTTTAGGAGGGACTGTACTACAGATTATTAAATATCGTATTACTCGCGTCCATCTTCTGCGTAAATTCGTATTTTCCTTATCGCTTTAAAAAGACAATAAGCCATATATGAGCATGAAGTCCACTAAGAAAAACTGTGTCCAGATACTGAGTATGAATGTATTATAGAAAATAAAGAAAACGAGTTTTTTTCAAGTTATCGATAACTTTTGTCTGACTTTAATATCAATAGACCAGAGCAAATGGACAAGATGCATATTTATCCTCATTCCCGGAATCAAAATTTTGAATTGCCCCAAACAAGGAAAAAAAAAACAAAAAGTGGGGCCTTATACTCTTAATTTCCTATACTGCCTTTCTTTCATCTCTTGCTCTTAAGGCATACATATTCCTATTGCCTACAACTTCTCATGGGACTTTAATATAGTCCAATCATAAACAACATGTCTGAAAATCACTACTAAACTCAAGAAGTTGTCACCTGTACTATATACAACAACTCCTATGGACAAACAGAAAATAACACAACTGAGACTGAATCTACTTAGTAAGAATGTTTCAGCATATCAATTCAGTTTCATCTCGATGCTATACTCTCTATGTAGGAACTTCTCTGACTCTGAATGTATATGGAAGAGTATTTTGAATCTTTCTTATTTATCTCTACATGGTACGGTGGCTAACAAAGTAGAGGTAATCTGGGTGGTTTGCCTGCAAATTCTGTAACCAGTCAGTAGCAACTTCCAATAGAGAGTCCACTTTCTGCCATTCAGAGTCTCTACTAGGAGCTAGCATTGAGCCTATCAACTTATAAGCAGCAAGGCTAAAAATGGGAAGAGATATATTTAAGGATCCATCATCATCACGAACCTTCCTGCTACTAAACTTCGGTTGCTTTTTCCCTGTGACATATAAAGCGATACCAAATCAGGTACAATTGTTGGGAACTTCACTACTTGCGTACTTGAAATTGTCAGAAACTAAGAATGAAAGAGAGAAACAACTTCTGGAGTCAGCTGACAGGGAATGGTAGGTCAGGAAAGATGCATCCACCCTCTTGATTGATGATATGACTGGTATTTTATATATTGGATACCTGGACCAAGTTCAATTTGTCATGAGGACAAAGAACAATTAAGTGAAAACTTAAATTACAACAACAGACGAACTTTTTGACCCTTACCAAGCCACAAAAAACCAACTAGAAGGTGATATATCACAGCTTCTACACGTCTTGAGTGAAGGAAACTTAGAAGCAAGAATGGAAACCTGGGAGGAAAAAGAAATTGTTAGTGTCCAAATCAAGGGGAGATTTTAATAGGTAGATCTGAAAGGACGAGACTTGCCTTATCATGTAAAGGAGGTCGAATATGTGGTTGAGCTCCCTCGAAGAATTCATAGACAAGCTCCTCAGCTGAGCAGTTTGTCTCCTGAGAAGACACAACGCTATTGTCCTCTTCAAGTCTCCTACACAGTTTCATGTCACCAATTAAGATGTTAATAACCAGGCAGCATCTTAAACGTCGTAATGGTGGGCATGATGATGTTGTCAAAGAAATAATGGAAAACAATATCATGAAACTGGAAGCATAATTAGGTTGAGAGAGCGTTAAATAGAGGAAGGAATATCCGTCCTCTACAAAAAATTTACCAAATTACGAAGATCTGACACATAAAATTTACTAAAGACTTTCACAAAATCTATAATCCATCAAATAAATAGGGAATGAGACATCAACAATAGAAAATATGGTGATCTTGTGTATAGAATGGTTGTCCTGTAGACTTTCATGTGACACTTTCAAGTCGATGTGCAAACACTTGGGAAAACTTCACAATTGAGCAATACCAAACCAATGTAAACAACGAGAAATGCAAATAGAAAGATCCATTAAAAGTTTAGCCAATCAACTTTTAACACCTAAAACTAAATTCCTTTTGAATTCACAAATATAGTGAAGAATCAAGCTTCACCCTTTATCAGGGCCTCACACAAATTTATACCATAATTCTAAACAGATAACCGTTTAACTGACCAAGTTGCTTCAATGAAGGTAGACGCAGTGAACTGATAGGTTACAACTTGGTTGGCAATAAATGGTTATCACTAATATGACTTTTTGGTATAAATTAGTGTGAGGCATTGATACAGGTCAAGCAGCACTTCAAGCATAGAAGGCCATGAAAACTATAACTGTTGTGCTGAATTACTCCTGCCAATACGATATGCATCACAGAAAATGACAAAATTCCATCCTACCAAGCATGAATCTTTGGTTCTCACCATTTTGTTATATCGGACAGATAAAAACAACATGATATCAATATGAGAACACAAGTTGTTCCATGACCAGAGTCAGAAAATACAGCAAAGCAGTAGTAGGAAATCACTAAAAATCAATTTTGACAAAGCTGAAAGAAAAGTTTGATGTGACGCAAAACCAATGACAAAAAAACAAAAAAAAAGTTATGACAAATGGAGAAAAATTATAAGCATTGGTGAACCAAAATGGAGAAAAACAAACTACCTCTCAGCATATAGCTGAATTGCAGAGAGGGAGGGCGTATAATATATTTTTGCGTCCTCCCCTCCGGCATGGCTTACTGGCACCTCTACACCATAGGCGCTCCATTCTGTGTAGGATTCCCACATATCCTCGAGCACAATATATAGGCGACCAGTCCTATTGTTGGAACTAGAGTAACGAGTTCCGCATCCTTTCATTTTAGGCTGCACAATCCAAAGCCAAGCCCCACAAGTTACCACAAACAAGCAAAGGAAGTGATAAAATAAACAATTAAAATACCAATCATTACCAAGCATGCAATTATGTGCAATTTTACTTTTCAAAATAAAAAGAAGAACAGTTACAAAACATTGCAAAAGCATTATGAAACTTGAAAGTTAGTAGCCTAAGAAACAAGGAACACAAATGAAAGCATGTCAATTAAACGATTAGATTGAAGACCTTGCAGGACGAGTGAGCAGGGACGGAGGGTGTGAATGCGTCCAAAAGGCGATCCAGATTACTGAGACTGGCAGTGGTGGACAATGCCGGTTCGTAAGAACCGGTTTGCAAATCCGGTTCGACCGAGTCAGAGTTGAACTGTTTCTGCTACTCTCACTGCAGTTTTCGAAAAACTGGAGGACTGTAGAAAGGCTCGAAACTGGTGGTTCTGTTGGAGTAAGAACCACTGGAGTTCGACATTTCGGAGAAATGAGAAGGGCGCTAAAGGATCAGATATTTTTTGCGGAAAAATAATTATGAAGGAACGGGGAGAGGTTTCTGGATGAAGAATTGGTGTATGAGAGGGTGAAGAACTGCGAGGTTTAGATTTGGGGAGAAGAAGCACTGAAGCAAAGTGAAAGAACGAGGACTGTGTTTAAGTAGTAGTGATTGGTATGGCGAGGGTCGTAACATGAATGAGAAAGATGACGGAAAGGACTAGAACTGCACAGTGTTTTATTATTATTATTAGTAGTAGTATATTTATTGTTTTTATTATTATTATTACTATTATTATTATTATGTAATAATTTTAAAAGTTAAAAAAAAATAGAATAAGATAGAGAATTATAAAAAAGTTGGGCATATATAATGTGATATTTTTTAAAGGTTTTTAACATAATAATGTATTTACAAAGTAATTATTAAAATAGACACATATAAAAAATTATTTATATGAATAAATTGTGTAATATAGTATGATTTCATTGTGAAAAAGTCTTACAAATGACACTATTTTAAATTTGAGAGTAAAGTTGTGTTATCCTAATATAACTTTAGTATAAGCGGAGAAGCTAAGTTTGACTCACACGATTTTGATTAATTTTAATTAATACTTTTGTTATTTTAAATGAAGTTGTGTTAAAATCGTACGTCCTTGACACGACTTTTACATGAGATTATTTTATAATTTATGTTAATATTAATACGTACAATTCTATATAAAAAAAATTAATAATATGTTAT
>Ga0123341_1002680_pt1 | contig 14817 bp, 6 predicted proteins | sample Turbeapinknodule_FD_89959 | JGI IMG/M metagenome (GOLD analysis project Ga0123341, IMG submission 89959) | Root nodule microbial communities of legume samples collected from Mexico - Turtle bean Mexico pink nodule | ecosystem: Host-associated > Plants > Roots > Nodule | place: Mexico: Nepantla... | reverse complement strand
CCCCCACCCTCTCTCTCGCTTAAGGCCATATATTCTAACATATATAACCTCAATCAAGTGGTCAAAGCTGTTAGAACAAAAACCAAAAGTAGTTGAAAGCATTTAAAACAGCTTAAAACACATAACAAAATGTTGTTATAAAAACAACCAGTTGTTTTCCAAAACAATCGATTGAAATAAATTTATTTTGTTGGTGTTCATATAAATAACCAGTTGTTTTATCGAAATAACCGATTGTTTATGTTTGACAACAAAGCCAAAACAAAGCAAAGCTTTTCCAAATCTTTTTAAAAACCACTAAGTTTCAAACAATAGGTTGTTTCGACAATTCAACTGGTGGAAATTTCACAATCTTTTAGAAAACCCATCTTTTAAAAAGATAAAGATTCAAATGAACTTGGATCATCTTAAGGAGTGAATTAACAAGTTAAAAACTACTTGATAACACACATACACCCAACAACAAGGTCTTCAAGTTTTCCACACAGATCTGGAGGCATCAAAGCATCATATTAAACAATCTCCCCCTACTCAACAAGTATAGCAACAGGATAACAAGGCACACAAAACAGTTTTCTGCATAAGCCATAAGCAGAAAAGCCCAGTTAAAACAGTCAAACCAATGGTAAAAAAGCCAGTGTTGTGTGCAGTAGAATCATGGTGTGTAGCAGAGCTATAGCAGCAGCAGAATTAAACCATTTAAAGCATCATAGAGTAGTAGAGATTACAACACAAAAACCATAATTCCTCCCCTCTATTTGTCTTCACAAATAGGCTAAGAGAATGGATAAAAACATAATTAAAGACAAATAGTTCAACAGCATAAATAGAAACTGAAATTGATACATAAACCCCTTTAATCATCTTTTCCATATTGGAACTCAAAGAGATGGGTCTGGATAGCTTCAATTTGTTCAACAAGATGTTGAAATCTGGCAACACAATACTCATAGTGATACCTTTAATCATTTTCCATGTTGTCCATGCGGTTGATCATCAACCTTTCAAATTGAGACAAGGGAATCCCACAGTCAATGAGAGGCTCATACATTAGCATATCCAACACTTGGACCAGCTCCATAGGTTTCACCAACAGCTTGTTCATTTTGATTCTCATTGCCTTGATCATCTTGTTCAACTTGATGTTCATCTACTCTAGCATCTCCAGTATTTGGGGAAGCTTGGTCTTCACAAGAAGGACCCATTTGTTCTTCATCTTTACTCACCCATTTTCCACCAACCTTAATGAACCCCTTTCCTTAGAGATCCATTGTTAATTTCATGAGATGGCTTCACCACCTCATACAATTCTTCTTCAAGGTCAACTTCAAAATTTTGCAAAATTTTTGATATAAGAACAAAAGGGAAATGATAGTTAGTTAACCTCAAAGATTTTTGCATGTTATCCTTGAAGACACGAATCCAATTAACTTTGATGTTCTTCATAATGCATTATATGAGAACGAAATCTTCTTTAGTAAGGGCCAAGAGATTACTTCCCCTTGAAGTCAGCATCCATGACATTATGAAGGAAATGATTCTTTCATCCAATTTTAAGCCACCTACAAAAAAAGCCCTTCAATTTCAAGTGAGGATTTTTGAGGCAGCTCACATAATATTGCATCTTGTTGAAGTCTTCCACCACACCTATGTTCCCTTTGTTGATACTTAACCCAATGTATTTCAACCCTGTGATAGCAGTCCACATAGCAGGAGTGATCTCCATATCAACTCATTTGACATGAGAGTACATGTTCTCATCATCAATAAAAAGATTTGTGTAGAAAACCTTTACAAGATCTGGATATGTGTTCCCAGACATCTCAAGAAACCTTCTAAGCTTCTATTCTTTCAAATCATTCCTCTCATCCTTGAGATTCTTCTCTTTTAGCTAGTTGAAGGATATAAATTTTGGGTTATTGATGGCTTTCGGGCTTAACTCATACAAAATCTTCTCAATTTTCTCATTATCACCCGAAAACCAGTTTTCAAGGTCTCCAGCTCTTTTGGTAGCATGATTTTTCTTCCTGTTTGGTGAGGGAGAAGAATAGGCCATGATGCGAAGAAGAATTTGTGAAGAAGTAGTGGAAACAAAAAGTTTAGGTTGATTCTGTGAAATATTCAGTTGAAACCACACATATATAAGTAGAAAAAACTAATCAATATAATTGGCTTCTAGTGAATTGTTTTTCGTTGCAGTGGGAATATGCAGTGTGTTAGACCCAAACATAGATAACTTTTGCAGACCCTTTATTTTGATTAACCATTCATAAATGGCATTTAAATTTCAAAGGAAATTATAGAATGTATTACTTTATGACCAAAATATATTCCATTGTAATATGATTCAAAGGTACATTAAATGCATATTTGACTCGCAATAGGTTTTGAAAAAACAAAAACAGTTGTAACCATGTGTAAGCAACCATGACAACTTTATTTAGAGGTGTCACGGGTAAAACAATTGGTTGTTTTATTGTGACAGCAAGTGAATGTTTTCAAAGCAAATAATCTTTCAAACTGATGAGAAATACATTATGTAATTTCTTCATACCTTTGCACGTAGATAATCCCCAACAGGTTTAACCAAATGAAAAAAAAACATTTGGATGTTCATTTGATCAAATGAGAAACATACATAGGATGATAATACACAACTTACTTTACATGGGTCAAGAATTTCTTTGACTTGTCAAAAACATATGTAAGTTGCATACATTTGAATCATAGGGACAGACATTGCTTTGATTGGTTTTCCCCATAGCACCTTTTCTTTGATCTAAATGTTTCCTTGACTGCCAAGAATACCTAAAACAAAGAAATCAAGAAGCAGGGTTTGGTCCCTTCACAAATTTGGGTCCATGGTCATTAACTGGGACATTAGGAACCTTAGAAGTGGTTAATGAAGATAACATTAATTTAATCAGACATAAGCGACCTACCATTGAGATCAACTTGTCTTTCCATTTTCCCAGTCTTTTCCTTACACTCTCCACCACCCCCTCCAAAAAGCTTCTCGTTTTATGTTTCCCCCCAATAAGCATCCCCCAATACTTAAATGGATTTTTCATCACCTCGCAATTCAAGATAGTTGCACAACTCTGAACCAAGTAGTGATGGCATCCCACCCCTCCTATACAACTCTTCATATAATTGATCTTTAGTCCTGATGCCAATTCGAAGCAATTAAGCATAACTTTGATCGCAAATGCATTTTGTGGATTCGCTTTGCAAAAGAACAAAGTATCATCCATGTACTGAAGCATATTCACCTTACTTTCTTATCCCCTACAATCAGACTCTGAAGCATCTCCTTCTCCACCGCATTCCTTACCACACTAGCTAAACCCTCTGCCACTATAAGGAAAAGGAAAGGTGCTAATGGATCCCCCTGTCTCAACCCCTTCATAGGTTTGAACTATGAGTAGGACTACCATGCGGCAATGATTCTAAGCAAGCTTTTAACCATTTTATCCACTTTCCGCTGAAACCGAGTCTCTGTAACATATAATAAATAAAGTCCCAGACAACTGAGTTGTATGCCTTTTCATAATCTACCTTGAAGAAGATGCAACTACTCTTTCTCCTCTTCACTTCTTCTAAAACTTCATTTGCCACTAAAACACTTCCATTAGCCCCCTGCCTGCCAGAAATGCAGACTGTCTGACATCAATGACCTTATGCAAAACCCTTTTCAACCTTAAGGACAGGATCTTGGCTACTATTTTGTTCAAGCAGCCACCAAAGAGATTGGTCTGAAATCGTTTAATGACTGGAGATTATCCACTTTAAGTATAAGTGAGATAAAAGAAGCATTTGTCCCCCTTGGCCACCTGCCACTCTCCTCAAAATTGCTCACCGCTCTTATTACATCCACCTTGATCTTTTCCCAACAAAACTTGATGAACCCGAAGTTAAAGTCGTCTGGTCCCAGGCTTTTCGAATTGTCACACATCCACACTGCATTCTTTACTTCCTCTTCAGTAATTCTTTCCACCAACATATTATTATCCTCGCCTGAAATTTTTGTTAAAAACTGCATTATCAAGCTTGACTTGCAGCCTATCACCTACACTAAACCTGTCCTTGAAGAACTCCCTTACCTTCCTTTTTACCTCCGTTTGATCTTCGAGCCAACGCCCATTTTCTCTCAACCCACTGATATTGGAGTAAGAAGAAGATAATGCCTTATTTAGTTTTTCTTCTCCTTAGATATAACAAACATAAGTGTGACTAAATAGTGATTTCTTGCTAGGACTGTCGTCGACGGTCATTGAGTCTGTGCCAGATAGCAGTGTGTCTACGGTGGAAGAGAGAAGTTAGGAAGATCGTTAGAGATGGGAGAAAATGGGGTTGAAGGTTATTTCAAAGGGGAAGTCATTTTACGGAAATTTTGAAACTCGTGATATTTTACGGAGGTTCTTAAACCCATATATTTAACAGTGGTTCTGAAAGGATTTTCCTGAGGTTTAAAAAAATTCCAGAAACACATTCCCCAGAAATGATTTAACAAGGAAAACTACAATCCTAGATATTGTGGTATTGTGTGAACTATAAATCCAATTGTTAATCAAATTGAATAATATTTTTCATCTCCAACCAACTATGAGCCATGGATAGTCATGGCTATATCAATTATCAGTTACTAATTATTGACGTTTCATACAGAAAATCCACACCAAATAGAATTAAATCACAAAAAGATCAATTTTATATTTTTATTAGATACTTTTTACGTGATTGTTACATGTCACTGTAACTTGTTTGTTTGGTAGGAACTACCAATCCTTTAAATTTTAAACAAAAATTAATTTCTTATTTCAGTATTACAAGTTTATTAACTCAAATATTTTCCTCTTCAACATTCCATACGCTTTTTTTCTTATAATTAGTACAATTGTTAAACAAATCAAAAAGAATACTAAAATTTGAAGTAATCCAATATCACATAATATCACATGTGGCAAAAAAATGTTTTTTTTCATTACCAACCTATACAAGCAAGTGAATGTTCTAAAATATTTTTATACAATCTTTTTATTTTTATTTTTGAAAATATGTTCTAAGTTTAAGGGACAATCATAACATATGCCAAAAAGATTTTGATTTGCATATATTTTAATCTGAATTTTACCATTTGTTTCCCTCAATTAGGGTAACTAGCTGTGCGTTTGATAAAATTATTGAGTTGAACCGTACATGTTGGAAGAATTTGCCATTTTAAAAGGCACAATCTTCTCTTTATCTTCATTAAGCCCACTGATGTTAATGAAATCTGGAGCTATCTTTCAAAATATTTCTGCTTCAACTTTCAAATACATATAAAATGAAATTATGATGAAGAGAGAAAATTGTTTAGGCATTGAGAACAAAGGTTTTATCTACTTCCATACAAATAGTAACTAAGAAATAGCAGGGTTCAAAGCAAGGATACAAAGCAATCATTTTCATTCTCAGTGTCTGCACTCTTTCTTGATTTTTTGCAGAGGTTGGTTCAAGGTACTAGATTCAATGCTTCACCAAATTTTCCACCATGGTGTAATTGAATGAAAGATGTGGACCATATATAAGGTGATAATCTCAATTGCTATTATTTCTTGTTACCTTCCCAAAATTCAATGACCTTCATTTAGGTACAATGTCTAAATCAATACACATTGCCACAGATAGGATGCTTGCTAGTTCCATCAATTTCACAAGTCCAATTCTAGACTAAGATTATATAGAAGAAAAAAATTACTTGCTTAAATTCACTTATCATAAGGTCATTTGTAGATTTTTTCTTATTAACTATTTTAAGAGATAATTTTAATTTACTTATATAAGTTAATTTTATTTTTTATAAAAATTCATTTCATTTTTCCTTCTTATTTTTTCCTCTCCTACGAATATTCATAAAAAATGTTGAATTTTACACAAAGTAATATATTTTTCAAAAATTATGATTTTGAATATAAAAAAAAATATGAAAATGAGTAAGTTTTATCCTATGATACGATTTTAGAGTAAAAGTCATATGGATATTTTGGGATTGAAAAATTTAAAAGTTGTATTCATGAATATGACTTCCACTCTGAAATCGTATCATATAGAATACGACTTACCTATTTTTATAAAAAAAAATACCTAAAATTGTAATTTCCAAATAAAAATACACTACTTTGGTTGAAAAAAAAAATGTTTTGTGATTGGTATGTGTTGAATGTATATACATTTGGCATCCTTGGTGTGTGATTCTTCTGTCTGATAAACATTAAATGCAGTTTTTGACCGTGGTATGTGTTGTGAAGCAGATTAATGGCAGTGTTATTATGGCTATATTGTATGTGTAGGTGACCATACATCAAAAAAGGAAACGTGATTCCTTGAAGTTTCTTCTTTGAGGACCACATTGTAGTAACTTGGAAAGGGGTTTGCTAATAACCCGCTGATAAATGCAATCATTCCTTTATACCAACCCTTTAATCATGGTGTCTGGAATTAGGGTGTATTCATATTCACCTTCACAATTTCTCACCAAAATTAAATCAGAGGTAAAACAACTCAAGTAATTTATTCATTCTAACACTTTATAAACTAATGCTAAATATTAAAAAAAGAAAAAAAAATGCAATGAAATGGTTCTTATGAGAAGGTTGACTATGATTGGTTTTAAATTATGATTTACAACCTGCAATATAAATTTTATTCTCGTCATAACCATTACAATGTTGTAGTAGGTTTTTTTTACAGCTTCAATGATTGGAATGAAACTACTGCAATTTAAAATCATATTTATAGTAGATATGTTGGAGAACCTAAGTTCATTGTTCGATTTTATGGTTCTAAATTGTGTCAGCAACGGTTCGTTGCAATATTGTTTTATTTCATTTTTTTATAACATCAACATAGTTTTATTTTATTTTTGTCACAAGAAAAAAAAAATCTAATTACAATCTTATATTAGTCTATGTTGTAAGTGTCAATAAAGAAATAATATTTTCTTTTTGTTCTGATCACTACAAGAATGCATTAAAGTAGAGACCAAAGCATAACGTCAATTCAATAAGACACTCTACTATGATACAACTAAGTTTTGTTTGGTTCATGCGTCCTTTAAGTGAACAAAAATGAAAATAAAGTATGTGATAGACCTAACCGATTCAAGGAGGCAGGTCAGAGATGATAGGGTTTAATGTTGCAAGGTAATAGGTGGGGACGCTAGGGCTCCGTGATAACTTTCAATTTTATTATATTTCTTTAGATTAATTGCATTTTCTTGAAGTTTCTTTTGATCTTATTTTTTGTTTTTATATTAGATTTTTATTTTCGGTGAAATTAAAGAGTTTCTACAAATATGACTTCTTGTAGTTTAAATTTTGTTTAATTTTTCTAATGTAATGCTTTGATTTTTTGAAACGCTAACTTGGAGCTAAAATTGACTTAGGAAACATGAACAAAGTTGTTGGAGAATAAAAACTTGGAGACCGAAAGCTTAACTGAAGAAAACATGTGGGAAACCTACAGTAGAAGATCAACAAAAGACATTGACTTATGTTAGACGATCAACAATGTCTAAGAAAGAAAAAAGACAAAAGTTAGTTAAGAATGTAACCGGGAACTAGGGGCTGTTGAATGTTAAATTTGAAACTCATTCCAAAATAGAAACCCTATAAAGAAAAACAAAGTACGAGGAAAGTTAGAGAGAGAAGTGTGAAAGTAGTTTAACTCGATTTTCTATCTTTCATTTTCTATTTTTGATGTTTCAGTTTAGCAAAAGTTCTTCATTTTCTTCTATATTTTTCTCTATTGTTTCTTCTTCTTGTTCCGATCAATGTGTTGTAATTATTATTTGGAGTTGAATTTGGATTCGAAAATGGGTAACAACGAAACACAAATCGTGTCAGACGATGTTCAGTGTTAATGATTTTCTTCTTCAAAAATCTTTTCGAGAACTCTATTTTCGATTGAAAGTCATTTTTCTAAGAAGATGCAAATTGATTGGTTGTGTTTTCATAGGATTCCATATTTGGGTCTCTTGCAAATTGAAGATAAGGATTACAAATCATGGTTTTCGTCCCATGTTCTTCACTCCAATACTGAATTTTGTTTTTCTTATGTTTGCTATGTTTTAATTCTTCCTTGTTTACATTTTTGCAGTTAATAATTCTGTTTTACTTTTTAGTTCTATTCCATTTTAATTCAATATCATTTACATTTTCTACACTTTATTGTTTTTTGTTTTCAACAATCTACAATTCTTGCCCTTTACTTTCTCTATATTTTGATTTTTCATCACTTTAATTTTCTGCAATTTACAGTTCTAGTCATTTACGTTTTTCAACAATTTACGTTTCCACTCATTTACATTTTCTGTCATTTATGTTAATGTTCATCTTCATTTTTTCATCAAACGGTATGTTAAGTGATTACTCTCATATTATTTGACAGTAAAGTAAAGGTCATCTTACATAGCTCATAATCTTACATTAAAGTTCCTTTTGTTTTCTGTTAAGCAACCATCAGACGAACTAACAAGTGATTGTAGGCTGGATGTTATAACAGTTGTGTCTTTTTTATTTTGTTATTCACATCTCTTTTCATTTACTTTCCATTTTTATTTTCATGTATTTACTTTCATATCATTTTTTTGTCTGCACAATTAGGATTTCAAGAGTCTCAATCGTTCGCAAACGATCTAGTGTTAGATTTATTTTATTTTTCATCTGGTTATAGTTTTGTTTGAAATCTCAATTTTTTCCTCTTTTTTAACTTATAATTGAAAGACTTGTACAATAAATTTTGCACACATAATGTTGTCCTTGGATTCGACCTAGGTTGACCCTACACTACATTATGGGGAACTTAATTTTATTTTGATGATTGAACACGACTAAAACAGTTTGCATCACTTAGTTGTCACAAGTGTTAGGTGAGGGTGTAAGGGCTTAGCCATCGCATGGTGTTATGTGAGGTTGTTAGGGCTTAGTCGACGCTAAATAAGGCTTATAGAGCCAAAAACACGTCTCATTTCTCCATGCGGTCCATTTTCCCCAACTTTTCCAAATCCCTAACTTAATCATTTTCTCCACCCCCTCTCCCATTGCATATATAGTACTTTGCAAGCAACTAAAATATAACCACATGAAGTTAATTTCTCATGGTTTCTATTGTTATGGACTTAATAGAGCTTACTTGTAGATATATTTCAAAAAAAAAAGATGACTCAAAATTTGAAATTACATTTCATTCTCATGTTATTTCAATTTTGTGTATCTTTGATTTGAATCATTGTTTCAAAATAATATATGACAATAAATCCAACTTAGAAAGAATTTAACCGACTTTATCATTTTTTAATTGCAACTTAGGAAGGGCTTAGCCCACTCTACCCTTTTTGCTCATTTTTGTAGACTTGACTACACTCTCTGTAAACAAAATTGTCAAAACGTTCCACTTAGTAAGGATTTGGTCCATTCTATTAGTTTTTTCTTAGTGGGTTTGACCCAGGTTAATTAGTCAACTTTGTTTATTTAGTGGCTTATATAACCGAGACTGTTATAATGTCTATAATTATATTTAAGAAAGAAAAATGTATAAATTAAAATTGACGCACTCATAAGTTAAGTTAATGTGATTAAACTCTCTTATATATAGTTTCTTTAAAAAAAATATTTATTACATGTATGTAATTTTAACTTACGGAGGCAAATTATGGTTTCCTTTATATACAACAAACTGGTATTAATTTGTATTTAAAACAAACTTTGAAAAGAAAAATCATAGAAATTAGTGCATTCTGGCATCAGATTATTTTCCTGAAACAAACTGAAAATAAAGAAATTGAGTTTTCTAAAATAAGTGATTATTTTTCCAAAAACCTCCATCAAGCATACGAAGCACACCATAATATTTGATAGTGAACTTTGCAGTACAAATATTGATAGAAAAATTATTAGCCAACAAAGTGGGAGAGTGGTAGGAGTGACAAGTAATTTGTAAGATCCATGTCTGGTGATAACAAATCTTCTTTGTAAACAGGTGATTAAGAATTTGGAGTTGAAGATCAATGATTTTTTGGTGAAGTGATTAAGGTAAATAATAGCCACAGGTTAACTCGTTTGAAGATAATTATTGACTTATTAATAAATTAAAAAAAAAAGGTGATTTTTAGAAAAAATTATTTACATGTGTATATATATAATTATTAATTTATTGTTATATTATAATATTATTGTTTCCCTGCATTAACATATTATATGTTTAGACACTTTTTATATAATGTATTTATTAATTAATGTCTTTTACCCTTAAAAAAAATTCTTATATAATTTTATGAGATGAGGGTCTAGTTTAGCTTAAAATAATTAATACAAATAACTGTAAGAATATTAAAAAGTTTGTCCCACCTCCCATGGGTGATCTAATTTAGAGCACTTGACCATTCAAATTTTAGGATGCCCTAGGTTGGGTTTAACTAAAATTGGATCTGAAGTTCCCTAATACACAAAACACATCCAACTAGTCATTCAAGGTTTGGTTTAATTTATTTTAGAAAAATTATTTTTATAGACTTTTCTAGAAAAGTTCAAAACATATATGTTATTTTCTATAAAAACAAATCCAAAGTTAACTCTTAAAATATAAAAAAAAAAATGTTTTTAGACTTTTTAAAAAATAATTACTTACATGAGATAAATTAATACAATTCAAAAAATTATTAAGAAAAGACTCCTCACACGTGTGTGAAATTATATATTATAGGTGTTCTCGATAAACTCAATAAATTTTTTATAGATAAACTCTAAGTATTCTGATATTATATTAAAAAGTGGACTTTAAGTCTAACTTCAACTTTACAATACCGTTTCAAAATATGAGATTTGCATATACTTATATATTATGATGAGATATCATTATTTTTAGTCAATATAAGATCTTCATCAAAAATATCCTTTTAGTAACATTTTCAGTGTTCATATCATAATTATAGTGATTTCTCTTCATATTTTGAGTTTTGGCTATGTGATATCCCTATTGGCAAAAATAACCACAGCTTTCATTTTCTTCGATTTAAGTAATGTCATTAATCTCCATCATAACTTTAATTACTCAATAATCATTCATTATTTAGGGCAATAAGTAAAAGCAATCAATTCTCACCAACCCATATTAGCTATTATTGAAACAAGACATTGATGTAACTTTTCTTTTTAATTTTTTATCTTTACTAATTGCAAACTTGAATAGTATTAGAAATAATTAAAGTTGTTTGATTATACACAATTCAAACAGTGTTGTGATCCACAATTCAAAACCCTATATGGCCCTAGCTAACTAAGTATTGATTCTAGGGCAAAACATAGGTTAGGGACCACTACAACCTCATGTTTATACTTCATCCTTAAAATGGAGGTGAATTTGCAACCATTAAAACAATACATGTTCCCAAATGGTGCAATAATTAACCTGTCAAAATCACACCACATGCATACATGATATTTTGAAAATGATATGATTTTTATTTACCAGAGAATAAATTAATGTGTGCGTACATATCACGAAACAATTTAAAGATTATTTTCAATGCAATTGTTTATAAACATGTTTTGAAGTTAAGCATTCAAACAAATGATATGATATTACTTATCCAAAACACACCGTTTTATATTTTTTATAAGTAAATAATTAAATAAATTAAATTAAATATTTTAAGAATTTTTCAATTCTTATAAAAATTCAGACAATATTTTTATTTTATCAAATACATTTCTCCTATTAAACTCTAAACCCTAAACATTTCTAAACATAGTGTTTTATGTAATATTTACATAAAGAAATTTAATCACTCATTTTAAATAATCTTATAATTGGAGTTAATTTTTGTGTAAAGTACTTATATTTATATATTATTATAAGATCCACAAAAATAAGATATATGTAACTTATTTCAACAATCATATGAGCAGAAAAGTAGAAGAGTTATAGAGCTGGATGGGCTACATGCATATGCTGTTTTTAGCTAGTAAAAATGTAATTAAACCTAACTGATTATACTCTCACTTGTTCATGTTCTGGTTTTTTCTGGATTAGTTACTTGTATAAGGGTTGAAACATTTGTTCTCTTTTATCAAATTTATTTATTTTCAATTAAAAAAACTTATTTCAACAATCATACATTATAAATGTTCTAAAAGCAGTGGTGAGAAATATTATATTATGGGGCAATATTTATAGCATAAATTTTGTGCGTACAAATTCACACTACACTATGTTTTTAAACAACAAAAGAAATCAATTATTATATTTAAATATTTTACTTAAAAAAAGTATTTATCGGAAAAATGGCCCAAATGAATCTTATGTACATTTTTTCAGTGTCTAAGAGTATTTCCTACACTTTTAGTTATGTTGCTTAATTTTAAGAAGCCTTGATAAACATCTTATGAATAATATAAATTACATAAATATGTATTATTCAAGAAATAAATCACTATTAAACAACTTTGTAAAGACGTATTTTAATTTATGTATTATCAAAGAAAAATTACTTCTAGTTCTTATAAGCAGAAATATCACACAAAATTCACTAAATTTTAAATAAAACTCTTTTCAATGCAAGATACTTTATAGGTGCTTTCATGTTACATGTATGGTAAAGACTATTACAAAATTATATAAATCTTTGCATTAATTCCTTGGATAAACATGAGTTTATATTAATATTTTTTAGGTTGCAAACCTGATTCTTAGCTCATTTTGCTGGTTGGGGTCCAATAAGGAAAGGGAAATGATTTTTCCTTTTCCTACTTTTTCGAATTTTTAAACTAAATTTAAGAGGAAGGAAATTAATTTGTTTTATTCTAAAATTAGAACAATTCACAATGTCAAAGGCTGAACAGTGAAAATATCACGGATTTTGAACAATTAATGCAATGTTGGTGAAGGAGGGGAAATTATAATGTGGTTAATTTTAGGGGACAAGTTGTTGTACACACGACATGCAAGAGCATGGTAACCCATTATGAAGTTCTACTATCAATAAATTTATTTTTATTTAGTAACAAAAATAAATTAGGGGTATAATTTTTTTTTTTAGCAAAAAATAATAAATAAATAGATAATATTTAAGGGATACTCTAACCCATATACAAAAGATAGGCTAAAAAGTCTTACAAGAAGTCCAAGACTTACATCAAGGCATTGGCACAACTACAAAAACAAACTTGTAAGCTTACAATTCACTATATATGAAAAAACAAAACCTGAAACACTCATCAATTCTCCAAGACAAAGTGTATCAGTGCACCCTGCCCACTTACTACTTTTTTTATCAACAAAAAATAAATAAGATTAAGTGAGACACTTCAAGGATGTATCAACCCTTATACAAAAGTGCAGGATCTACTCATCACCTAATCTTGAAAGTTTCCAATAGGCACTACATGATTAGTTAATTTGCACCAATAGAAGAATAAAACATAACTAGGCATATCTTTGAAACATGCCACAGTTAATCATCTTCCTCCTTGCATACTATTGAAACTGTAAAAGTATTTCGATGTTGCATATAAAGTGTTGGATGTGACGTAAATGTCTCCACTGTCCGCATGAGATTTTTCCAGCATAGCATGCCTAACAAAATCAAGAAAGTGGGATGTGACTCTCTTTTCGCGATCTGCATAATTGTCACCTTTTTCTATTTCTCTTCCTAATTCCCTTTTTTCACCTAAGTGATTACACAGTGCAAATATTTTATGCAATGTTTAACATAGTTGCAGAACACCTTGCCACTACAAGAAAAAATGATTTTAACGGGGGTTTATTTTTATATTATCTAGGGTTAAAACTTCTATTAAGTCATTTACCCAGGGTTGTAGTTTTCCCCGCTATACCATCCCTATGGAACATGTTCCCTGGGGTTTTCTTAAACCTTAGGGAAAATTCTTTCAGAACCCCAGTTAAATACCATGAGTTTAAGAACCTCTGTAAAATACCATAGGTTTAAACACCTCTACTAAATATCATGGGTTAAAAAACCTTTGTAAATACCATGGGTTTAAAAACCTCAGTAAAATACCATGGGTTTCAAAACCTCCTTTAAATACCATGGGTTTAATAACCTTCGTAAAATACCATGAGTTTCAAAATGTTCATAAAATGGCTTGCCATCTGAAATAACCTTCAACCTCATTTTCCACCATCTCTAACGATCCTCCTGACTTCTCTCTTCCACCGTAGACACACTACTCTCTGACACCGACTCAATGGCCGTCAACAGCAGTCCTAGCAAGAAATCACAATTCAGCCACATTTATGTGTATTATATCTAAGGAAAAGAAACACTAAATAAGGCATTATCTTCTTCTTACTTCAATATTGCTTCTACCATCACCTTACTGCCCCAACTTGGAACGAGTGTTTATCATTACTTTATAGATCCTAAATAATTGCATTATCTGTTAGATGTGGGCTTCAAAGTCATGTGTGTTCTTTGCTATGAGGGCTTCGAAGATTGCAAGAACATATTGTAAGGAGAAATTAACTTTATCACTTCTCACTTTTACAATGAATCAATTATTAAATGCATTTAAAAATAAAGGCCTTAGTTTAAAATATTTCAAAGTTATGAGAATTAAATATTAACAATTATAACTAAAATTAAAATTGCACATAAAATATACGTACATCAAAAGCTAAAATAAAATAAGTCAATTTTTTGAAATATGAGTTCGTAACAAAAAAAGCTAGAAATTATATAAACCATCTACCATCAATCATAATAAATATGCAAATACTATTGAAATACTTATTATCCAATATTAGTTGTTGAAATAT
>Ga0123341_1002679_pt1 | contig 14819 bp, 6 predicted proteins | sample Turbeapinknodule_FD_89959 | JGI IMG/M metagenome (GOLD analysis project Ga0123341, IMG submission 89959) | Root nodule microbial communities of legume samples collected from Mexico - Turtle bean Mexico pink nodule | ecosystem: Host-associated > Plants > Roots > Nodule | place: Mexico: Nepantla... | reverse complement strand
CAAAGAACTATCTTCATTGTGCAATATTGCGTCCAGATTTAGATTTAATTGGACAATAAGGCGGAGATAAATCCACAAGGTATTTGAGTGAAGATTTTCAATATCTTAGCTAATAAATAATTTATATTAAATCCATAATATCTTATAAATAACATAAGTTCATAAAAGAATAATATTGATAAAAGAATAATATTGATTGTGTGATAATAGGATTGATTGTGTTGGGATTTAATTGTGTAAATTACAATAATGATGTGTAAACAAATCTGCATGAGTATTTAAATGAGAATCTCGGTATCTAAGTTATTTGTTGGAGATTACGTTAAAAAGGAAAAATGTCTTTTCGCCTATAGATCGTTCAATTTTACTATGAATCTTACCCAAATGTCATCTTGAACTTGTACGGTACATAAACACTCAGTCTTAAGTTTATAAAGGGAAAATGTTTTACTAAACCTATTTATGGGATATATATCTAACTTAACCAAAATGTTCCTTTGGACTTGAACAATATAGATACAAACTTATATTTAACTTTATTGATATTTGTCTGATACTGAGAGACTATAGTGTGATGGACTATTTCCGATAGTATGATATTAGTAGAAGAATTCTAATTTAATAGAATTGGTACATAAAGAAAAAGATTTTATCCGAATATTTACCACAGAAACTCAGTTCAAGATTATTGGGCAATTTGAAATCGATTATCAACATACTTAACCATCAAAACTTATTTTCCATATAATGGAAAGTTAGAAAATTTGTAAGCAAGAAGAATTCAAAAATAAATAAAAAGTCGCGTAGAATGGGGAAGTTGGACGGAATAAAATGTACATTAGATTTGCACGAATTGGAGGAACCAATGAGCATAAATGCGTAGAACTAAAATATATGACTTTGGAAAACGTGAGTGAAGTTACTTTTTTTGGGGTTGATAACGTGATTGAGGTTTGATACTCGGAATGGGAACTGCTTACAACATATGCTTCTTCAGATGTACCTGATCAATGCCTCTCTCCCATCATCTGTCAACGTAGATGAAAAGGTTCTAAAAACAATTCCAATAATGCATGTACGTTTTAAATTACGTTTGTGGAGATTCTGAGACTCAAGTTTCAGAAACAGAATGTGTAAATCGTTATAATAAAAGCCACTATTATAATAATGCTACTTCATAAAATGAAAAAAAAAATCATATTATGATAATAATAACAGCATTTTTAATTGAGGGTGTAGCTATATGTTGGTGTTTGTTGTGCTTGGTTTGTAAGCAACTTTAGCATCTGCATTACCGTAACTTGTCAACCAATGACTTTTATCACCACTTGCTTCAACACTCTGTTTCATGTAACATGCGCCGCAAATTTCATCAAATTCCGAGGCATCACTAGTTGGACATATTGCATGTATTTCGGTGCAGTCAAATTGCACACCGTTGTCTTATGGAAATACTCTCCTTAATTTACTACTTCTCTTATTTTTTTTTTAATTTTAGAATATTAACTTACTTTTCAAAAATACTTATATGTAGATCTACTTCTACTACATGGTTAATAATAATAATATTTTAGTTAAATGCTTTCTAATTTTTCTATATGTTTTAAGGTCATTTTTATAAGAAAAATATATTTTTTCTTGATTATAATAAAATAGCTGTATAGTTTTGTATTGTATCCATTCACTCTTTATTTAACGCAATTAATATATATTATTGAAAAGTTATTAGGCATTTGTAGAACTTAAAGCAGTTTATATATATCGAAACATATTGACGTTGAAATAAAAAGAAAAAAAAAATCAAAGGAGTTTGAAATTAGGAAATAATTAGTTTAGTTGCGTTATAGAATTTGGGGGTGAAGTATAGTTGAAGGGTATCTTAATGGAATACTTGGGTGCTTAAATTTGTGAAAGGATTGTGTGACATCATAGGAAGGTAGTTGGATTTGCTAAAGCATTTGTCTTCTGCTAGTTGGTTGAGATTATATTCTTCTTATGTCCATACTTACTTTACCTTATAGGCAAGTCAAGTTTCTCTTTTTTCTTTATCTTCCACTTTTTTGCAATTTCTCATTTTCGTTTTAAAAACGTGTCAGTATTTTATTAAACTAATCAACGTTACATCGGAGTTGTAGTTAGGAAGATGGTTACAACTCACATCCCCACTAAACAAAGACTAAAAGGTTAATCACCTCATCAAGATAATTACTTAATTAATTACAAGATGAACATACTTAACGGAGTTATGCAAGTGTTCCTGGAATGACTTGTGAACTTAATTTTCGTACTTAGTTTAGTAATGCAACGGTTTTGTGTTTTGTTCAACCTTTTAAAACAAATTCTAAACATTATTCTTTTTCAACCCAACTTTTTCTTTGACTTTTATTCTAAGATTCTCACAGTGAGGCTTCTATTTTGTTTACCTTCCTCCATTCAGAGCATCTATGGAAAATATGATTTTTGTTGTTGTTGATTTTAGCTGGTTGGTTGACAGTTTCAGTCATATATTTGACTCAATATAATCAAATTTGTAAAAAAAAAATTCAAAAAAATAACTGCCTTTTATAAACTTGTTAATTTGTTGTAGCTCGTGATTTTTGTTACAAGTTTTTTCCCCTTTTATAGCTTCATACATATTTTTTTCTTATAATTTTTAGCGATATTAAAATCACTTTTTAGCAAACTAAAATAAAAAAATATTATAATTACAACCTATCAAAATAATACTACTTGATTTATTATTATATATATAATCATTATTAAAATAATTTAATTTTCATACAAATGTATTTTAAATTCACATTATATATGTAGTGGACAAATAATGAAAATAAAAAATATTTATTAATAATAGAAACTAATTATTTGGTAACTAAATTTTTGGTAGCTAATTAGATACCGATTTAGAAATTATTTATTAATAATAGAAATTACTTTATGTATCTATAATTTCGTAGTTTGTAAAATAATATCTAATTTAGTTATTATATTGACTAGTAATTTTGTCTCGAAAATTAGTCTTTATGTAATAATTTCCTTGTAGTGGATAAAAAACTTGAACGAGTAAAAAGTATTAGATTTGAGGATTCCTTATATTGAAAGTCTTTTTGACAAAAGTTTTAAGTAAATATGTACCATTATGATAAAAATGACAATGCAAGTTTGTCACCATATTGTTTCTTGAGGGGAAGTGTATCAATGTCAAAGAAACTCGCACTTGAAGTATAGATTTGAGTTTCACATTAAGTAAGAAATGGGCAAAATGATCAATATATAAAGAAAAAAGACACACGAACCTATTTTCTTAAGGTTTAGAATTAAAGATGGTATCTTGGTCTCTTAAATGATTTGCTCATAACTCATTGATGTTGAATCTTTTCGATGTTTTCCTTCACAAGAACCTAACAAACTAGTGCGATGGATGTGAAATAAACATGCGAGTTAGTGAAAAATCCTAAATTTGAGATTTTTTTGTATGAAAAGTCTTTTTGACAAAGATTTTAGACAAGTGTTTCATAAACACCGGTATAAATGAGTCACTGTTGTTGGTTGGGATAAGTATACCAACATGGAAGGAATTGACACTTGAAAGAAAGGTTATTAAGACTACAAAGTTTATTAGGACTACAATTGTGAATTTGGATTATACATTGAGTATGAATGAGTAAGATGAACCATATATAAAATAAAATACTTAAAATCTCATTTTTTTCGTTTAGGAGTTAATTGTGATATATTTATTTCTTATATAGTTTGTTTATGATTTATTAATATTGAATGTTTCTCTTAAAAAAATTCAACAATTAAAAAAATATAAAAAAGTTGATGAAAAATAACATAATTTTAAAGAGTGTCAAATCTTTTAAGAAACTAAAAAGTCATGATTCTCTCAGAACTTTTTTTTTCTAAATTTTTAAAAATAAATATTTATTCACATTAAATACATTTTGGATTCCAAAATTTTATTTCAAACTTTCAATTTCCAAAATTAATTTTAATTTTTTTTTCCATTACAAATGCTTATTTGTACAGGTGCATTGAATAAGTTAACGAAGAGAAGTAATTAATAGAATGGGATGAACATTACATTACTTAATTATTCAGTTGGTTGCTGGGGATTCCTTATCCTGTTAGACTTGATCGTTTGCTTAGTTTGGTTTGTTCAGTACATGAAATTCCTCAAAATGTTTAGTGGAAGTTGTCGGTGTGGTCTTGAGACTTAATTATTTTGCAAGTAATAGTATTTGTTCGTAGTATATTGGTTATTATTAGGTACCACTAAATAAATATCCATGCGACAAAGGGAAGGCATTCACCTCCAGTCAAACGTCGTCATTGATTTCACACTAAACACGCCTTCATGTCATGCTAACTTTCGTTTTTCAAAAAATGATAATAAGGAGAACCACTTAGGCCATTATTATAGGTAATGTTTTTCTAGTTTTCTAATTAAAGTTTAAATTTCACTTCTATAACATCTATTAGGGCCAAGTTAATTTATTTGTAGCCTAGGTTAATTAAACAACATTATCATTAATAAACTAATCCAATCTCTACCTGTAACTTTAGTGCTTTAAATCACTTAATCATCGAATACACGTTTGAACGGATCAACTTCCAGCCCCGCAAATACATGGATGCATCTTTTGAGAGTGTCGGCTGGTAATTGAACAAATCCAGCCACTAATATTTTAATTTTCAATGTCAAAACACCAACCTTTTATTTAGATCAGAAACGTGCCAAAACACAAACCTTTTATTTAGATCACAAACGTGTTTTTTTTTAATACTATTTACAGCACATTTTTAAATCACCTCTCCAATTGAGCAATCCAATTTAGATTGATTTAATTTGAACAGTAGTAAGTATATAGGCCTAGCTGATTTCCCTCTGATTTGATTTCAAATAAGGATACAGAGAGGAAAGCATTTGCCTTTTTCAATCCATGCTTTGGCTTTTCCTATTAAATCCCATAATTCACAGCAGAACAATCACATTGTTTTTTATACCCTATATTTATTAACTGAATCTCAAATTGGAGGAAAAAAAATCCCGGAGCAGGAATAAAATGTTTTAACAAATGAAATATATTTATTTATGTTAAGATTTGTAAAACTTGGCGGAATATATACACTTAATTTAATGTTGTATAATGTGAGTGATCCGCACATAACTTCGCATTGTAATTGAAAATAAAATTATGCACATTCCTCTTAAAACATTAGTTAAGTTGCTTGATATTGTCGCATAAATCTTCATAATTTCTCAAACTTCAATAAAAAAAATTATAATTACTCATATATCAAAGCCTAAAAATATTTTACTCTTAACATGGAAACATTACTTTACATGAAAAATTGATGACACCTGTTAAATCATTATTAAATCAGTGTCTGGACTTTCCTACGAATTCGTTTTTTTATAAAAAGAGACGGAAAATCTTGGATGAAGAATATTCCAACAAATAGTAGGAATATTTAAATAGAGAGATAGGAATTTGTTAAGTTTGAGCAACAACTACCTAGCAATTTGTAACAAAAGGATAAGATTGAGTGACTATAATTTGGGAATAAGAAACAGTGAATATTTTGAAGATCGTGGCCATAAATCTCTGCGTTAAAATAAACATATTTTTAGTGCAAAACACACTACAAATATAATAAGTATAATTTAGGGAGTAATGTGTGTAAAAGCATAAGTAGGACAAAAAGAAAAGGAAAACAATCAGTATACGCTTGAATACTCTGATATGACTGCAGAAGATGCGTAAAAGGACATTGTTACTAAAATCACACATAATATTTTTATTACAATTTAGAGGGGTGTATATAGAAGTCACTTTCCTAGCAGCGTGATATCTGTCATAAAATCTTTGGGAAACGTTCATCTCATCAACCACGTTCAGAAGTGTGGTAAGCTAGTCCACCCAAATTAGGAAATTAGGAAAACACTCCTTGGCATGAAAATATCCTTGCCTATCACGTGCTTCAATCATCCACGAACATTTAGTATTTTCGTTTCCACTTTTTTCTTCTTAAAAGATCTTTATTTTCCCAGACGCCTTAAGCCTTAGGTCATTCAATATCCACCATATTTCACCATATATATATATAAAACAGCTCTTTCTCATCCTTTCCAACCAACACTTCACACTTGTTTCTTCTTCCCATTCCTATTACTTCACCTCTCTTCTTTTTCTTTCTTTCTTTCTCACAAAGCAAAACCACCTGCACAGTCACCACACAGATTAATTGCAATACATGGATTGGGTTCGAGGAGACGCAGTGGGTCAAGGAAGCTTCGCCACCGTTAGTTTACTCATTCCGACTAACAATTCCTCTCAGTTTCCGTCTTTAACCGCCGTCAAGTCCTCCCAACCACTCACCTCGTGTTGGCTCAGGAACGAGAAACACGTGCTTGATCGCCTAGGTTCATGTTCAAGGATCATTCGCTGCTTTGGAGACGACTACAGTTTTGAGAATGGTATTGAGTACTACAATTTGTTCCTTGAATACGCTGCCGCTGGGAGTCTCGCAGACGAGGTAAACAATTGCGGTGGCCGGATTCCCGAGCCTGAAGTTCGGCGTTACACGAGGTCCATCGTGGAAGGTTTGAATCACGTGCATCAAAACGGGTTTGTCCACTGCGACATAAAGCTGCAAAACATCCTCGTATTTGACGGCGGGGAAATCAAGATTGCGGATTTCGGTCTGGCGAAGGAGGCAGGGGAGAGAAAACAGAGGAAGAGTGAATGCAGGGGGACTCCGCTGTTTATGTCCCCGGAGCAAGTAATCGATGGAGAGTGTGAGTCGCCGGCAGACATATGGGCTCTGGGATGCGCCGTTGTGCAGATGGTCACCGGGAAGCCGGCGTGGAAGGTGGAGAAAGGGTCGAGTATGTGGTCGTTGATGCTTCGAATTGGGGTGGGAGAAGAAATTCCCGAGATACCTGAGAATTTGTCGAAAGAAGGGAAGGATTTTATCGAGAAGTGTTTTGTTAAGGATCCTAGAATGAGGTGGAGTGCAGAGATGCTTTTGAAGCACCCTTTTGTTTCTGATGACACTGTTTCATTTAAGCGCGTTCATGAATCGCCCAGAAGTCACTTCGATTTCCCCGACTGGGTTTCTAGTGCGACGTCTTCACTTCCCAGTTCGCCGGAATCTCAATCGCCGTGGAATTTTGACGAGTCCCGATTGGAAGGTTTCTGCGCGCCGGAGGACCGGCTACGTCGGATATCGACGGTTAATCGACCGGCGAATTGGTCGGAATCAGATGGTTGGAGTAGTGTCAGGTGAAATTGGCAGAGAAATTGGAAGATTGTTGATCGCAATCTTGGTTTTGATTATATTAAAATTCATTGATTTAAATTTTTGTAAATTGGGTAGGATACACATACGTACATTTGTGATTTGTGAACTGACTTGATGGAAGAGTTTTAACTGGCGCCGGTTGTGGCGCGTTGTACAGAGGCTGATTTTATAGTAAATTACTCGGTTACTGTTATTTGTGTTTAATTTCTTAATTTCCTTCTATTTGGGGAATTTGGTCTCATGAGGTGTTTAAAGTTTTAACTTTTAGGAGCGTGATGTTATGAATTGGGGGAGAGGCGCAAACCCGTGGTTGTAAAAGCGTTGACATGATTATTGAAGGCATGATTGCATGTTGTCAAAGGGAATAATATGGGGTAAATGAAGTTTAAAACTTTTGGGTCGGTATGGTCTGCGTCAAACTTCCCAACTTCTTCTATTTAATTTTGGTTTTTAACACTTTGACAAATTAGATGTGAATGGCCAAGAAAATTCAATGATTTTTTTTTTTAAATGGTGGTTTCGTTTGACTTGTTTGGTTTAAGTTTAGTGTGAAATGAAAAGGTAATGGGAGTACCTGGGCCTTCACAGTGTATCGTGCCAGCGTGAAGACAGCTCTTCACGCAATTGGAAAAAACACGGAGTTAATAGTGCTAAATGTTATTATGACGATGAGCAGAAAAGTTTAAGATTCAAAGTTGAGTTGGGAAAAACACCGATCACCCCGTTGCGGAAAACCATCTAAATTTCTTCGAAATCCAGTGAATATAATCCACCTACAACATTAGGTATGGTGGAAAGAAAGGAATCGACCATTACCAAATTGACACAAAGTGTTATAGAATTTTGGCGACGGAGGAGTGAGATCAAAGTATTCTAGATTTTCTTCTTATGGCAGAGGCATACATGTATTAAATCGTAACAATAAGACCGAAAAGTAAAAGGTCAAATAACAACTCCCGTGTTCATTTGTATACAAAACCAGAAAAGAAAAGGAACAAATTATAACACTCTGCGTGTTGTCAGATTTTTATATGATGCGCCATTTATTTTGGTCATTCAGAAAAATATTTCAAGAATGGTACAATAGAGAGTAAAAGTCAAGAAGGAGAATTAAACCTTGCCTATTAGAGAATAAGGTCAACAGCAAAGTATTCCAGGATCATAAACAATGGCCACGGTTTTTGTGGGCACTAAAATGTGCTTTACAAAATAGCATTGGATACTTAAACAGCACTATAATTTTAGAACAAAAAAGTAAAGAACTAAAAAATTACTCCTTCCCATTCTTTTATTTGTTTTCTATGATTTTGTAAGAATAAAGTAAATTATTTAAAGATCAAAAGACATATAAAGATATAATTGTTAAAATTGTAATTAATGTAATTTTAAACTTTATAAATGAGAAACAAATAAATAGAAAGAAAAATTCTCTAATAGTTCCACACTTAAAAAGAACGGAAGGGAGAATTATTTTAGAAATATTGCGTTAAATTTTGTTGTCCACCACTACTTGGTTAGTTGGGACTTGGACCTTTCGTGTTGTGGCAAATATTTAAAATGCATTGCACGTTTTGTCTTTTTGAGATTTTATTGCGTCCAAATTGAAAGAGAAGCGCTGCGTTTGTGGCTCCTGCTTTTGTGAAGGGTGTGTTTGGATTACATTTTGTAAAAATCATATTTTAACTTAACGGTATAGTAAATATCTTCCACTTCTACAAGTATCAAAGCCTGGGAACAAAACTCAATTTAATATAACTCAATCATGATTTTGCCAAACATGAATGGGTAAACTCAATTGAATGATTAAGGGTGTGTTTATATAAGTGTTTTGGTGTTCATTGAACAAGATTTTAAGGTGTATTAGTCAAAGACATTTGGAAGGTTAAAACTCATTCAATTTATATTCTTCCAAATTTGATTTAGCATCCAGAAAGTGAAAAAAAAAAGTTGAAGAAGGAACAGCATGCAGCTATGGAGGTGAATAAGGGCTTTGTGGAGTTGGTAGCAATAGATATATAACTTTGAGCTGGAAAAAAGATGGTAGCCCACAAAGCAATAATCACAAAATGTTTTAGATTGATCCAATTGGAAGGGTCTTGAACAAGGTCCATGTGAAAGACGGCCCACGTAATTCTGTACCATATAATCACTCTTCTCTTCGTGTTCCCCAATTTTCTAACACTATACTAAGTGTAGCACATGCATGCTCTCCTTGTAAATCATAGGCATAAAAATCACCTCAAGTAGTCACCAAAGAACAGGTACACAACAACCAAATTAAGTTTTTTTTTTTTTAAGTTTTTAATTCGGTCAAAAATATTTTTTACTTGAATAACACTTAAATACCAAACTACATGACAAGTGTACGGGTTATCATATTGTTAATAACACACAAAAGAGGTATAATATAGTTACTTAGTACTAATTTTAGTTTTTTCATAACTTTATTTCATGTGATTTCATATTATTAATAGTTTTTTAAGAGGATAGTTTGTTACAAATTAATATATTAAATATTGGAAAGTATATTTAATCATCCATACTAACAAACCCTAAATTAATTAATACATTTTTCGATTTAATGTGTATCTAATTTATAAAACATCATTACTAATAACATATACTTATGTTACTGGTAATTGTAAATGTTCCACTCAGTAATGCTAATATTTATTCATTCATTTGCTTTATGATTATTTGTGTCATGATCTAGGTTAATCAAACAAAAACTAGTCTAATCAGGGCAAGCTTAATCATTTTGTCCGAAGTGAATTATAATTTATAATCATGATTAAAAATGCAATTTTTATTTTTAATTCTACGAGTAAAATTATTTTTAAAAAAATATATAGTTTCTTATATAATTGAATCATAATGTTACCACCTAGGTTATTTATAAAACCAAACTCACTTTACCCAGAGGAAAAAAGAAACTCAAGGAGTGTGTATGAAAAGCAATGATGTACATGAATACACCCTGGGTAGAGTTATTGGCAAAACACCCCATTTTTGAGCTGGAAGAAACATGTTAGCCATAATAAAGAAACAAGAAAATAAAATGTTGAGATTGATCTAATTTGGAGAATGTTTAACCAGTCCATGTGAAAGATGGGCCACATAATTGTGAACCGAAAAACATCTTTGTACAATATAGAACACTTTTATTTTGACACCATAATACACTTTTTATTAATTTTAGTGAATTTGTAACACTATACCAAGAGTAGCATTTAATGGAATGTTACTCATACCCAGCCTTTCAAGATAAATATATTTTTTAAATTTTATATTTATAATGTTATTTTAAAAAATTATCATTGTTCTTCCAAGGCTGAATTCTTGCTAAATTCACTTCTTGCTTTCGATCTTCTCAGCTTCTAGGTTCAATGGTCTTTCTGCCTTCCATTCAATAGTCTTTCTGCCTTCCATTCCTTTCGTCTCTACCAATGACAGGGTGAACCTGCAAAGATACTCTAACGCTCAAGTCATGATTATTCCCAGTAGAATTTGCAAGTGTGAAAGTTGAATAGTTACATGTACCACTTCAGTGTATATGTTATACATTTTGGTTGAATCCTTGTTGTCATGGACTCTCACGTAGGATCCAAAAGGAAAATTAATTACGTTTGAATCATACTTTACATATAAATTGACTTATTACTAACTGAATGATGTTTTAAGATATTATTTGGATTTAATTGTGACGGGAGATTGTTGACAATCTAACCATTCAATATAAATATCATATTTTATCGTTTTTCATAATAAGTGCAAGTTATTAATTAATACTAAAAATGAATTAAAAGACTCGTTGAGACAGAGAATCAATCATCAATCAACAATCAACATGTACTTTCCATTTTCAAATTATGAACAAATTTTCAAATTATGAACAAATAACAAGTAGAATCAATTATTTTTAATGTTGGAGGCCTTAAAAAAAATCAAATGGTAGTTCTATACCAAACTACTTTTTTTATTTAATATTTTTATTAGTTTTTCATCTTACATATCAATCAAAATAATTAAGTTATATTAACTTGATTTTTATAATTTAATTTGTTATAGTGTTATTTCATACCATAATTATTAAAATAGTGTGGTTGTTATTCAAAATTTAGATCACATCAAATCAAAACATTTAATTTGAGTCTCATTTTCATAGTTAGAGAGAAATTTTATAAACCTTAGTTAGTTTTGTTATCATCTGAATCTTAGTTAATATTATACAATTCTTAAAATTTATATATAAAATTTTGGGTTATTTTGTTGAATTAATAATTCATAGGCTATATAACTAACTAGATAAGTTACATTGCATCCTAATATATGGTACCCAGTCCTCCAATCTCAAGCCAAATAGGCGAAAAGATTTATCTAGTGAAAAACCCAAAAGTAAATTATGATGTAAGTTGTACATAATCAGTTTATGACTATTTAATCTTTTTTATCAAACAATTATTAATGAAGTCGTTTCACAGATGAGGATGTTAAGATCATCTCAACAAAATATATAAAAGTTTTCTTTCCAGATTCTCAGCATAACAAATACCTTCAAGTTTGGTGGGTCAGTATATGTTCAGGCACTAATATAATATTACCCAACTGGGACATCATATTGAATTAACGACATAATCAACATTGTGTGCTTAATTAGAAATTCATATGATAATATGACATTACAACAAGTTAGATGCTTATCTTAGACCCATATACCTCAAAGTTTCATTAAAATATTATAAATAATTAAAAATTCTAAAATAGATATTGTTTATCCTAGTTACACATTTATTATTTATTATGTTACTTTGAACATCAATGTATCCTTATAGACACTCTCACCATCTAGTAAAAAAATAAAATAAAGAAACATCTCATAATATCAAAGAATCAATAAGACAATATCTTGACTAAAATTATTAAATGGAAGAGAAGAGTTTGACCTTATAAATTTATTTTCAATTCATATAAGAAGGATATTTTTTTTAAGAAAATGTAAAATTATATCAGAATTCGGTTCTTAATGATATGAATTTTAACCTATTGACGTTTTTATGAAAGAGCGAAATTCAGAAATCTATAATGGGAATCTCGAATTCTAAGTCTACTCTTATAACTATTTTAAGAACAGTTTCGAACTTTGTAAATAGGTTTCTGTGGAAAACAAATTATCGTCATGGTTAGTTATATAAAAAAAAAGCGTTGTATAATATTTTTGTCAGTTGAATAACCGGCGAAATATTTAGAACATTACTTTAAACGCCTCTGTAGCGTAATCACTTAAAAAAAATTATAATAATGTATAGTGCTATCTAAGCTTTTGTCTTTTCCTTATTTAACAAATCAAAGAAAACCTTAGAGGTATTTTTCCCGCTTCCATAAAGTTTACATGTGATCTAAGTAACGTGTGAACCGTATTTACATCATTCTTTAAATCATAAACAACTTCAACAGGATTATTTTATATAGAAAGTGATGATTTGACCCAGCAATCTACTTATTTTTTTTGGGGTTTATGTAGCCCAAAATATCAGTTCATGAATTAAATATTTTTCCACTTATTCCAGCTACCGCAACTACGTTTTGCTAATGCATTAGATAGGGGGAAAATGCGAAAGAGGAACTGAGATATAGTAAGAAAGAGAATAGAAATAATTTATCTTGAGCTTTGAAAATACATAACAATAGATGTTGAAAATTGAAGCACCGACTACATCCAACCACACCCTTGAAAACAAAATACTAACGTTTGATTTTGTAAGTAAAATTAATGATGGTGTTGACTCAGTGGTAAGTGCACTTCTTGAGGAGCGAAATGGCCACGCCCATCTTCTTCGGATCCAAAACCACAGAGCACTCAATCTTCTTGAGGAACTTAGGTTTCACCAATTTGCCCAAAACATAAGCCCTAGACCGCACCATTACGCTCAACGTCAACGGCACCGCTTCAACCGGTGTCCCGTGCAAAGTGTCGAGGGTCGCTCCCCCTCCGTACAGTGGAATGTGACTACCTTTCACCATCACTCTGACAGATCTCTGGCTCTTCCTAGATTGATAAAACTTTGGCATCTGCAAAGTTCACAAATTAAACTAAGCACCATTACAAAATGCAATGATTATGGTAAAAAAGTAATTATTAACTTACAGTTCCAGTGGCAAGAGTAAGTTGATAAAAATTTAGATCTAGGGGAGTGGAGGTGACATGGACCCCGAAAAATGTAGCTGTGTTACGAAACGTCAATTTCACAGATGAATTCATGGAGACCAAGCTCGTGGCAACTCCTGACACATCGGCACCCGCTTGAATCAGGAATTGATCGAAGGTTATACTCTGAAAGATTGCAACAAGAATTGGTTTGCAAGAGTATATAATAACTGAAAGTGAAATGAAAGTGTGTATATGTCGAGAAGAATTAACCTTGAGTGAAATGGCAGGTTTTTGGGGGCGACTTGCGGCCCAGAGAATGAGAGAGAAAGAGGAGAAGAGAAGAAGGAAGGCGAGGATGAATGCGAGGAAATAACAGCGACGAGGGAAGCCATGTTGGGCATTGTCGTGGGCGTCGAGGAGACCCTCTTCCTCGATGGCGTGGAAGTGGTCCTTCCAGGGCCTCCAGGGGCCCTTGCGGTTGGTGGAGCTGCTCTTGCGGGACCCAGAGAAGCGGGTGGATGCGGACTCACGGGAGTGGCGGCCCAGCGAGGAGTTGGAGTGGGAGCGGGGCGGGGAGCCCAATGGGCTTTGGATCGGGCTGGAGTGGAAGGAGTTGGTAGTCTTCTCGCCGTCATGAGAGGAGTCCCGGGAAGGGCTTTGGACGTAGTAGACGGGCCGCCGGGGAGAGCGGGGCGGCGAGGACTGGGAGAGGCTGCTAACCTCGGAGTCTGTCTTGGTCAGCATTGCCATGTTGTCGGTGTTTTGAATGTGGTGTGAGGAAGAAAAAGAGAGTGAGTAGTGAAGAAGAGTTTGAGTGAGGGAGGTTCGTGTGATGTTACTCCAAAGGGTGTAAGCAGAATCAGAATCTTGATAGCTTACTTGGTGGGGCAGATGGGGTCTTAGATCATTTTTTTCTCTCTTTCTTTACTGTCTACGAAGCTTTTTTCTGGTGGCATCTAATTAATGGCAGATCAAACTGGACTTTCTCATATCAGATGCTACCTGTGCATTCTCACATTTAATAATACTACCTGTTTACTTAATACAGTCATCAATACATATTTAATTAATTTCATTTCATTTTCAAATATTTTAATATAATAATAAGTTAATATTGCTATTTTCAAACGAAATGTATTCTAAAATCTAGATAATTTATGAAATGGGCTATATTGTTACCAAATTCTTAGGATTTTTAGTTAGTGCATTTAAAATTACGTGTATCTGTTTATAGAGATACAGAAATATGTATTTTATAAGTTGTTTTAGTATTTTCTGAATTTTAATTAATTTTTAAATTTATATTCTTTTAATTGATTCAAGTATTATTAACATATATTTTCATGATTTTCACCTGGGT
>Ga0123341_1002677_pt1 | contig 14830 bp, 6 predicted proteins | sample Turbeapinknodule_FD_89959 | JGI IMG/M metagenome (GOLD analysis project Ga0123341, IMG submission 89959) | Root nodule microbial communities of legume samples collected from Mexico - Turtle bean Mexico pink nodule | ecosystem: Host-associated > Plants > Roots > Nodule | place: Mexico: Nepantla... | reverse complement strand
TTATTCTAATTAGATATCAATAATTTTTTTTTTCTCTAAAATAATATTTAATTTAATTAAAATATAATAATTAATTATTTTTTAATTTAAATTGATTATTTGTTATTTAATAATTTTATGTTTTATCGGTTTAAGATGATATAATTTAAATCATTAATAGTATAGTTAAAATTGATTTTTTTTTTTGAAAAATAGTATTTTCTTAAATAATTTAATTTTTTTAATAACTTTTATAGGTTCCTAAAGGTTTGGTATATATGCCAAAACTATAATAAAGAATGCACCTATAAACAATTAAGCAAAATTATATGCTGTTTTTCTTTATTTTTTTGCCAGATAACTATTAGTCTATCTATTTTAATTATTTTGGCTAGTATGTTATTTACTCTCCTGAACAGTCTTAGGAAAATTGGTGATATCACCAATTAATTAATTAATTAATTAATTAACTAATTAATTAATTGCTTTGAATAAAGTTGTTAAAGTGATGTATGATATTTTATGAAGAATTCATTTTACATGTTAATACATTAGTAGAATGATAATTTTTTGATCTCCTAATTATCATTTTTTTTAAATTATTAAAATAAATAATTGTTCAACCTTAATATGGTTTTAGTTTAAATTTGATTATCTTGAAATAGTATTATCTTGAATTCAATTCAATTTAAATACACTAAAATTATTATGTTATTTTGATGATTTTTTTAAAATAAAATCTTTAATTCATCAAATAAAGATAAAGAAAATATATACAAGTGTATGGATATTTGTTGACAAAAGCCCTAAAAGGGACTGCAACCTTCAATCAAAGTCTGAAAAATACTTTAAAAACACAACCAACTTATTTCTGAAAACCTCCAACACAGAAGTACATGTTACCTAAAGTACATAAACTTTAAGGGTATTATTATCAGAAATAGGTTAGGCACCTATGTTCTTACCACTCTTTATGCTTAATTATATAGTATAGTGTGATTGACCTATGTTCAACCTATCAAAACATTAATGCTTATTCACCATTTCATAACTATAGTTATCATGATTTAATCACTCTTAAAGACTGAAATTATCATCCTTGCACGTGAACAGTTATAGTTTGGTGGATAAAACTTAAAGTTAGATATAAGTTTAATTGAAATTGTATCTACTTATTCTGATGCTATATTTCAAAGTTAGATTCTGATAACTTTTTGTGAACTTTGATGTTCTATTTTATGAATATGAAATCAAACTATAGTATAGATGTATAATTTAATTTTATATTGAATTTGAGTTTCAACCTTGAACAAAAAAAAAACACTAAAGATTAACCAATATCATAAAATTGAAACTGTACTAACACCAAAATTTTATTAACACATTCTTAGTTATAGTGGAAAAGGCAAAAATACTATAAATTCTAAACTTTAAACCCTAAACTAACTTGTTTATCAGAGTATTTTTGCAAGTTTTCTTACTCATTCTGGTGAAAAGAATAACTAATCGAAGATCACCCTACCTGAAGGCTAAGAAGACCAAAAGACAGAGATTGAAAAAGTCACTCTAGAAGAAACCCGACCTTGTAAGAACATTTTGGCGTAAGCTCTTATAAACTAAGGTGAAGAATGACTATAATCTCTCGTTATGATAGCCTCAAAATGACTCTGAAACCATATTAAAAAGAGTAAACTTAAAACTTAATTCAAACTCATAAAATTGACTTATAAGATGAGATTTATATTTAATTGTATGCTATGAAATATCTTAATCTCTAGTCGATGTGAGATATTTGTAGTATTTATCATCCGATTCATCACGGGTATTCCATCGACCGATCGAACATCAACGCACGTTAAAATAAACTCAAAATGATCATAGTATATATCTAATTATATACTATGAAATATCTTAATCTCCGATGTAATATACATGACATTTATCATCAGAGTTTGGTTGTGAAAAGCCAGGTGGTGTGAAGGAGAGGTATAAATCTGAACACGTGGTTTCTGTTGAAGTCAGAAGTGCAGTTATTCTGCAGAACATTGCCTTGAAAACCCGGCAATTTGGTGAAACACTACTTTAATGTCGATCTACTCTGATTTACTGCATCTTCTTCTTCATTCACGTGTGCTCCATTAATATGCTGCAACTTGCACCAATAACAACCTTCTTCTCTACAAAAATCCAATTTCTACAGTGCAAGAATCATGCATCACTCAACTACGTAAGTAGGGTAATCAAAACAACTCTCCCTTACCAAATTTCTCTCCACCATATAAATGTCTTTTTATGATCTTTAATTACACTATAAAGTGTTTTACAATAGATTTTCTCTCCATCAATTTTTGCCCCTTATTATCAAAATTGGATCATCTTTAAAAAGTTGAAAAAATCGTGTCAAATATAATAAGTAATACAATTTTTATTATGTAAAAGTGAGATCGTATTAAGATGACACAATTCTTACAATAATTATGTTCCATCATCTTTATCTTTATGTTATTAAAGAAATCTCATATATACTTATATTTCATTTTTTTTAAGTTTTTTAATATATAAACATAAATTTAGTGGTATTTTTTTTTCTGTTTTCATTTTATTGACACTTAATTATTTTTATTTCATAACTTCTCATTTGATTTATACCTTAATTTAGTAGTAATTTTCGTTTAAAAAATTATATTTATAATTTATAAAAAAAATTGTTTAAAATTGATATATAATTTATTAAAAAAACATATTTATTGATGTTGATATTTTAATATCGAATTAACCTGATTTTATTTCAGGTTTTAATCGAATTTAGTTTAAATAATTTGTTGAATAAAAAAAATTGTATAGGGTGCAGATAAAGATAAATTTTGAAGGCATCCCTAGGTTTTGGTGTTTGGCAATTACTGGTTTCACGTGATTTGGAGTTTCTGAAATTGAGAGAGAAATGATGCAAACTTATGGCAAACAAATAATAAGAAAGTTGCTCAATAAAAGTGGTACCAATTTTAGGTGTAATTAAAAAATAGCATTTATTCATACTCATCCAAACCCTAATTAATCACTAAAACTATAAATTTTGTAGTTTTTGGTACCAGAAAGTTTTGAATACTCATAATGGTACTATAGTTCCATTTTCCATCTTTATATTTATAGAGGTAGTAAATAAATTTTTCATCTCCCATGAATGTGTACAAAATTACATAAAATAACTAAAATATCAATTAAAAACCTTCATTATTATATGCTCACACATAGAATAAAATATTTTAAATTACATATATAGAAGTCAAAGAATAAATACTATTTATATAATATTGTCATTATATTGTAATCCATTTTTCTTAATTTAGATGTTAAAAGTTAAACAGATTTAAAATTTATTATGAAATCCTTCAAACATAACATTCGGGTTAAATATGTTTTTCGTCCATTTACTATAATACGAAATTGATTTTTGTTCCTAGTTCAAACTTTAGACCATCTAGATACTTGTAATATGAAAATAATTAGAATTGATCATTCTGTTTGTGAAAATAGTTTTTTCAATATTTGTTGTTGTTTTGATAACAAATTAATGTTTATTGTAACTATTTTCAATGGGTTGATGAAGTGAAACTTCAAATTAAACCAATTTCACATACAAAATGACTCATTCTAATCATTTTTATACTACAGACATCTGAATGATATAAAATTTGAACCAAACACAAAACTAATTTTGTGTTATAGTAGAGGGACAAAAAAACATATTCAACTCTTAAAAATATCAAAACACAACATAAAAGAAGATTTAAACACATAATATTAAAGATAACATATAATTTTAAGTCATTAAAATATAAGTCCCAATTAAACAATATTCCTAAATTGTTGTTTTTTAATTTTTTTTTACTACACAATTTTCAAAATGACATTAAGGAACCAAATTATTCAGAACAAGAATCTTGATGGACACTAACGATAGGTTTAACACTTTTTTGGTGTGAAAAAAAAAATCTGATTCTGTCTTTTTAAAAGGAAACCTTAAATTTGCATTTACTTCAAAGTAAGAATGTTGATTGTCTGAATAGAATAATTATAGTCATTGAGGACAAATTTGACAAAATTTGTTACTTATTCAAAGTTTGAATAATGAGTTACCTAGTTCTATTTATTATCAATGTTTGGTTACTTATTCAAAGTTTGACTAGTCACTTAGCTAGTGTAAGCATTTTTAATTTGTTAATAAATTAGTGGTGTGATTTTGATGGTAATTATTATAAAACTCAATAAACTAATTATATATATATTACATTTTGTGATCAGACAATAGGGTTCTAGAAAAAGAGTTACATATTTTTTGTGTGTAATATGTTTGAATTTCTATATTATTTTGAGATGAAGGTTGTATTGTAAATTTAAAATTAATTTCTTTAATAATGTTTATTATTTAATCTTTTCTTTTTAAACATCTGTATATAATTTCTGTATATAATTTCTTTTAATATGTTTATTATGAATCTTTTCTTTAATAATGACCTAATTCCTCTATAAATGCACTATAATGACAAAAATTATTATTACATAAAAGTATTGTAAAATCAATTGTTTTAAGCTTAAGAGGCTAGTGTTGATCCTCTTTGAAATGGATTGGTTATTATATATACATAAAATCCAGCTTCATCTGCTAAAAATCAAGATTCTAATCCAAGTTTTGATGTTGCTAAGATCTTTGAAGAGGTTTTTTGGTACTGAACAAGATCAAACATTCACAACAACTGTATATATTTTGCTTTCAGAAGAAACAAGTTAAAAAAATGTAAAACTGAACATGATTTATTTGATTCAACAGTAAATTACATTGCAATATGGGTGTTGGCAGATCTCTAATGAGTTCTGGCATCAACGACCACACCACCAAGGTTACACATGACACAAGGATCATTGTATGGATTATTGCTCATAACATGACCCTGGACCCACAGGTGCCCTTCTAGCATAATAATTCGTCACAGGAGCAGCTGCAACCCCTCGTTTATTCAACAGACATCTGAAGTTTTTGAACCGTAGCTGTGCAGTTACGGTAATATTTGGTGGGGCAGAATCTCTCTGACTCCATAAGCGTTCTGTGGTAAACAAGGACTAATTAGTTTTGCATAATCAAGTTCAACAGCCAGCATTTGTCAATTAAAGTGTTGGAGATCACACATTAACTAGAAATAAGTCAATTCATGTGCAAACAGACTGGTTTTGTAAAGTTGAGTTAGACTTAAAGTTCACTTCTTAAGATAGTATCAAGTTCACTTCTTGGATCTATTGTGTCACCCGCTCTCAGACCACCTATAAATTTTTATTTTCACGCACGATTTGACAGTCTCGGCATGAAAGGAGTGTGTTTGAGATTCTACAATAATGTATAAGTAGATGCAAACCTTCCCTTACAGGTTTTGTAAAGTTGAGTTATACTTAAGTCCACTTCTTAAAACAAAGGAAACTTCATAAAGCAAGAGACACCTATATAGAAAATCAAATGAATAATCAAAGGTATAAAATATACTTCATATGGCTTGTATATGTTACCTTTTAGATAGGTGCCCTTTACATATATATATATATATATATTGAGAGAGAGAGACGAGGGGAAAAAAATCATTTTATAGAAGAGGGACACTGAAATTTCTACTACCTACTCTCTGCAACAAAATCAGTTATTATATCAGGAAATGACAGCTTAAGTCCCATGTGCCAGCTACCCCACATGAAAAAGTGGGTAGGATGCTCATTGCCTGATATATTTTCCTTAGAATCACTACTAGGTTGGAGAACATATCAAAGAGTTATCAATAATACTATAAGTACACTGCAAGAATGTTGAACATCTAGCATCAACAAGATTTGCCTACCTGCAGCTGCAGCAGCTCGAGGCCATATTGTTTGCTGAACATCGGATGTATCTACTGTCTCAGCCCACATGCAAACTTCTCCTCCAATTACAAGCTCTTGTTCAGAAGCTGTATGTATTCCCTCTAGTGGCTCAGCAGTGTAGACCTCATTCCAAGGTACATCCAGATGGTCAAGATACCAGACACCCTGGTTACTGTAAATGCACCTGAAACCTTTTGCAACAGCCTTTGGACAAACACCAGGGCCCAACCTACAGTAATTGATAGAAATAATTTATTCTGAAACTGAGACATTTGAGTTTCGTCATACAGAAAAGCTGCTTATGCAGATGGAAACTCACCAGTTGTGCACAATGGTTTTTGGATGGAGCTTTGATGGAAATGTATTGAAGGTTTCCTCCCTGAGTAATTGCAAAAAACAAAGAAAAATGTAATCTTTTAAGAACATTTTGTAAACAGAACAATTATGTAGTGATTAGCTAACCTATACTGTTCCATGCATGTGCAAACTAGTAGCTGCATTTGAATTTTTTAATATTGATGTTTTCAAAGAAAGAAAGGATTAGGATAGAAAGGTGATACTAGGGTGAAATATCTGCTATGGACAAATTAAGGGTACAAATCAACTTTTATTTGAGTTATAATGATACCATACATATATATACAGATCATACCAGTTCACTGGACTCCAATTTTTGGAAACGGCAATCTCTTGAGCCTTCAGTACAAAATACTGATAGGCATCTCTAGTGGTCATGTTGTGATTCTGAAGCCTGTTATAGAGTAAATGATCAAATCACAGAATATAAATGTAACATCTAAAAGTAGTGCCTTTACATTGACAATTGACAAAATGGTTAACTTTACTGGCAATTGACAACCATCTCAATGCTCAGTGTACCAAAAATGGTGTGAGAAGAGGGGAAAAAGGAACAAAAATTTCAGTAGCAAATTTCATATCAATGATCTGGTTACAAAAGTAATACTAAACTGTTCAGGAGTCAACCGTTGGCTCATGACATGTAATAGAGCCTCTAAGACTAAGAGGGTCATTGCATGAGGGATGTGTTGAATTGAAGATATAATGTAAAATCATTCATGTATCTCCAACTAAAAAGCAAACTTTTAGGAATTAAGATTATAGGTTCATGACAGCTTCATAGTAAATAATCCAAAATTTCAGTTGATTGCAAAAGATGACAAAAGATATCACTCTATGGCAACAGAATCCCTCCTGAATTACTTTTCTCCACCTTCACATGCCCATCAATAAAAAATGCTAGAAATTGGGGTAAGATTAAGAACTAAAACAGAGACAATAATTCAGTCAACATTGAGATTGCTGTCTGTTAAAAATTTGCTTGATAACAAAGTTACGAGGTTATAAATGAAATTATATCTGCAAGGCACACCATTTGTCAAATTCTTTGTATATAAGAAGTTTTAGTTGAGTTTAAAAATTGTACATAAATGGCTAAACAAAAGTCATCAAGAAATGTAATATGAGTTTAACAAGTTAATGCTAATACCATTCCTTTATATGAGAAGTTCTACTCCAGCAATCTGTCAAATAAAACATAATTAGCATGGATACAAATATCTTTAACATTTCAACAATAATTTAAAGTCTACTTTTATTATAATAAATGTTACAAAGTCGAGTTCATGGTCACTTCTTCGAAACCACTTCTGAATAGACAAAAATACCGTACTAAGGGACATGGGCCTTTTCAAACTTGAACAACCAATATAAGAGATGACAACACCACCTCCTATCCAAAACTTTAAGACAATGGGTTTGTGAGTCTTCTTTCTTATATATTGCTCAACTTTTTCACTTCTACGGACTCACTTGGATTCCTAACATAAACCCATAGAAATTATGGACTGCTAGAGGCCATCTTGCAATGCGAATCCCAATCCCCTTCAAGGTTTCTAAATATTGGAAGAAACAAGTGCATGAAAAACAATTCTGAAGAAACTTCTCTTTCATGGTTTTCTAAGACAAAAAAAGAAACCATCAATTCAAAGAAATGTATCAGTTATTGTAACCCTCATAATATCTAAAAAAATAGATTACTTTATTCATAGGATAACTTTAGTACAGATCAGCTCATAACAATAACAAGTTTGCAAAGAAGCACCAATCTACAATATCAGTTTTAAATTATTATTGAAGATAGCATTGCAGGACCCTTAAAATATAGATTTCAAATAAGAAGGTGGTAGGTGTATCAAACAGCACCATTTACCCACTGCTTTCCATTCTCATTAGCATTTACCATCAGAAATTAACTTAAAGTTGTGCTAATAATAAAAACCATTTCCTTCATTGATAAGCATTTTTAGCTTTTAGTTCAATTGATTATTTCATAAGTTGCAATAAAGAAACCGCTTAGACTGACCAGTATTAACTTCATCACCACCCAAGTGAAATAGCTCAAATGGGAAAATCTTTCTCATATCTGCAAAATTTATAAAAAAAAAGAGAGAAAGATTGTTAGTAGCTGGTTTTAACAATCCGCATAATATTAGTAATATAGCAAGATGTATCAAGGACAATATAAAGTGGCAGAAGAAAAAAGAATGAAGACGCTTGAGTGCATGGATGCAGGTTTTAATAATGCTCAAACGAAAAATAAAAGAAAAATGAAGAAAACATAGAGACAGGCATATGTTAAAACTAGATTAGTATTATTAAATACAGTAAAAATATCTATAGTAAAAAAATGAATATTAGTATTATTAAATATAGAAGTCTAACATTGTATCCAGAAAATATTATTAATCATATAATACTGCGAATAGTGTATTATTGTTATTTTACAGTCATATATTTGTATGCATGATTGGTAATTTGGTATCATAAATCCCTTATTTCAACCCTTAAAATTATCAAATCAGAAAACAACAATTTTAGTATCTTCTTCTTCACTCTTAAATCAAACAACGGTACCTGGCAGTTGTTTGAAATAATGCCTTTTTCAAGTGCGGATTCAGGTAAGTTAGCAATTAAAAAACAAGATACATAATTCGTAATTGAATATTAAATGGTGTCTCTAATAGATTCTAAGCATGCTACATAACTAGCATTATTGACATATTCAAGTTGTTTATGATATAATCTTTCCAATATAGTGTTTAGCATGATTTCAAGAAGACAAAATGATATTCAATAGAGGTGAAAGTTGATAAATGTAATGTACAAATCCGAAGAACTGAACAAGTATGGGGCTTAAGGTTTCATAGGAACTTAACCTGTCAGAATACCAGAAATGACATCAAAAGTAAAGTTCTTTGAAACATCAAGTGGCTCCCTACAGGAAGGTGATGGCCAAAGATCAGGATATCCAGCACCCCTACAAAAAAGTAAAAAAAGAACCTTAAAATTTGTGTTATGCATGCTACTTGTCAGTACAAAATAGAAATATTAAATTGCTGCAGTAACAATTAAAGTCAAAAGTTAATAAAACTAATTGATTAAAGTTCAACTTCACAAAAAAAAAAGAATAAAAATCCAGGTAATAATCAGATGAAGCAGATATGAAATGGAAAAAAATAGCAATGGCTTGCTAAAATAAACAAAAAAATTATTCAATGTCAATCCTAACAGGTATCAATCATTGGATGAATAAGTTTAGCACATACCTATATTCAACACCAAACTTCCTTCAACGGAAGCACTCAACTCAATGAAATTACAGGTTGCAAATAAACTTTTTTATGGCCAACTCTTTCTTAAAAGAAATACAAATGATAAATTTTGAAAAGTAAAATAAATTTATTGGGTCTCCAAGCGTGAAAGTAACAAAGACAATTATTGTATTACTATCAGGCCATACTCCATAAAGAAAAAAAAAAAAACAAGGCATGTTTTTTACCATGATTCTGCATGACCAGGGACATCCACTTCTGCCATCACATTTATGCCTGCAATTCAATCATACAAATACTCAATAAAAGCATGCAAATTCACCTTTATTTTTATAAATGTATTTTGCATGATACTAAGAAGATGAAAGAGCAAAAAGGGAAAAAAAAAACATAAATCCAAAATTAGGATCAACACAAAATGCCAAAGATATTATGTAACAGGAACTTTGGAAGAGGAATTTGAAGATACCTCACCTCTCATTTTGGCGAAGCTTTATATCAACATACCATGAACAAGAAAACAGAACATTTGTCAACATTAAATTAAGAATCAAACTCAAAGATGGTAACTAGAAACTAACAATTCAACAAAAGGAAAAGGCGTTACATGTATCAATTGACAAGGGCATTATAATATTATTTTGGGATTTTAGTCAGATATTTCCCCACCCCCATGATAGCCTTTCTCGTCTCCTCTGTGCATTTACAAATTAGATTTTATAATCAACTATTTCCAGTTCAAAATTGCTTGTCATGGAAAAGTTAGTGACATGTTTACAACTGGACAGTTTGATAAAAAGATGATTTTATCAAAGATTTGACAGATAATTTATATCAACCTGCTCTTTCTTCGGTAAATTTTCATTCCCCAGGAAAATTGCAACTAAATCCGGAAGACTATAAAACAAAAAATAATTTGGATAAAGTAAGTCTTACTTGACAATTTCATATGCATCTTCAACAGTGTAACGTTCCCATTTGGTATATGAACCTTTCCACAAGTTTGGATATGTAGGTACCTCAAGCGGAAATGACTCCTCATCTATGATGTGCCAATGAAGAACATTCTATGCAGCATAACTTTTTATATTCAGCATTACACGAAAAGAAAAACAGCATGGAAGAAAAATGAAAAAGCATATATCTCTTACAAGTTTAGCATAGGACATAGATTCAATAATCTGCTTGATTACAGTAGTTGGTAAATAGTGCCTTGACGTATCTGCAAAAATAGATAAATAAATAAAAAATCATATGTATCATTATCCTCTGGTCATAGTATAAAACTACTAGCAGAATAAAAAAAATCTCTTTGAAAACTTGAGCCTCACCCAACAAAAGCCCACGATATGCAAATCTAGGTTTATCTTGGATGGACCAAGGTGCCTTGTATATTTTTACTGTTTTAGTTGTATAATCGAAAGAACACAACTGGCTGAATGTCTGGTGCATCATGCAAAGACAACAATACTTCAGTTTTCAACTTCCACGGTACGAAAATAGATAAACCGAGACTTTGAGCAATTTACTACATGCATGCCAATGCATATACAAGTTAGAGGGGTTTATGTTTCCACAATATCAAGATCATCAATGTAAAAGGTATACGAAAAAAATACATTCTATAAAATTGATTAAATCCTATCCCATGTACAAGGACCAGCAGATTATACATTCGCCAACCCTATGTTGAAAAACATATCTAAAATATGAAAATGAAAATACATGTCAGAAATCATCTTATAAAGAGTATGTCACAACAGGCATATCTGGTGTCTGTCTAGACTCCAGTAATCATATGTCAAATCAAGTCAATAAGTGCTAAACAAGAACTATCTGCTCTCTATTCATCAACCTTCACCTCCACACCGTCTCTTCCAACCACCGCAACTCCACTTCAAGCCGCCAAATAAAGTAAAAAGAAGAAGAAAAAAACAGTTTGAGCTGATTGAGAAGCAAACTCTTTACATACCTCTAATCCCCGCAAAGCACCATAAACAGTATTTGCCTGCGATGACAAGATCACAAAATAGGGTGATTAACTAATAAATGACATAATTTTCTTTATTTGTTTGAGTCCAGAAGCAATAATCCAACCACAACTCTGTCTCATTCTTTTGTTTTTGTTTTTTTAAATCAATGGTTTTTCTTTTCTTTTACTAAACAAGAGCTTTGATGAGTTAAGGCAGTACACAAGAAAGGTGTTATACTGTAACCATAGCAAGAAACAAAAGGGCTTGATTGAATTGTTTCCAGTACAGGAAAGTGGGAAGGTTCCTCAAAAAGAAAAAGCAAAAGAAGGAAACAGAAAAACTAAAACCGAAAACCAACTTCAATTCACCTCTCTCGCACTGAGAAAATAAACGAAAAATACTTTAATCATCCAACTTTTTTCGGACACAGATTTTCCATAGGTACTCTCGAATTATAAACTAAGCATTACATTGACTAAATGAACAAAGAACCAAGAGATTGTATTGTAGCAAACAAGCAATTCCAATTCAAAATCACAAAAAACCAAATTAGCATCGAATATCAAAATCCAACAATGAAGCTCACCTCAATTGTGACTTGGGAAGAGTCCTTGGCTTTGGGAACCAGCAGGGTATAGCTTTCATCCACTCCCAATTGAAGCTGCAGAGAGAAAAACAAAACAGAAAAGTCATCACCCAGTTGAAGATCCCACGTTGACTAACCAAGCAATCATCAACCCTCATTGTATGAACCTCCTCGTTGTCTGAATGGACAGTTATCTTCAATGTGTCAACATCGTATGCCGAAACAGCCGACACCAACCGTTCCCTCAGCTTTCTCATAAAACTAAACCCCAATTCCAATCCAGTGTGCTGGAATACGATCCCTCTGTACCGTTCAAACCCCGCTCTGATAACGGCGGAGCCGCCGCCGTTTCCGGCGACAATGAGCTTGAGTGCAGGGTCAACGCCGAGAGCCTGGTTGCCGGCGGTGTACTCTGCGGGAAGGGGCCATAGGTAAGTGGGGGTTTCATCGAGTGGGGCCCCTCGCCGCACCGAAACTGAGGTGACTGTAACAACAAAGGAAATGAGGAAAAGAGTGAGAAGAGGAGAAGAAGAAGAAGATACCCACATGGTGAATTGAAACTGAGAGTGACTCAGAAAGAGAAAGTTCTATTCTTTTTGGAGAATTATGTTTGATATACCATGAATCATGATAAAGAAGAGACTAAGAACGGAAAAAATAAGAACTAATTATAAATAAAAAATAGACACTTAAAAAAAAAAAAATCTCACTTAACAAATATGAACTACAATGTCTTTCGGTATATTCATATTTTCATTCTATAGTAAATATTTATTCTTTTATTTACTTTGTTCTTATCATTTGTTTACATTTTTTCTTTCTCATACGAATTCTCTTTATATAGAGATTAAGATGAAGGTTTATCACATCTTCAATAAAGAATTATAATTTTAAAATTTTAATGATAATCATTGAACATATTTAATGAATTATTTATTAAAATTTATTGATATAGTCTCATTAAAATAAGAATGACGAATTAAATATTATCTTCATGTGTAGAAAACAGTACATTTTAGATGGTAAATCAAAGAATATAGACCAAACCTAATATTTTTGAATATGCCCCCAACACGATTTTAAAATTTTAAAAATACCCTTTATTCTGAAAATGAAAATCTGGAATTGAAAATAATACATTCTGGAAAAGTAGATCTGGAAGAGTTTTTTTGTGTTTTGGAAATAAAAATCTGAAAACGAAAATCTTAGATATGAAAATCCGTAATACAAAAAATAATTCATCAAAGACATTTTCATCTTTTTTCACTAGAATTCGGTGCAGTTATATGGTGCAGGAAGCAATTGCCAAGACACATAAACCATGGTTAACCACCTTTTGGGCCTGTCAACTATCTATGGGCTTCTTCGTTTTTCTTCCTACACCCTCACAATTTTAAATATTCCAAAATTAACTTTTACCTATAATTTGAAAAAGGGCACCGGATTTTTATTGTCATTGCTCATCTTCATCATTGAATATCGACTATTCTGGAGGGTCTCTGTAATTGTTCGGAGCAAGGTGGAGGAGTATGCAACGTTGTCGAAGTGTTGTTTGGGTTGTAGAGGTAAGAGTTAAGTTTTGTTAGGAGCATGGTGGTTATGGAGATTCCGGGGTTACCAGATATCAGGATCCAGTAATGTAGTCCGGATTCATAAATCCATAATTGATTAAATTGTGTTTTCTATATAAGGGGTATTCGGGGAGTTAAAATATCATAAATTGTTGTTTTCCATATTGCTGAATCCGAAAGCCTAAATTGTATTACAGATTGATGGATCTGAAAGCCTAAATTGCATTATGGATTTCTGAATCTGGATTTTTTTTTTGTGTTATGGATTCCTAAATCCATAATGGTCTTTTTTTAATTATGGATTGTTAGATCCAAAATTTGACCGGAAGCATAAATCCCGGATTTAACCATATTCTGTGATGCGAAATTCTACCGAATTCTATAATCTGTAATGTGAAAAAACACTTACGAAAACAAAAATCCATGCAATAAACAGATGTCTAGATCCGAAAACGAAAAAGAAAATTACTTATATTTGCTAAGAGCATTCTAAATCACTAAGAAGAAATGTGTGAGATTGAAAGGAGAATGGTTTGGAAGTGCCGCTGGTGGAAGATGAAGAAACACGTTGGTGGTAGGGATTCATGCTGCGCAAGAACACCACTCTCTGCCTTCTTCTGGGTTCTTTTAGGTTAGGGATATATTTGGAATTTTAAAAATTAATAAAGACTATTTAGTCTTTGCATAAGAATGTGGGGTGCAGGAAGAAAAACGTGGGGTGCAGGAAGAAACTGCCTTATCTACAACTCTGAAATGCTGATATATTTTTATATTTGAATTCACTTAATGGATATATATACAGAATTACAGTGACAAGAAAACAAAGTTGAAGGAAATGTAAAAAATATAAATTAAAGAGGATTGAATATATTTTTCCTTCGTTGTACTCTAATGTCAAATTGTTTTTTTTTCTAGTTTAAATACATTTTGAGTACTTGTAAGTTGTACAAAGAAATTATTGAAAGGAATTATAGGCTGTATTTTTTTTTTGACTTAACAAACCAATATTTATGTTGATTCATCACTTTAATCAATTTCACAGAGAAAATATATTTTAAAAAATAAATATATTAGTCTCAAATTTAAATGGAAGTAATTTCTTTTTTTTAGTTTTTTTTTAATTTTAAAAAAAGTATAATATACATTTTAAAAAATAATAAATAATTTATGATGAATAATGTATTCCCT
>Ga0123341_1002676_pt1 | contig 14831 bp, 6 predicted proteins | sample Turbeapinknodule_FD_89959 | JGI IMG/M metagenome (GOLD analysis project Ga0123341, IMG submission 89959) | Root nodule microbial communities of legume samples collected from Mexico - Turtle bean Mexico pink nodule | ecosystem: Host-associated > Plants > Roots > Nodule | place: Mexico: Nepantla... | reverse complement strand
GTATAATCTTTCTACTCAAAATTAATTACATAATTTTCAATCAAAAAATAATTACAGAATTTTTTAACTTTTTTCTAAAATAATTTCTTTTCTATAGTTTTAATATTATTTTAATATAATAGAAATGTGAGTCTAAATCATGATTAATAATTATTGAAACTTATCTTGGTGTATTATTGAAGTAGTGGTATTAGAACTTAATAGCTCATATAACTTAATCAAATCTTGTGACACTAGCCTCAACTTAGTGGGGGGTTTTAGATGATTACTAATTAATTATGATTGATGTTAAAAAAGTGAAAGGATATAGATTCTCATATTAAAAATTAAGGAGAAGAAAGTTTTGGTTGTGATTTGTGAGAAGTTTTTTCATTACATTACATGGATTGTGTCAACATGAATCCCCATGAACCCATTGAAGCAGGTGTCAGACACCTTCTTTCTCTTATGACATTGAAGGAGTCCTTCTGCCATCAAACACTTCTCAATTGGTAAATGCAACCATACACACATACATACATTTTACATATAAAATTTTTGTTGTGTGTGTTTTGACTGAATCATGGAAGTTAGTCACCTGGAGTGGAATAAAGTGTGTTTTTGTAGTTGAAGTCTCTGCATGTGGTCTTATTTATTACTTTCATTTTGGTGAGTTGTGAGGTTTTTTTGGTTTGAGCAAAGGGAATAGTCTTAAGATTGATCTTCTGATGTACTTTTAGATGTTTTAGGTACTAATTTGGTGACATCTGACAAGAACTTTTAAAGGAGCAGACCAATGCAGTGACATGATAATTTTTTGAATACCAATTTAGGCTCTACTGCAGAAAAGTTGATGCTTGGTTCTGGAAATTTCAAAATACAAATATTACAAAGGAATAGCAAGTTGTTACTGAGACGTTTCAATGTAGACAAGAATTGAAAGTTGAGGAGTTATTTGCATTTTATATGAAACAGTCCAATGAGTTTTTATGTTCTTGATTTTTAGGACCAAGTCATCTGCTGATTTCACCAGAGATGCTCTTATGCTAAAGTACAATTGTGGCATTCTTGTTTTTATCTTAAACAAGCATTGATTTTTCATTCATGGTGTACTTGTACAGATGCAGATCTTGTTCAAAGAATTGGAGCTGCAACAGCTCTTGAACTTAGAGCAAGTAGAATTCACTATACTTTGCTCCTTGTGTGGCAGTAAGGCATCATAGCCAACTTCTGAATTATTTATGCTGATAGCTTACAACTTTGTCTTTGTTGGCATTCCTCTAACAGTTGATACTTATTTCTTAGTATGTTATGCACAATTAATAAACTTCACTTGAAAGGAAACAACACGATTTAATTTTTCTAGAGAAATAAAGAAACTCTGAACATCAAATTTGTGTGGTAGATTTTTCATTTGATTGCTACTATGGAAGCTGTGTGCATCTCATTTGTAAAGAGGAATGTTATAATACCTTCCAGAAAGTTGTAAAGCAGGGGAATTTGGCACATCTTACTGATAATCATTTGGCACCAATATAACTTCCATTGCATATAAAATTTGCTTACTATTTCCATTTAATAACAATCTATAGAGAATTTCCTGCAGGAGGAAAAAGAGAAACCTCTTCGTTTTTGTATTTCTTTTATGGATCACTTTGCCTAGATTCTGAATGCACTTGAGAAAAAAAAAAAACACAAAGAGAAACCTCTTTGAGAATCTTGAACTGATTGAGAAAGGGACAGTGATTGCCGTTCCTGTCACATTTGGGTGAGAAACAAGATTTTTCTCAAGGATGTATTTTACCTTGTATGCTAGCATAATCATTTCTGCTGTAAAATGTTTCATACTGGTTATTTTAGACCATTAATTTTGTTGCATATTTCCAAGTTTGAAAGTTTACGTATTGTCTTTTTCTGTTCATGGGGAAGACTAACTATCACTTTTGAAACTCAATACTACATTAGGATCCGTATATCTTCATCAAGATCACTTTCAGGGTGAAGTGTAACAAGATACTACATAGCATGATTGAATCTGTTCTGCATTTTCTTTTACCTGTGAATTCAAATAAAGCATTGTGTACAGACATATGCTCCACTATAGGGATTTTGTGATTTCTGACTGGGAGGGAATTGATGAATTAGGCCAACATTATGGGTCAGATTATCGATATTGCATCTCCATTTCCATTTATTGCTGGAATTGACACGGTAAAGATCTTTAATTCCCATAAAAAATAACACTGATTGCTTGATAATCAAATATGCAGGTGATAGTTCCTTTCAACTATGAAATATTTATAGAAGAGTTTATGCATACAAACATAAATCCGGGGAAAGACTAAATATCCAGAATTGAGGATGCTGTTGAGCGCATTTGAGAGTGAAGTTTGCTGCTGAACTTTTAGACAAATCTTTGCTAGATGTAGTTGGTTGCAAGTTAAGCAAAATTCAGTTCATAGTGAATTTCTTTTTCAAGTTTTTAAGGCTAAAATCACATGGTCTTGTTTGAATATTTTAACATGCATTCAAGGCTAAAATCCCCACACTTGTGATTCTGATATCTGGTAGACCTTTGCACTTAGAACAGTGTCTAATGGAAAAGATAGATGCTCTCGTTGGTGCATGGTTGCCAGGTACTGAAGGACAGGGAATCACAGATGTTATATTTGGAGATCATGGCTTGAAAGGTTTAGGGTTTAGGCTCAAGAGAATTGAACAACTTGATCAATCAGAGTTGTTGGAGTTAGTTCAATCTGACCCTTTATTCCCTCTTGGTTGGTTATGGAAACAAGGACAATTCACATGACTAAAGACTTACTCATAAATCAACAGAAGGAGTTTGTGACACCTTTTTACCTGTATAAGGAACTAGATAGTATTTAAGATTGGACGTACAATTGTTAGTGTGTCGATGATCCTCTGGTTCCTTCCTTGAATTCTCCTTCCACAAATGTTGATACACGGTTGGGGGTGACCTGAAAAAGGTACTCCGATGATCAAATAAGTACTTTGTGTAAAAAGTGTATGTTGGTAATGGATAGAAGCGTACCTTACACCTCCACAGAGAGTTATATAGGTATGTTGGAATATTAGAAAATATTTGTAAAATCTTTCAGTTAATCAATATTTAACTGATTTGTCAGATATATCTCCTGCATATTTCGTTATATGAATTATAAATCATCAAGTGTTATTGTAATTGTTGTTACTGTCATTTATGGTATGTCCTCAGATGTTTTTTGACTCGACGGTTACCTAAATCGAGACTGATTCTTCCGGTAATGACCGGTACAGCAACGATCTTTATGCTTACCATATTGTAATATTTATGTCCAGGGCATTTGCAGTAATGAATTTTAAGGATGACCATAAATGAATGTATGTATTAGATTGTCTTACTTTGTATCTGATGTTGTGTACTGAATATTTCAAGCATCTTGAGTGGCCAATGATCTTGTAATATTGTTGAAAGGACATGTCTTTTACATTTCTATTTCTCCATAAATGCCTAAATTGTTTACCTTGTTGCCTATATTCTGGTTTATTCCCATTGGTCTGAATCTTTTGAGAGACAATTGCATCACCCAATGGACATGATGCCCACTATCAGTCATTTTTCTACATAGGCCCCACTATTTGTAGATTCATGAATTATGGCCTAATAAAAGCACCATAGAAAATTATACCCACTTTTCTAGCAGTCTTCAGAAATGATTTCTGATTAATAATTCCATTTGCAAGGTACTTCAACACTGGTTGCAATATTTGGTTTGAATTTTGATTCAACCCAAAGAAATTTAAGTGCAATCCTGATTCACTTCAATCTAATAAAGGAGAATCAAAGACAAATACACTTTAAATAAGTGGTGAGTGTTGGAGAAAAAGTTCTAGAAAGCTGAAAATTTTATCTCTCCAAATGATTCTTTATCAAAAAAAAATGTATACTTTATACCTTTCACTACCTGAAAATTTTAAAAAAATAAATAAAACAAAAGACTCCTAGAGTGTTCATTGTATGCTACATATACAAGTTTTTAAATATTTTATATTAATAAGAATCATCTAAAACCTATATTAGCGAGAGTTTGTTGAGCGTATCAGGTCACTATCAGATTATTATTGGACCACTCATATTATATAGTTTCACACAAAAGTTGAGAGATTTCGGCGTAAGAGAGTGTGTCCACATCGATTAGAGAGAAAGATATTTCACTTCATTACATATAAGTGGGTGTAAACCTCATTTTTATGAACTGGTTTTATAAGATTGAACCATTTTTAATGAAATGTCTCTTCTCAAAAACATTTTTTTCTTCCATAATACGCTTTATTTTATTTTATTTTTCTTATTCCACCTAAACTTTTGGCAACAAATAAAGAAGAATTATGGGTTGTAATTAATACAAGTTGCCAAGAAAAAACAAAAGACTGCCTTTGAGTTGGTGGTTTGTCTCGTCAAACCATGCTGGCCCATTTGGCTTCTACTCTTTTTGCATTCTTCATTTTAGAGGTAAAATCATGAAATTCACTTTATATCATTGTTTTATTAGGAGTCTCAAATTAATTGCAGGAATTGCCAAAAACAGGCTCAGTAGCATCACAATTATGTTAATTGTGAAACAAAGTTAGCAAAAGTAAAATAAAACCTTTTTAAAAGGGTACATTTGTTTCTTTTAGAAAACACATTTAGTTTATATAAGCTACCTGATTGTATATGATAGAAATTAAAACAAACTCTTTATAAATTATGAGAAGTAAAAAATTAAGATTAAATTTTAAAAAATTAAGATTAAATTTTAAAAAATAGAAATAAAGTTACTTTTATTGAAGATTTGAAAACATATTCAAACAACCTGAATTTACACTTGAGAATATTTGAAATACTAATTAAAATATACATTATTATTCGTCCTAAACATTTTTGTTGCATGGCTATTTTTTTCTTTTTTATTTCTATTTCAACTAATTATTATATTTGAACCACATATACCATATCATAATGATCACATATATCATATTATAATGAGTGGAGAAATGGACCAAACCTTAAATGTTCTATAAAAAAAATATAGGGAAATTATAAAAAAAAGTGTTGAATTGTGATTTAATTTATTGTAGATGTGGTCCTAATAAAGAACAAAAGGTGTAAGTTGCATCTCACCAAAATTATGTTTAGATGAACATATTTGAAAATTTATTCTATTTTTAGCTTTTTTACTCTAAACAATCACATTACAAACATATTTTGCAATTCAATTGAATCACTTGATTAACATATTATTTTGTACTCTTTAACAAGTGATAATATCATAGTTCTAGCATTTGACCAAATAATGCAGATGCAAACTACAAACTTAGTTTTAAACAAAACATTTTGATAAAACATTCTTCATATAAATTCCCATACTCTCCCTCTTGAATTAGTACTGACAAAAATAACATGCAATATAAAGGAAATAAGAAAGATGTAGAAATACTAACAAAAATTATATTTTTTAATTTTCACAACATCATACATTCAATTCTTAACCAACAAGTCAAGTTCAACTAGACATACTAATGTTACAAAGTACACCGGGGTATTCTTTGGGCTTGTAACCACTCTTGGTTATTCTTTCTGAAGTCAGTCCTAGCTACTCCCTTGAGTATTATTTGACAAATAGTTAAGGTAGGAAGGTTGGATGTTTCAATGATGAACATATCATTAGGTTTAATCACTAAGGAGGATTGTGTCTGACAAAGAATACAAAGATTTTGTTTCTCTTCTAGTTCAAATGTTCTTTCACTCTAGGAAGGGACTACGTCTTTCTATAAACACAATAGGTAAGCGTTATCCCCTAGGTGTTTGACTGAAAACTTTTAGTGTTCTTCTCATAATCTCTTTTGATCCATAATGATAGCGACACTCATGTTTTGGGTTTTAGGATCATTCTTCTGAAACTTTGAGAAATGTTATTTATCTTAGTAGCAATTTGGAATAATATCTTCTTTGTTATCTCTTTCTTCTTGATGGTAAGATTTTTATAGGAACTAAAAAAAAATAGTCGTTGAGAGGCCATTTGTGTTTGTTGAGAAGCTTCAGTTCTTCTATTGATATTTTATGCGTATGTCAAGCTTAAAAATATTTGATACATTTAATGCATTTTTTCTTACATGACGTCCTTAATAACTAACACGGTTTATTTCTCTAAGTAGCAAAGCTTTTTGCACCAATTCATAATTAAAATGCATATTGTATAGGATAGAGAATTAAGTTAGAGTTAAAATGTTCTTGTGTTAGGAAGTTGGTGAATTTAGCTTTCATCTTTAATGGATCTCTTTGGTAGAGGAAGTCAGTGGACATTTCCTGCATACAAAAAGTATACACACATGTATGTATATTTAAGAGATATTATGTTATTTGTGTTCGTCTGGTCCTATAAACATATTTTTTATTATCTAAGCATTATGTCAGACGTAGGGAAAGACAACACTTGTTTGTTTCGTCTTTCAGGTTGAACACTTGCATCTTATATGATTTATTATGTTTGAACACCAATCTTCTTTCAAATGATGCATGGTCTGTTTGAACTTAGGTGTTTTCAGCACTTAGTCAAAATCATAGGGTGTTGGATTTTTTCTTAACATGTCCATAGCCTCTTCTATTTGCATCCAAGTGAAAATTCAATAAATGTTTTTATTTTACTAGTTATCGGTCCAACGAATAATAATACATGGGGTATATTGATGTTAAATACCTTGAGTGCAAAAAAACAAGGTGGATTTTGTAGACGAAAGTATCTTGTAACATCTAAATGTTTAGTCTTTGTATTCTATAAGAAAAAAAATGTAATAACATGGTTATTTCATGGATAGTTTACTTAGTTTCAATTTCAATTCAATAAAGCATTTTATGGATGGATAAAGTGATAGATATTTAGAAAGATCTTAAATCAAGATATTCACAAAGAGATTCATTGCAAGTTTCAGACTTAGAACAATAGGCTTAAACAATAAGGTAAGGTGGTTTTTCATTAACTAACTACTTTACAAAATTACAAGTAATTTGGGAGAAGCTTAGAAATTATAAACCAAATACATTTTGTATATATACAATTAAATGTTCCTCTAATGTTCTTTCTAATATTTTGGAACGAAAACCACAAGGTCAAGTATGTAATTCTTGAATAAATTGAATGATCAATATAGCAATGTTAGGTATAATATTTTGATGGTGGATCCATTACCACCAATAGCTAAAGTTTTGATCATGTTGTTTAGTAGGAACACCAAATTCTTAATAGAAATTTGATATGGAATTTTATTTTGAAACTACCAACTATTTAGATTCTAAAGTTGATAGCTAAAACTTTGTTAGCTAATTATATATCAATTTAGAAACTATTCATCAATATTAGAAACTAATTTAGATGCCAATAATATTTTTAGTCTCTAAAATAATATTTAATTTAATCAATATAACAACTAATTATTTTTTATATCTAAAATTAGTTTTTATTTTATGATTTTTTGTAGAGAAAGATTGTGTTATTTACAATATTATACTTAATTCAATGAATTTCATACATAACCTTAATTCAATGAAGGACTAAAAATATTAATGATATTCTTCTTTAATCAAGTGATGATTTGCATCTTTAATCAAGTGCTTTTCACAATAGATTTATGTGAATTATAGTGGTGCTTTTTTTTATCAATGATGCACTTAATTAGCTTACATATTCTCCGTCCAAGGAAAGATTGTGGGCGCGTGTTTGTGCAAGTGAATGAGACAGAAAATGATGGGAGAAAAAGAACGAATAGCACATGGAATAATTAATTCTTAGAATGTTTTCATTTTCACAAGTTTAATCATGCACGCACCACGACATCAATATATATTGTTCAACTTTTTACAACACACTTTATTTTTATTTTAACTTTATTTTGTGTGTATACATTTTATTATTCGATGTTATTTTCTTTACTTGGATGAGAAGAAACTAAAACTGCATCTATCGGTATTGGACGGATCAGTAACTCGATCTTGGTGACTGACCGCATCAAAGCATATTTCAAGACACAATAAATGACAACAACGATAATTACAAGAATTCTTCATGAATCATAATCATATCTTCATGAATTATGCAAAAAAACATCTATGAGAAATTAACTAAATATTGATTAACTGAAGATATTAAAGATATCTATATATCTCCTTAGGGATCACAGTGCACATCAGTGGATAACTGACGTTCAGTCCATCTCAACAAGGATCCATAACCAATACTATAAATAAATCTTAGAGAAAAGTGTGAGGTATGCTCCAATTAGTTTACAAATATACACTTTTTACACATAGTACTTGTTTTATCGCCGGAGTACCTTTTCCAGGTCAACCCCAACCGAACACTAACAATTGAGGAAGACAACTTGAAAAAAGGAGAGAGAAGAACACCGACACATAAACATTTGTACAAAAGGAGAGAGAAGAACACTCACACATTAGCATTTGTACAACCAGTTCAAATATTATCTAAATTCACTTTACCTATATATAGGTAAAAAAACAAACAGAAAATTTGATGGTAACAACAAAAAAAATTTATTGTGATATAACACATTTTTTAACAACCTAATTAGGCAGTAACAATATCTTTAAGAGATTCTTCATTAATATTTTAACAAGAATGCTGATGAAGTGATTATTAATACATTAGAAGCTTTTTCACACACAAAATATTTTTTTTTATAAAAAAAAATAAAAACTTAAAACCAACATTTAGAAGATGTTTCAATCCTATTTATAAATGCTTAGAAACAAGAACACAAGAGAGAAAATATATAGACTCTTTAATTAACATAGTTAACAGTGCAACATAGAGACTTGTGCTCTCTATTAAACATATATGATTAAGAAAAGGTCAAACATTTTCTTTTGGGTAGGTTTCCTCCATAAATGAGATCTCAGCAGTAAGTTTTTTTGGTTACAAAATGTGATAAACGATTTGAACGAAAATTTTAATTTGTTTAATGACCAGTGTCCGTACATTTAGGATCACAAGCACTATGATGTTTTCTTTGGATTAAGTGTATGCAGTAGTACTACCACCATACATCACTAAATCCACTTTTGTTAAGAATAAATTGCTGTCTAATCACCCTTCTATCCATCTTTGTACCATATTTTACTCTAATTAAATAATTAACAATCCACCAATAAGGAATCTTCCTCTTCATGTAGGATTCTTGAGAACAATTTTAAAACTTATCAGCAATTAACAAACTAAACAGGACTTGAAGTACGTGCATGCAGATTGTGTTAATGTGAAACCAATAAAATTGAGTGAAATATCAGACCTTAGACATAAGCTCAGATAGATCTTAATGAAAAACATACAAATGGGGAGGAACATAGATCTTCACTAATACTAGTCACATTCACATAGGCATAGGATACTTGTGTGGTTTTTTTAATGTTAAAACAATCTTTTGGGTGCAATCATATCTCCAAATCAAATTGAACTACTTTTTGTCTCATACTGAAGTGGCTTCTTCTAGTAATAATTTTTCTTGCCAATCCCATTAGTTAACTCGTTGTCTATTAGAACAAATCACAATATCATGACCATGCAATTACACAAAGGAGAACAAGCTCCAAATATATTTATCTTTATCATCTTGTTGGCAGAAACATTAATTTACCCTTGTCATGGAATCACTTTATTGTTGCATAGCATTCTTAGAGATGCCTTTTTGGTCTTTCACTAATTGAACTAATGGGGCTTCCAACCAAGACTCAATTGCCAGCCACTCTCCTTACAAGAAGTTTTTATTTGCTGAAGAAACAAATGTATGCATGCACCTTCCTTCAAGTTCATAACTAACCAACACTGCTAGGATATTCACATAGAACTCGGGAAAAAAGCTCAACTCAAGCACTTTACTTATTGAAATGGACAGAAGATTCTGGTTCTGTCCATTAATAATTGACTACAACAAGGGCTAATGATGCATAGGTCTAGTGTTGTGAGGACTGTTGCATTTGGAAAACCATGTTCTGTGTCTGAGGTCCCAAGTAAGAAGACTCATTATGCAGATTCCTTCCTTCCATTTTAACCCCAAAGGAGTTAGCACCATAGGGAGACATGAAGACTCTTTCATGAGCAGGGTTGAAAGTCATAGCTACTCCTGTGCTTGACTGATTACTCCACTGAAAATGAGTTCTTGGTGTAGTTGGAGTAGAATTTGGCTGCTGCTGCTGTGAGAGCACATGAGGTGAGGTGGATCTATTGGTGTCTTCTGAAGAAGTTGTGGTGGTTTCTGTGAGATTCACTGTTGTTATGTCATGTATGCTAGCCCTTCTCTTGTCTTTGCCTCCTGAAAGTTGCCTTATGAAGTACTTCTGAGCATGGCTAGCCACCTGTGTTGGGGTTCTAGTGATCACATAATTGCGAGAAATATTTCTCCAATCACCTTTTCCATACTTCTTCAGACCCAGTAGAAACAATCTGCAGGGAACATCCAAAGGGTGTTTAAATTCCAAACTAAAAGTGAAGAAAAACAACTTTTTTACCTAACAAACTCCCCCAAAAGACATAGCTATCAATTGAGAAAAATAAAATCCAACCCTTTAATATCTACACAGAAGTCTTGTCCCTACACCTCTGCCTTTAATTAACATTAAATTCTATCCACCAATTCTAGCTTTTCACACAATCGCCATGCTTTGAAACAGATATACATTCCCAATTGATCATGATATCACATATTAAAATCTATATGAACAGTTAGCACCGTATGTGAACAATAAAAAAACAGTATGTGTAAAAACAAATGCAAAAAGGTAAAAAAATTACTTATGTTCCTCTTCAGTCCAAGGCACTCCTTTCTTCCTTTCCTGCTCATGAGGTCTCACTGAGGATGATCTCTTTCCACTTCCTTTGAACCCATCATAACCAGGAGTGTTCACCCAATCTAAGGTGAAGGGTGAGGTAGCAGTGCTATAGCCAGGAACTGGGATTAACCCAGCTTCTATATTGCTAACATCAACTTCCAGTTCCTTGTACTGCTTGATCACATCAACTACTGTCTTTCCAGGAATCATTTCAGCCACTTTGTGCCACCGATCTGGAGTGTCTTTATCATGTACTGCAAGAGCATTTTCAAAGAGTTTGTTCTCTTCAGGGGTCCATTTTGTGCTCCTATTATTTTCCACCAACCAATTGGTGTTGGAGTTTGGAGAGCAAGGTGTAGGAGAAAGGGCTACAGTTTCCCACTTCATCAGTTCAGTTTACAAGTTCATACAATCAAATTTGGGCTTATTAACAGGAAAATTTAAACTTGGTGAGTGAAAAGTGAAAACTGAGGAAGATAAATCAAAGAGAAACAAAAGCAGAAGTGGAAGTTTTAGCAGAATAATATTAAGGATAAAGCCACAAACATTTCGAAGAGAATCAGAATATCTTTCTCTAAGAGTAGGAGGCTCCTCAGGAATCTAGAAAAGACCCACTTGATCAAAAAAATCAGAGAGAATGCTCCAAATTGATGATGAATGAAAACTATTATCTGTTACACAATTGGTCTAAATTCTAACAAGATAACCCTGCAAACCCAATGAGCTTCCCTCTCAGATACCAATCAGAACCAAGACAGAATCACAAAAGGCAAACATGACCCAGAAATTAAAAAATGGAACTTTAAGTGAGAGAAATATGGAAAAGCAAGAGGAGAAGGCAAACACAATGAATGTGATAAGTGTTAACCCAATTAGGAAACAAAAGAAAGAGTCAAGAGTTGAGAGCAACAGAGGGCAGAGAAAGACTTGTTCAGATGGGGAAAAAAAAACTGTTCTTTCTCCCTTTTTCCTTGTCTGTGCAACAAGGAAAGGAGAAGAAATAATAATAAAGAAAGCAACTCAGCAAAAAAAAATAATTATAGGATCCTGAAGCAAGAAAGAGGTTTTATCTGCAAGCTGAAAAGCAAGGTTTGAAGAAATGAATTTAAACAAAACTCCAAGATATTTTGTTAACTAAGAGAAAACCACCCTAAAACAAAGTGATGAAGTTGATGGTGTTGAGTTGTGATTGGATATAATGTGATTGTGGGGACTGTGTCTGCAACTATATAATGGAGACACCATCTTTTCTCTGCATTTTTCATAGAAATAATAATTATCAAATTACTCACTTCATTCATTCATTCTTTATTCATTTAATAATTTTATCATTTTTAATTTTCTTTTCTTCCATTGGTTGGAATTGCGACAAGAAATGAGGATTGGCAGCTCATCATAAATGATGGAAGAGCCAACTGCTACGCACTTGCTAAGATCAATTCTTCATTTTTTATTTATAGCAGCATGCAAACACATTAAGCCAACTGTTTAATTTTTTTTAAAAACTATTTTTTAATTTTTTCTATTATATATTTTTTCTGCTATTTTTTAATAATTCAATAAATTTCTAGTTTGACTTTAAAAAAAAAAGGAAACATGACTTCATATTTTAATTGGCTCTTTTTTGAACTAGGTCTAGCTATAACTAGATAGACTTGGGTACTAATTAATCACCAAGTTCAGATTTTTTTTTAACCAAATATGTCTCACTGATAAATTTAGACATTTTGTATTTGTTTTGGTCAATATTAGTAAGCTAAATTGACTATAATAGATTATTTAGATATTATATTTTATTAAAGATTAAAACTTCAGAAATAACTTTATTTACGTAGAGTATCTCATTGGTATAATAGGTTTTTCTATAATAAAATATATAGATATTATTGTATCATTTTTGTTAATATTTGAGTTTTGGTCTAATAGATCTATATATCTTTATATTTTTTTTTATAATAATTTTTTCATGTATAACAAATGATTGTTGTTATTTAAAGTATCAGCATGTCAAGTATAGTGATGTCTAAAAAGTTTTTAAAAAACTTTAAAAATAAAAAAAATAAGTATAATTGATAAATAACAATTATAATTCACATGAATTTTAATTACACCCTTTAATACTAAAATTAAATGTATATGGTCTTATCCTATCTTAAAAAAATTCTGCATTTATTTTTAGAGGTAGTTTTAGACATCAATAATTTAACAGAAATATTCTATAGAGGTATTTAACCATTTTTATTCATTCATGTGAACTACTAGAAGTATTAAATAGTGGTGTTAATGGTATTTTATTAATGGGCTAAACTGATAAGAAACTTTTCTCTCATAAACACAACCAAACTTAATAATATTTCTTCCTAAACCTTTTATTTATTAACATCACGACATAAAAAAAAGAACAATACTAACAAGTGACTTTAGGTATTAATTAATGAATATAAAATAGAAAAGTTCCAATGAAAAATTCAGTAATATACATTCACAATAACTTTGAATCTTCAATACCCTTTCTAATTACAAATTTGTCATTAATTTCTTAATTAAGGAAATTTCAAAGAGAATTCTCCGCTGCTGTTCATAAGATCAATTTCAGACAAATGTGTAGTCATTTCTTATAAGATCCCTTTAATGTATTAAATTTTTTCCGCAAATATCCTTAACTAATTAACATGTTTATATCAGAAAAAATATATATATTTAAAAATTAATGAGATAATATTGTTTCCTGATCCGATTTCAGAATACAAATACTCAGAAGTCCCAAAATCTTATTCAACACATTAATTTTAAATACAATAAAAATAATTTTGAAATAACAGTATAAATTATTAGGTAATTTATTATTTTTAACTAAATTTTTTATTATAATAATGTGTACCGGTCGAGTCCTCTACGATCGATTCGAAGCCAACTCATAGTCAAGATCGACCAAAACCATTACACTCAAGCAGAAGATTAACGAGTCTAATCAAAGATCAAGCATTAAGTAGTATCACTACAAGAAAATCATGAAATAGAAATCAATTTTATAGACAAAAAATAATTAGTTTCTATATTGACTAAAAAAATTATTGGTTTCTAAATTAGTTTCTATTATTGATAAATAGTTTCTAAATTACTACCTAATTAACTACTAATATTTTAACTACTAAGATTCTAAATTTGGTAGCAAAAAAAACTTGGTAGTTAATTAAATATTAATTTATAATATGTAAATCACATAAACGATGAGTAGATAGTTGAAAGGTGCAAAAGAAGGTTTAAGAGAAAAATGAAAGAAGAGCAAACTTATCGATACGATTAAGAAAAAGAGTAATCATTCGGTTGGTTCCAAGATAAATGCAAATTGAATAAAATGATGATAAATATGAATAAATTGGGTATTAAGAAAGTAAATAATATAATTTCTTATTCAGAATAAATTGTGAAAAAATATAAATATTTAAATTAAAAAACTTGAGGCAAAACTTAAAATATATTATATTATTTAAAAATATTGTGCAACCCGAGGTAGCCGCCAAAGCAACGGTTGAGATGTATGGGTGGTAAATGACACGAAAGAGCAAGTTGATGCGGTGGGTCCCACAAATGGTTACAACATAACTCACGTCCTTTTCTCATTCGGTGTCTTCCCAAAATAATTGTAGCATTTTTAGAATCTCTAGGTTGTGGGCCCTACCGTTTCAGATTTCCACACGTGTACTTCTCTCATTGGCTCTTACCATCGTTGTACCAACCAACCAACCAATGACCTTCCTTTACGGTAACCAGGCACAGTAACCTATAAAACTAGGTTTTTTATCCATTTACTTTGGGCTATACATCCTCTCTTCTCAACTTTTTTTTTTTTTATATAAAAACATTAAATAAATTAAAAATGTGTGTACAAAATGGTTTTATAAATTTAAATTAGGAAATTTTAGTTCATTGGGGGAATTAATATTTTATTATTTTAAATTTATAAAGG
>Ga0123341_1002673_pt1 | contig 14836 bp, 9 predicted proteins | sample Turbeapinknodule_FD_89959 | JGI IMG/M metagenome (GOLD analysis project Ga0123341, IMG submission 89959) | Root nodule microbial communities of legume samples collected from Mexico - Turtle bean Mexico pink nodule | ecosystem: Host-associated > Plants > Roots > Nodule | place: Mexico: Nepantla... | reverse complement strand
CCTATGTATCGTTTTTGTTAACATGTGGGTTTTGGTCTAGTCCCCCCATATTTTTGTATTTTCTTTCTTTTTCCTTTTTTTTAATAATACTTTTTTCATGTGATGGCAGATGATTGTTGTTACCTGAGGTGTTAGCCTAGCTGAGATGTCAAGTTGCATAGTGATGCCTAACATGAAAACTTTCATTAAAAAAAATATATATATTTTTCAAAAAGTAAATAACTCATTTACCCATTCCATGATAATCAAACAAATTTAATTAATAAAGATCTCAAATTAACTAAAAATATATATTTTATAATATATAACTCAATATGCTCAATCGATTTTATAAGATTAAGTTAGACTTAAATTAATTTCTTACTATAGTATCATAGTAATTTATACTCTATTATAACGACAGTTTATTAATCTTATCACATCATCCACTATATATATCTAGTAGTAAACGTGAGAATGAAAATGTATTAGAAATCTTATATAAATTATAAATAAATATATTTTATAATATATAAATGTGTGCAAATTTTATAAAATTTCTCAACCAATAATACTTTGAAACTTAAAACAATATTAAAGCAATCAAGTTCATAATAAAAAATATTTCAAAACTTATTAATAAAGTTATATTCATTTGTCGTTTATGTCGCTTTAGAAATTCGGATTGGACCGAGTAAAATAAAATAAAATTTAAGTATACATTGTCCAAATAATTAAATATGCAATTTGTGAGGTATACTTCATCGACTTGTTACTCATTGCTTACTTATTTAAAAGTACAGAGATAAATAGCCTTTGCAGCACATGAAAATGCCATTAGTCATAGAATGATGAAGTTTGGATTCAAAATAATGCAGACAAAAACTATACCAGAGTATGTGAATGAAAAATATTCTATTTATTTCATTTTCTAAAATATTTCTATTTTCCCCACTGTTATTTTTATATTTCGATTCCCCTGCCTTTTTATTTTTCTTTTTGTTATGAAAATATGTTGTAAAAAAATAAAGAGTGAGAATAATGTTTCTCTATTCTAATGGCCTTTATAACAAATGTTTTGAAAACTTGTTTTTGTAAAATTGACATATTTTACTGCACTGAAAGATAGTTTTGTAATGTTGTTATAGCATATTTTTAATCAATGGATGTTATATTGTATGTGTCACCTTTTTATTTCAAACTTTAATTAATCTTTAAATAACATTTTTTGGTAAAAAAATGCCAATAGGTAAATACTTACCTTAAAGTTTTTGTTTGATTGTTATGTCTAAACTCATGAATGTAAAATATCCTTTTATAATTTAGATATTCAATTTCCACTAGATAATACTTTTCTAATAGACAAAAAATTGTTAATTTATAAAAAAAAGGTTGGATTTTAAAATATCTAAATGATAAAATATAATAAGAAAATTATTATATGTACATTCGTGAGAATACAGAAGTTACTTAAAATAGCATATAAAAGTAAGTTATTGTGTTAGTACACATGCTTATTTTGGCAAAGAGGATTTTAAATATTCATTTTAATTTTAAAAATTTTAAATCAACAGTAAGTTAATAATAAATCAACACTAGCTGGCTATTAAAGTTGCAGTGAAAAAATAAATCAACCACACAATATTTAATGTACCAAAACAAAATACATAGTAATAAATTAAATGCAGAGTTTTCAATTAAAAGAAAAACAATAATACATTTTTAATTTACTCAATAATTTAACCAATATACACAATGTATCTTAATTATCCAATTAAAACACCCACTTAATAATAAACACCACACATACAATATGGTATACTATTATTCAACATAGGATTTTATGAAATCAAAAGTATTTCAAAACACAAATATGTACATTCATATTTTAATATAACTACCTAATGTTTGGTTTCTAAACTTAGATTCTTATCTACTCGTAGTTTCTCGTTCATAACCATAGACTTCTACTAGTGCTTATGACTTTCATTGTCATTTCTTCTTCTGTCAAAATATAACAATTATATAAATAATAATGACAAATAATTTGGATAAGCTAGTAAGAATAAAAAAAATAACATAAAATACATGTAATAAATTATATAATTTATTTTTTTTATCAACAAAATAATAAATAAATATGAATCACTTTAGGGTGATTCAACCCTTATACAAAGATAAACTCACATAATTTATTTCATAACAATTTTAATCACATAATTCACTTAATAACACACATATATATATATTGTTAACCAACTACAAAAATAATTATAAAATTTAAAGATTTTTAAAATATTAAATTGAATCTCTTTATTTCACAAACACTATAGAAAAAACACATTCATGAGTCAAAAAATATGAAATCCAGATGTTGTTGCAGGTGACATCAATTGTCATGTGACATACATGAAGTAAGCCAAGTTATAATTGAATCGCGTTACTTAAGTTGCTACACTCTTCATGTAGAAAGAGTAGCACCATAACTATCAACTATAGTTTTTTTTATTTAGTATTAAGCGCTCGATTCAACAATCGGTATTAAAGTTAAGGTCATAAAATTGATTCCCAATGAGACAATTACTAAAAAAAAATCATGACATCTATTAAACTCAACTCTAAGCTCACGTCTTTCTCTTTCCTTCAAGTTACCACCCAACAATAAAATTAATTTTATTCTTTATAGAAAAGTTACCTAAAATACTCTTTTCACCTCTTAACTTAAACACAATTATCATCTTCTAGCAAAACTTAAAAACTAATCCAAATACATTTTTATATATGTTATTGTTCAAATTTTAAATAACTCCAAATTAGAGTATTCATGTTGAGTCATTTGTTCATAGTAAGGGAGGTATGTTATAAGTCCTAGTTAGTTGTCTGGTATTAGTTCTTTATTATTATTTAAATATTAACTAATATTATCTAATCTTTAAAGTTTGTATCTTCCTCGACTAATTTCAAGTACCACTAGTAAATATCCATCAGTACATATTTCTTTATTCTTTGCTAAAATTGTGGGTAGTTTTATAGAATCTATTTGTTAATTATTAACAAGTCATATAATCGACTTTAGATAAGTTACATTCCTTCTTAATAGGAAACCAAACTAATTACTAGTACACGAATGTAAGTTGTACCTAAGCGGTTTGTGGTCGTTTTAATTTGCTTTCAATGTTTTATGGATTGCTCATATTTCAAATTACGATACATGTTAAGGCTTAAAAATTGCCAAAGTTAAATTGGACTTACTTGTATCACATGAGTTAAACTTTAAGCAAGTGTCAATAGAGTTAGGTTGATAATGCCTGATAAGGCCCGTCTTTGTAAATGACGCCTGATAAGGTAAGTTTTTTTTTATAGATATCGCCATATAAGATCAGTTTTTTAATGTTTCGTCTGAGCCAAGGCTTAATCATAGTTAGCATTTTTTAAAAATTCAGTCAAGTTGGGGATGAGACTGATCACAGTTAGCAATTTTAATAATCCAGCCGAGGTGGGGTCTAGGTTGGGCACAATAAGCTATTTTACCAATCCAACCGAGCTAGGGTGGAGCTGAGCACTTTGATCAATCTAACCGAGCAAGGATTGAGGCTGAGCATAATCAACAATTTTATCAATCTAGGGTCAAGGCTGAGCTGAGTCAGGAAATTTAATAATCCAACCAAGAAGGGGTCGAGACTAAGCTTAGTGAACAAATTTACAACTGAATATGACAAGACCAAAATCCTCAACAAAATTGACGATGTCAAGACTAAGCATTGCGAGAATTAAAACACTTTAATTCTTTCCATCTTCCTTGGCTATATCCTCTTGTTTCTCCAAAACAAAAGCGAATTTTTAAGTGGATTTTGCTAAATTACGGAGGCCCTTTTCTTTGCCTCTTTTCTTTATGCTTATGTTTCTTTGTAATGGTGGTAATATCCAATATGTTGAGACCCTTTGTAGCGGAATTATCGAAGGAAGATTTAGAAGAAGATTTTTCTAATCCTTTCCCAAGTGAATTTTCTAGGCAAAGTGACAACAGGGAAGTAAAGGAAGAGGTTCTTTTGGTTTTGTTGATTGAGAATTTGGTTATTCATAGCTCGCAGGAACACAAATTACCCTCGAAATCTTAACAAATATTATATAATTTTTAAAATTTGTATATTTCTCAACTGATTTCAATTAGCTATTCCTTTATTTTATACTAAAATTTTGGATTATTTTATTGAATATTATTAGGCATACCAATAGATATTTCTTTATTTTGTTAAGATTTTGTATAATTTTATTGAATTTATCTATTAATAATTAATACATCATATAACCTACTTTAAATAAATTCATTTCCTTTTAACATAAAACCAATATATACATTAAATACATAACTCAATAAATGAGAAGAAAAAAGATCATATGTCTATTATTTAATTCAAACTAGATGAAAACATTAATTGGTTGGAAATTTGATATCATATTTTTTTTCTAAAGTGTATCATCTCAATTTATCCGAAATTTAGGTTGTGTTTGGATTGAGGGGTGAACATATAAGGATTTGAGAAAGTGGATGTGTGTGGATTTGAGAGAAGAGTGCGAAGAAAGTTAGTATGTTTAGATTGTGATGTGTTAGAGTGAATTTGTGAATAAAGTTAATTGAAGTTTATGAATGATGTAATGATTCTGAGAGTATTTTTTATTTTTTTAAAGGTGTAAAATCTAAGTTTACAAATTTATTCTTGCCTTTTAAAAAAATAAATGTAAAATTTTGAATATATGTAAAAATTGTCAATTGTTATATAGAAATAAATATTTTAAATATTCATAAATTAAAAATTTGTAATTAGAAAATACTTTTGTATTAAATGTAAATAATATTATTATATTTATAATTATTATTATTATATAATTTATTTATTATAAATAAGTATATTTTTTATTAAATTTTATTTTATTATTAATTATTATTTTATTTTATTAAAATATTTGTGTTAGTTTGATTTATTTAATAAAAATAAATTCGAAAATAACTCTATGACTTTCTGTTTATTTTAAGGAAATATGATTTTTACTGTTAAGATTTATATCTCATTCTCTACCTTTACAAAACTCTTAATTCAAATAATGATATTTTCTTGTATCTTTACTTGTAAATAGTAAATTCACAAAAATAAAGAGATTAAAAAACTAGTTTTAAAAACATAACAACACTTGCAAAAGGTTGTCTCATAGGGAGTTAATCTTAAAGCCTTCACGTGTTACTGTTTGAAGTATGTTAGTTAAAAGCTATGACTTTTTAGAATTATGATTTAGAAAATCTTGATAAGCTTTGGGCCCAAAGAGATAACACAGAAATAATTGGATACTTGAAATCATAATTTATTACTGTGAAGTGTTGGAGAAGCATGGTGGTATTTGGTTCGGTTGTTGCAATTGCAAGTGTACGAAAGAGTGAAGAGAATGAGGAAGAAAGAATTGAGTTATTACGTCATCAGAGAATGGAAAAGGCACGTGTGACGACACAGATAGCATCATCATCATCATCCAAGGTAAAAACACTACAAGACAAGGGTGGAATGTGCAGGGATAAAGTGGATAAAAAGAGTAAAGAGTAGGGACAAAAGGGTCCAAACATACCTCAGGATGAGGCAGTGCCACCCTGTCTTCCTCTTTTCTTGCTTTCTTTTTTACCTTACCTGCAATGCAAACTTGACTTCAGATTCCAACTCCATTCTGCACTGTGTTTCTCTGAATCACATTTGCTTTGCTTTTGTTCTCAGAGAAAGAAAAAAGAGAAATGAAGTTTATGAAGTTGGGTTCCAAGCCTGATGCTCTTCAAGCTGATGGAAACTGTATCAGGTCAGTGCCAGTGTTCATCTCAGCCTCACACCTTCTCTTTCTCTTCTTTCCTTTCCTTCTTGATTAGATCCTGCATGCATTTTGCACCCCTCTTCACCATTCAACCTCAATAACTCCTTCATTTCATCACACATGCAGTTAGTTCTTTAAGCTTAGCCAGCCCCTACCAGGATTTTTTTTTGACTTCAAATTAAAAACAAGATTTGTCCACACACCCCAGTTAGAAGAGTTTCATTTCTATGTTAATGCAGAAAAAAATTACACTCTCAAACCAATCAGAAATCATGGTTGATGTGAATTTTCAAGGTAGTTGTTGTAAAAGTCAACAATTTATCATACATGATGATCTGTGATTGATTGGATAAGAGTATACAACACTGGGAGCGTTAGACTATTTTCTCTTGTTAGGAATAATGTTAACATTCTAATTTTGTTTCTAGTGTGTTAACATTCAAATTTTGTTTTTGGTAACCAAAAAGGGTGGGAGAAAGAGATCGTGGTCCATCCTTTGAACTGTGCTGTTTTTCACGAGCTTGTGGTCCATCATAAAAGTGATGTGGAGTACCTTCAATTATGGCTGGACACAAGCCTTTTTGATAAAACAATTTTAATAAACTCGCCGTATATGTTTTATTTTGCCTCGCTAGTTTTTGTATGCCATGGTACTGGGGTGGGGCACTCATTATTGTGTTTGTTTCCTTGTGTAAGTGGATGTGGACATTCTGGCGTGAAAAATAAAATAAAAGATAGATGCAAAAAATCCAAATGAGGTTCTAGTGGACCCTGAGAAAATTTGCTAGGACTCGTTCCCCGATAATAATAAGGTTAAAGAGTTTCACTTGAGGGTGGAATGTTTTACAGAGGTGGCTTAACCTGGTTTGGTCCCTTTTTTGTCTGTTCTAAAGCATGCTTGAAAATGAAATGTCATCTGTTACGCGTGTGGTATATGTATGTGTGCAGATAGGAGACATCTTTGGTTAATCAATATTAATTTGGAATTGTATCCAATTACCTATTAACTGGGACTAGATTGTCTTGCATTCATTTTTCTTCCCTGCAAGTAGATGAGGACGTGACAGACAATTGCCTTTCTTCCCAGAGATTGTTTCCAAGGAAATAGTTGATTATTTTTCAAAACAATTCTCAGGAAGTTGGAAAGAAACCCTATTTTTCTTCAAAATAAGCTAATCAACAAATCTAATATGTAGAAAAGGATTATTTTTTGCTTCAGACATACAGTCAGGTTTTGGCCTGGGAGCTATTTGATTGCTGCTAAGACGATTAGGATGAACATCACACATCTTGATTTATGTATTTTGGCTGAAGGATCTCACTTCCTGGCATAACTTTAATCACTTCTTCCATCATAAGTAGACACAAAGCTTTCAGACATGGCATGTGGTTAATTATGCACACAGTCTTATACATTTTGAACACCGGCGGTGTTTTGTGTGTCCCTTTTTAGTTTTCCCTGCAAAAAAACTGCCCTTTACAAGGTTACATACCAAATTTAATTCTCATGCAGGTATGTGTCATCTGAATTGGCTACAGATGTTACTGTTAATGTTGGTGATGTCACATTTCACCTTCACAAGGTACAGACTTTTTTGGCATCCAAACTTTTGTGCTGTATTTTATTCAATTAATCGAAGTATGATATGTATGACCAGGTTACAATATAATGTAGCTGGTAGTAATTTGGAAATATTCATTATTCAAATGTTACTAGCTTAGACGATCAAATAGTTGTAGTGATGGATCAAGTCTATGTTCCGATATGCGCATTTAGTGTGCATTCCCGCCCCCCACCCACCACAAATTTATGGTTTTTAGGTGACACAACTAGCTTTTTGCTTGCGCCCTTAGTTGTTTACTAATTTTGAGCTTTTAAGAGTTGTAGTTCCCTTTACTGTCAAAGAGCAACCGACTACAGAAACTGGTATCAAAAGCTAATGAAGAGAACTCTGATGACATTTCCTTGGATGATTTTCCTGGAGGACCAAAGGCCTTTGAAATATGTGCAAAATTCTGTTATGGGATGACTGTTACTCTTAATGCTTACAATGTTGTAGCTGCTCGTTGTGCTGCTGAGTATCTTGAGATGACTGAGGATGTTGATAGAGGAAACTTGGTTTTAAAGATTGAGGTGTTTCTTAACTCAAGTATCTTCCGTTGCTGGAAGGATTCTATTATTGTTCTCCAAACTTCTAAATCTCTTCTGCCATGGTCTGAGGATCTGAAGATCATTGGGAGATGCACAGACTCCATAGCTTCTAAAACTAGTGTGGACCCAGCGTACATCACTTGGTCTTACACTTATAATAGGAAATTATCTGAACCTGATAAAATTGTTGAGGACAAGATGACATTTTTAGAGAAAATTGAGTCTGTTCCTAAGGATTGGTGGGTAGAAGACATATGTGAGCTGGACATTGATCTTTACAAACGAGTAATGGTTGCAGTGAAATCTATGGGAAGAATGGATGGTGTTGTTATTGGAGAGGCACTACAAACCTATGCCTTTAGATGGATACCTGATTCTGTGGATACATTGGTTTATGGTGCCAATGCCTCAAGGACTAAATCTGTGGTAGAAACAATTGTCTGTTTATTGCCATATGATAATGGCATTGGTTGTTCGTGTAGTTTCTTACTGAAGCTATTGAGAGTGGCCATATTAGTCTGTGCAAATGAGTCATCAAAAAAGGAATTGACGAAGAGCATTAGCCTCAAATTGCATGAAGCTTGTGTCAAAGATTTATTGATTCCCGCTAGATCTCCCCAGACTACTACATATGATGTTCATTTGGTACAAGGTCTTTTGAATCAATACATGAATGACGAAAAGGGAAGATGTGGTATGGATGTTGTTGAGGATAAACATGGAGAAGATGAATATATTTTAGCACGAAGGTCTTTATTGAATGTTGGCAAGTTGGTGGATGGTTATCTTGGAGAAATTGCACATGATCCTACTCTTGGCCTCTCTAGTTTTGCTGATTTGTCACAATCCATTCCAGATTTTGCTAGACCAGATCATGATGGTCTATACAGAGCTATAGACACCTACTTAAAGGTAGCATTTTGTTTATCCTCTACGGCTTTGTTGGTTATTTTGCCGAGTTCTTAACTTTTGATTATTATCTGTCTCATACGTAAGTGTTTAGGAACAAATATAAAACATACTTTCTGAACATAATAAACATTCCATTTATTGATATGATAAGGAAACAGGTAATATATATGTGCAACTGAAACATATACTTCTGATCAGCTTCTTCAGTAGGAAAAGGGGGAGCTGATTGTTCATCTTGCATGTTCTATCTTACCTAACTGATGACATTCATTTCAGTAATTAACTTTGTTCTTCTGTCTTCAGGAGCATCCAGAATTGACTAAAGCCGAAAGGAAGAAACTATGTGGGCTGATGGATGTCCGGAAATTGACAGCGGAGGCTTCCATGCATGCTGCACAGAATGAATGCCTTCCCCTTCGAGTTGTAGTCCAAGTTCTCTTCTTTGATCAGGTAAGGTCTTCTATCAGCTTTCAACCACTCGGCCACAACAGCATGTATGACCCTTCACGCTCTCCAATGAATCGAGATGAGGGGTGTAAGAAAACAATGGGAGATAACTGCCAACCCCTCAAGAACCAGATGAGCCATTTGAGGATCAAGGATGAAGAGTTGCATAAAAATGGGAAATTAGGTAAGAAGAATAGCAAAAACAGCAAAAGTGGCCTTCAGTTGCTGCCATCAAGATCAAGGAGAATTTTTGACAAGTTATGGAGTCTGAGAAAGGTACAAGGAGAGAATAGGAGCTCGGAGACTTCAGGGAGTTCTAGTAGCCCAACTTCATTAGGCCATGGTGATACCAAATCATATGGTCTATCTTTGAGACACCAGAGGCATTCCATCTCTTAGGGAGTTAGTAGATTATTTGGAAAAGATGAGGAGGGAGATTCAAATTGCTGTCTAAGTGTAAAGTGGTAGGATGTTACTTTCGTATTTGCAATGCATGCACAGAATGAGGAAAAAGGTGCATTAGCATTGGATTAAAATGTAATGTAGTTTATGTTTCATTCAAGTGTAAGAGTAAGACCTTCCATCGTACAGAATGTTTGGTAATCCTAATATATTTCCCTCTTACACAACTTATTTGATTTTGCAGCAACCGTTCATGGCCTCTTCTGCTAATTATTTTTAAAAGCTTAAAAAAGAAACCATTGATGTGATCCAACACTGTACTAGAATCAAACACCAGTTTTTTAAGAGCAATCCTTGCACCTGCACGAGGGTGTCATTGTTAAGCATTTTATTTTATTTTGCTCCGATCTAGAAAGTTTAAATATATTCAATTGATTTTAATATTGATACCCTTTACTTAATAAAGATTTTTATATTCTGAACTAATAAGATAATATCTAAGGCGTAACTTCTAAAATAATCATCATAAAATTGGATGATTCTAATTAAATTCTTTTATTGGTAAACGCTAGTTAAGGGCCAAGGCCTGCATGGATCCTAAAAGTAATATATTTTTTGAATCATAAGATTCTTACGAATTACTTATTGCAATAATGAGAAACCCTGTGATAGCTGGCCGTATATCCCAAGAAGATCCACTGGTCATTGTTTCCGTTGACTGCAGATTAAAGTCAACCGGGGTAGTAGCTGTATTACAGCAGGCAAATTATAGTGCAACTATTGCTTATGCTATCTCGGTCACTATAGAAAACCATGAGACACACTCCCAGGATTGGTGTTCACTGTGTCTTTCTGTGTTATAATATTTTGATTTTGTCGAACACTGTTTTTGCATCAGAATCATCCTCTTCTCGCTGTAAAGCATGGTTAGTGCAATCCATTCCCACCAATATGCCCCACCTACACCATGTTCCTGGCACCCTCTCTACAGGTATAGTTGTCATTATTAATATTTGTGGCAGTAGAAACATGTGTTGTCCTGAGAAATTGTTATGTGGTCCGAGATTACATTAATCCCAGATTTCAATCTTTCATCTCTGAGACTCATGATTGAATTGTAGGGGATGTGCTTCGGTGGCTGGCTGCAAACTCCACCACGAGGCTTCACATAATTGCTCAATACTGGCAGCTTCTACCTTCCCCCAGCGATCCTCGATCTGGGGATTATGGATACACTCAAGATCAGATGCATGAATTTGGTGCCAGTCAAGGTGTTTCTCTTTATCAAGAGTTGGATGCTGCTGCTGACCGGAATGTTAGCATCAGGTGCGTTTCAATTTGGCTTACCATGCTCATGTTTCAAGGGTTTTAGAGTGTGTTGAATACTGAACATCTATTAACTTTCAAATGGGGTTTTTCAACATGGAGGGATGTTTGTGTTTATAATACATTGGCAAGGTGATCTTAACCTTTGTTTTATGGTTCAAATGGAAATTGTACTGAGGTAGGTTACTGTCCCACTCTGGAGTATATCCAACTTTTACCTTAGAACCATCCAAACTTGCTTTCGGAAGGCCAAATGTTGAGAATGTGACACTGCTGTTAGAGGATTGGTGGGGCTCCGGCATTGTCCATGCCAAAGTTTGGATATCTGATAATAGGGATGTGTATATTGGATCTGCAAACAATGACTGGAAATCTCTCACACAGGTAATTTAGTTACTGTGCTATGTTTGATTATGTTTACTCTCTTTTTTCTAATGTCAATTGGCCTCCATTAATCTAGATTATGAAGCATCGACCCTGTACTAAAAAGTCATTATGTTGCTTGTTACCTCTCTCCGTTGATCATTAATGTTACCTTTCTGTTGGTTGCTATCTTCTCAATAGATATTTATGCTAATATAACTCTTCTTCATTGTAGACTTCTGTTATCTGTTCAATCCATGATACTTGTCTCATTATTTATTACTTTCTGGCTCTAGGTCAAGGAACTCGGAATTTATTTTACTGATTGCTCTGAAATAGCTAAAAAGGTTGAGGCGTACTTTGACAATTTATGGACACTTGCATCTCTCAATTCTTCAGCTTACACAAAAACAGTGTTTGATCAAGAGTGGCAAGTTGAGAGGAAGTTTCCTTGCTGGTCACATTTCATTGATCATGAAGAGAGGTGCAAGTAAGTTCACTTATGAAATTTGCTTTGCTATTTTATACTCTGATGTCATTTTTTTATTGTTTATATTTGAATATTCTTACAAAGTTAAGGTGTTTATACAACAAAACTTCCTTCCTTCCCTGGAATTTCTCTGTTCTGAGAAGATAGAATGGTTCACACGACTCTGTGAATAAGTGTTAGAACAATGTTAACTGTGTGTTTTTATGTGAAGACAAAAGGTTGGTTAGGATTTTAACATCAAATAAAATGTAGTCTTACCCATGAACATGAATATGAGAGGCAGGAGTTAGCAAACTTCAGAAAGCAAGCAGATGGAACTTAACAAGTTTGCATCCGCAAGCAAATGAATGAGACAGTAAACTAACTATGAGGAAAGAACATCCTTCACCTTTTAGTTCATAACAGTATCTAATTATTTTTCACAGGTCACCTCTTCCTCGATATCTGGAGACTCCTCATGTTGCAGGATATCCTATTCTGTCTGACCCTTATATGTTTGTGGTTCCATTTCAAACCCCTGGGAAGAACTACTCAACAAAGCTCCCCCAAGTCAGCTATCTATCCTTTGCACCCCCAGAGGTAATGTTTACTTCTAGTTATTTTGTTTTCCGGGTGGAACCTGGACAGAAGAAATAGGTTGTCTTAGAGTTACATGGTAGCACAAAATTACCATTTAAATAATTTTCTAAATGTGCTATTATCACATGCTTGTTCACAATGAGTGGGGAATTGATTTAGATGCAGAAGAGATGGATCTTCTAGTCTCATTCATTGAATACAGTTTGTAAATGCAACTCATTGAATTGGGAGTTAGTGCTATAGGGCTCTTCGATACTAGAGCTAGGAATGGACAAATTTATGTTTAATTCTGAATATAGTTCACCTCGCACCATCTCCAATTTGCAGAGAAATCTCCAAGCCATTATTTATGCTTTTAATTCAAACCTATTATTTAGTCTGAATTGCTGCAGAAACTGCTCCCTCATTTTTCCATAATACCCTATGTAATGAAAGTGTAATAGACTAGTCATTGCTGAAATTTTTTGCCAACATTATTTTCAAAGAAAAAAATTCCTGGTGTAACACTGTACCCTTATATTGAACATATTAAGTTGCCAATCTTCATTGGATCATCATTGCATTATTGGTGGCTGCAGCTATTATTTGGCAAATATCAAGCTGATGAGCAGGCATGGATTGATACAATCAAGTCTGTTGGAGATAACCAGACAGTTAGAATCAGTACAATGGACTGGTTAGGTCAGTCAGAATTTATGGACCAAACAATTTACTGGTCTTCCTTATCCTCTGCAATATCACAGGTAACTTCAAGTGTTCTGGCTTCCTGCGTTTTCTTCACTCTTTTTGCTGTTTTTGCCCCTCTGAAATTTTTACCTTTTGGCAAAAAAATTATCCTAAATCTAATAGAAGATAAAGCATCCTGATTCGTGAAATTCTTACAGTTGTTTGGTACCATTTTGAGTGACATGTGGCATAACCCTATTCTCACTAGTTGCCACTGCAACTCTACACATCTCAAGTTCAGACTTTTCAAATTCATTTCTATAGTGTCATGAGTCAAGTTCGATATTGTGTATAAATGAATTGTCTATCGAGATTCATATTTGGAGACGTTAATGGTGTATCAACACGAATCAAGGAATCTCAGATAAATCAGCTAAATGAAAAACAAGTATTTATTATTGAATTAGACCAATAACAAGATCAGATGAAGAAAAAATAGAGTGAAGATTTTAGTATATATCAGAGAATATAAAAAAAAGAAAAACAGACTACACACTAGCTGAGAGTTTAACAGACTACACACTAGCTAAGAGATTACATATTCTTGACTACACTAAATGTTTTAGGTTTGAGATCTCAATACTCTTGTCCGGAACAATTTCTATAAAAAAATTCTCACTTTCTAACAAAGTTTCGCATAGCAGGTGGTGTTTTCGAAGAATGCAACAGTACAGGTATTGGTTTCATATTGGGCACACTCCATCAGTAACACAGATGTGTACCTGAAGTCTCTCCTCTACACCAACAATCTCTGCTCTTCCTCAAAGTACAACAAATGCTATGGAAAAGTTGAGATAAAATATTATGTGGTTCCTGGTTTCAACATGACAGGACCTGCTATTCACGGAGGAACTAAAACAGGAAACAAATACCCTGATTTTACAAGAGTCAATCATGGAAAATATGCAGTTAGTGATGTAAGGGCACACATTGGGACTAGCAATCTTGTATGGGACTACTTCTACACAACAGCAGGTGTCAGCTTTGGGACATACAACACTGCCATCATCTCTCAACTTAGGGAAATTTTTAATGCTGATTGGAACTCACCCTATGCTGTTCCTTTAGAAGAAATGGAGAAAGGTCACAAAAGTTCCATTTAATCAAAGAGATTTTGATGGATCAGTCCAAGAAAGATGAAAAGAAACTCAATTAACAAGCAATGAGCATGAGATGAACACTTGGTGTTGTTGGCATTTATTTCAATGTGTATTTATATTTTTTTTTCTGAAATGACTATACCATAATAACATAATTAGGAATGTGGTAAATTTAAAAATGTTACGTTAAATTCTAACATTCTTGAAAATGATTTTTAGAAGTTAGATTAAAAAGACCCTAATAATTAGGTTAACAAGTTTTTTTTTTCTTATTTCCATGTGAAAACAATGTCAATTTCGTAGTTTGAAAAGAGTGAAGGAGATAAGAGAAGAGTGTCAAATGAAGAAGGCTTTTAAGAATGATAAGCCCCAATGTTTTTTTCACGCAAATAATAATAAAAAGCTGAAATTATCATTAATCAAATATGCTTTTGCAACATAATTAGTTATGTTGCTTAAAATGTGAAATAAAGTTTGATCTTAAACTTCCATCATTGACACCTATAATTG
>Ga0123341_1002672_pt1 | contig 14836 bp, 7 predicted proteins | sample Turbeapinknodule_FD_89959 | JGI IMG/M metagenome (GOLD analysis project Ga0123341, IMG submission 89959) | Root nodule microbial communities of legume samples collected from Mexico - Turtle bean Mexico pink nodule | ecosystem: Host-associated > Plants > Roots > Nodule | place: Mexico: Nepantla... | reverse complement strand
GAATAATAATAATAATAATATTTATATTATTAATATTAATAATCATGCTAATAAATATAATAAAATTTAAGTGGTGTAATGATTAAAGTTAAAAAAAATTCTTCATTATTATAATTTCATGGAATGAGAAGGCTATCCTTAACAATTTTTTTAAACACAAGATTTAGAAGTGTAGATTTAAAATTATAAAACATATATTCTCAAATTATTCTTTAACTTTGCCTTTTAACAATTTACTAGAAAAGAATAAAAGTATGGACCATGAATTGGTTTTGAAAGCATTTGTTTAAAATTATTTTAAAAAAGAATATGGTTTATGAAAAAAAGTTAATTATAAAGAATATGACGTGTTTGAGTAAAACTGTTTGTAACATTCAATAAAAAAGAAATTTCTATTTTTCTGCTAAATTACTTATAATTACATTTCTATATAATAAAATATTTCGTACCAATGGCATGATATGAGAAACAAGATATAATAGAAAAGGATATGATAGAAGGTGATATACTTAGCAAGGCTTAAAATACTAATTGTTAATATAATTATTTAACAATGTTATTCTCTAAATGTTTAATTTTTTTATAAAAAAATTAATTATTCATGAAATATTTTTTTAAAAATTATCTAAATATTAAATTAAGTAATTATGTTAAATATTTCAACTTTGAAATAATATTTATTGATGAACCTTGCACATGTACTCTTTGCCATACAAAGTCACCACCTTGATGAGTTCACCTGCCTTAACTTCTCGAGAACACAAATTGCAATTCTTCAAAATGAGTTTAAGAAGACAAACTGTAGAGACTCTATTGCAGGTGAAGACATACTTGGAAGGGAAAAGTTTCTGATATGAAAATATGAATGTTACATCAACGCAATAACTTAACTTAATAACAGCATTTGATGAAACAATGTAAACATTATTTTATACAGATTTAGGTGGACCTTTCAGACGCCAAATCAAGAAGCTTACGGAAGAACTGATGGGGATACAATGGTGGTTGTTCAGCTAGTGCCTGATATATGTATAGAATGATAGTTAGAATCATAAAACTGGAATGTAGGTGTTTGTTCTGATGCTGTGTCTTTTTACATGAATGAAGGTGTTTTCAATTTTTTATATATCCTTATTTTAGTCTTATTTTTATTTATCAATTTGGTGGAAAGTTTCCTTCTGCTCCCTACTTAAATAAGCTTTCAGTTTAATTTGCTTCAAGTTCATGGCGTTTAGCCTTTGTGATATGGCAACTGCTTTTAGATACAGCGTAGAATAAACTATCTCCTAATTTTTGTTAGAAAATTATTAAATAAAAATTAATTTTAAAGAAAAAATAACTAATTGTCATAGTAAGAATTTACCTGATGAATCAGAACAGTGGAAGGTGTCATTCCAGGCACAGTATTTACCTCTATAATCAAAACCTACAAAATTGGAAGTTATCCAGGAATAAGATGATGACAAGTTATTGAAACACAATTCCCTAATGAGAAGACTAAATACTAAGTGTATCAATGTTTCAGGTTGAATCAATAACAAATTTTTTAACATTATTAACTTCGGAAAAAAAAGATAGAGAACGGAGAAAACATATTCCAACAAGGAATTCAACGAACCTCTCCATTGTCAACATTTACAAATGCATCAATTCGTGAAAATCCTTCCAATTGTAGTGTGTTTGCAATCAGTTCAATATGCTGTTTACACCTCTTCAAAGCACTCTCACTATAAAGAGAAGAAAAAGATACTTAACATTAAAATCAAGTAAAAGAAACCTACAAAGAATAAAGTAAGAAAGAGGTATGTCACCACAACATTGCACAGTGAAGAAACAATGAATTGTTATATAACCTTTCTCTACATAATAATTACATGATGGAGCATGACACATATCTATCTAATATACAAATTAGGAAATCTGCATTGCATTTCATAAGAAAATTTCTGAGACTGTAAATTGAAAATATGTCAATCATAGACATCCTACCTAAAGCACCATCCTTAATTGCAGAAGATGATGGATTTACTTTACCAAACAATCTAATTCCACAAACTCATAGTGAAAAGACAGCATCCTTCCAACTTCAACCGATCAATATATAAAAGGAAATTAAGGAACAATAACTAATGCTAGGGTAGAAAGTGTCCACCCCCGCCATTTAAGTTGCAAAGAACATAATCATCAGCAAACTGATAGTAGAATCAAGCCTTAATGACATTCTTATAACCATGACACATCAGGATACACCCATATCAAATATTGGATTCCAAACTTCAAATGCTCTAAAGAACTTAGATAAAGCTCAATAAAAGACATGAGATTAAGAGGCACAAAGAAGGTTCTGCCATTGGGTTGTGGAATTTAATTAGCATACCTCATAATTGACAAGGGAGGCGGAGTCAGATTGATGCCAGTCCCACCTGCCAATATACAAGTATATGATAAGAATGAACTATTCTGAACAACTGCAGTTGACAAAAGTGGGAAAGTACTAGAAATAAGATAGATAAGAGGCATTCACACATAGCCCCCATCCTAAAGGCAGTTATAACTTCTTCAAAGATTTTCTTTTGTCTACTAATCAGCAGTAGCATCCTCGTAACCTTTATACTTAGTTTGGATTAGCTCATTGTGCTATTAGAATTAAAAATCTTTAAAGCACAGCCAATTAAGAAGCATTTTCTTTAGAGTTTGATGGGAACTTAACTGTCATAAATTATGCTAAAGTATTTCTCCATTTCATTTTCCCTGCTTAGCTAATAAAAATAAGTGATTATTTTTTACATTGAGCTGAACCAAGCACATAATTCCCATTTTTCACCCAAAAAATTTCTAACTCATATATTGATCTTATTTAGCTTGAAACATCTTAACTGAAAAACCTTTGATCCTGGCAACTTCGAAGTGTATGTTTTTTTTTTCTTTATAGAAATCCTCAACTTCACAACTCCAATGTTCTGTTGGAGCACAAGGCCACTAATTTCTATCTTTACACTGTAGTTTCTCAGTTTTGTAATTATTCTTCTACAAAACAATGATTAATTTTAAATTCTAGTTCTTTCTAAGATGGAGACCAACCTTGAAACTTCTCCTCTAGTGACAAGATATCACCAGATTCCTTGACAGTTACACTTGGACTTAGCGAGTGCATTGATCCACGTTTTCCTATGACGCCAACTGTTATTTCCACCCATCTGCTGTTCCCTTTCCACCTAAGGCCACTGCCAGTGGCATTCTGAAATTTGGTTGTCACAATTATTTCATCTGTCTCTATGAAAGGTTCAAAGATTAAGTGCTCTGGAGGAGGGTTTGGCATCTCAATCATACCATGTGCCTGTACATTTAATAAAAAAGTTTAAGAGCTAATGTAATGCACTGGTGCTACTGGTATGTTATACTATGAATGGACAAAACAACATTTTCTATACATATTAAGGCAATGCCATTACATAGTCATTGGTACCATTTTTTAGCAAATGCATTTTTCCTTGTCTCTCTCATATACAGCATCAGAGTTATACTATTAATATTCACTCAACATTCCTCAACAAGCGAGATCTTGACGATTACATGATTTTATTACTTATGCATACCTTTGATAAGCTATTTGGAGGAATTCTTAGTAGACAGTCCTCCAGAGCTTTGACATATATTGCAAGGTCCTTGGAACAACTGTATGAAAATAGAATTAGCTAGTTGTAAAACATAATTCATTGAATCCTATGATAACCTTTAATCACTGATATTATTCAAAAGAGATACTAACAAAGTAATAAATCTACCATAGTCTTGCAACCCCAGTTGAGCATCCATCTTTTGCTGGTTTGACACATAATGTTTGGCACTGCAGCTTCGAGGTGAGGTCATGCCATGTATCATTTAAGGACTTATTAAAGAGATCGGCTTTTTGCCTGACATCCTTGTTTATGGTAAGAACCCCCGAATTTTCAAGCTTTTAAGATCAGGATATTAGAAAGCAAAGTCAGAGAAACATATCAGATTGTTGGAAAAACTAGACTTAGATTTCAATGGTTTTTCTTAAAGATGAAAAGAATTGTATCTGACAATTGATAATAATTATACCTATTAATTTTAAAATTGGTATAACTGCCATAAATATGTAATAGCCAATAACCCCTACACTAACATTAATAATAGTAGAAATTCTAAATTATAGTAATAAACTCTAATAATAGATAGAGGCACATCCTTGATACAATTGAGAAATTAATGTAAGGAGTGTTCTTTATCTTTCACAGAAAACAAATATTCAAGTTAGGGACACGTACATGTTTTAAAGCCACAGAAGTTGCAACTTTGTCCATACAAATCTTTGATGCCAATGCACTAGGACCTTAAACAAAAGATAAAAGAGAACAAAAGAAAATAAAAATTAAAAGAATAAATAAATAAATAAACTTGATTAGTGGAAACCATTAAACCTAATAGTCTCACATATTAGGTGCACGTTATAAACAAACCTGAGTAGGGCACTCCTTCAGCATCCAACAAAGATTGAAGTGTACCATCTTCTCCAATACCTCCATGCACTATAACAAACAAGGAGTAAAACATTGTATAAACAACCAATCATAAGCTTGCATTCCATTAAAGTTTATCTATACATTTAAATTGTTAAACAACTGTTGGAAGAATATTCTTGCTGATAAAATAAAAAAAAAAACTGTTGGAAGAATATGCCATATTCTGGTCAGTATCACTATTAAACAAAGAGGAGTGTCAGAATTTGCTGTTGTTGCGATGGTGTTTGATAGTTATGAGTCTACTAGAGTATTAGTTAGTGCCATCAAATGTTAGATACAAAAAGGATTTGGATCATGGACTTAGGTTGCCTTTACCACACCTGTTCAATTCCTTTAAGACTTTAGAACTGAAAAAAAGGAGGGTATAGTTCTTCTTGGGAACAATAAAGGCTATAAGATGCAAAGCTTTTATAGTTTGTTGGAAAGTCAATTTGCAATTAATGATAGTTTTATGTACTATTGAGGCTTATAGAAAGGGTGAAGGAAACTTCGTGGTTGAAGGGGATGATAGGAGAGTTGGGTATTATAAGAGACTCTGTGACTATTCATTGTGATAGTCAAAGTATTATACATCTAGTTGATCATCAAATATATCAAGAGAGAACCAAACACATTGATGTTAGACTGTACTTCTTAGAAACATTGTTGAGTATTGGGAGGTCAGGATTGTGAAGGTAACTTCGGAGGAGAATCTTGCAGATGTGTTTACAAATTATTTTCCAAGATTGAGGCTCAAACATTGTTTTGAGTGGATTAATTTTTTGTTTGAGGATGATGGAAGGTGATGCGAGAGCTCTTCCACAATTTGGAATCAAGGTAAAGAATTGTGATGTATTAACTCTAAATCGTGATCATCTTATGAAGAGCATAGAAGACTGTGTACTAGAGTGCTTCTAGTAGTGTTAAGATTAGGTAGACTGTCTACCTTTTGTAATCCCATAAATGATGTTTGTTTTAATGGTTTTAACAATTTTCTGTAATCCTTGTTCTATTTATAGAGATATGTTATACTTTTTGTAGTACGTTTTGTGATATGTGTTATCTATGTCTAGAAAAGTCTATTATAATATAGTTTTTTTTTTCATTCTTGTTCTTGCCTTCTCTTGTGATTGTTGTGCGAACCCAATAGGGTACGAAAGCAAGTTAATTTATAGAATCTCTTCCCCATCTAATCAAGCATAATGTCAAATTACAAGGGACTTGTAGTTCACTTTAGAATAGGTTACCATTTATTGGCTTTACTATAGTCATATCTAACAAAAAATTTCCCAATATCCTTTTTGTGGTTCTACCTCAAGAAATGTAACTTTTGATTATCTTGAAGTGTTATCAAAATGATGTCTGTCAAGATGAAGCATGAAGCACACCGAATGTTGATATTGCAGCTAACTATTCATCTTCAATAATATATAAATAGTGAATATGAAATTATATTGTTAGAAATTGACATAGGTTAGTGGGTCAACTAAGAACAGAACAAATAGATAATGGGCCAAGATACAAGTTTGGAAAAGTGTTCAAGCCAGATGCTAGAGATGTTTGGCTAAAAGGGGAGGGGAAGAAGCATGTGGTTAAGGATGTGGTTAGTTAGACATGTAAGAAAGAGAGGGGAGGTAAGCTAGAATTCAGTCAGAGAGAGTAGGAGTACTTTTGTGAACAAAGGAATGTTCCTTGTGACAGAGGAGTTCCTCGACGAAAAGCATAGGCATGGCGTAGAATTTCAACAATTATTTAGCGTTCCATTTTTCAAAATTCATATTAATATTGCTTTTGTGAGTGAAAGTGAGACAGTACCATTACTAACAAATAAAATTGAAGTTAAAATTTAACAAATAGAAAACACTTTTTGCTCAATACCTGCAATAAAAACTGTTGCCTGGACTTCCTTGGCTAGCTTGATCCACTGCCTTAAAGAAAATTTCATTGGCAGTTCATCAGCAATATCAAACTCTGTAAACCAATTGTGATCCTTCAAACCCTGCATAAGCTCATTCATTACTTTCTTCCGTAGGTTAGATGTTATGGCAGCTCGTTCTGGCTCAATTGCTTCCATGCATGCATCCAGTACCTCCTCAGTAGTATGTCGTAGCACAAGAGAATAACTGTACACAAATAATTACTATAGAATTATTTCATTAAACTATATTACTAAGAGTTCACGTGCATAAATGACAATCAACACAAGTATTATAGTAATCGTGGATTGAGTGCCTATGTCAAGCTACTTAGACAGATTGTTGGTTCTAAACTGGAATGTACCAGTAATTGGATACATTTCTAGATTGCAATTGCTAAATTTATAACCCTAATGAAAAAAATATAATTTTACTTTCTGAAGCATAATATTGTCTAAGAGAAAGTACGAACCCAAATAAAATTTCTAAAGGAAAACCCGAAGCCTGTAATAAGTTCAGGATAGAAGATTTCAAGCCGAATATAACATCCTGTTAAGGACCAACTCTCTGAAAAGATAAGCTGTTAGATGGAGGTCCAACAATGGTTTTTGGTTTTTGGAATACTTCCTTGTTCAAGATTTCCTTGGGCTTCACAATAGTCAAATTGTACTTTTCTCAGTGATGAAGTTTAATTTAATTGTAGAAGAAAAGATCAAATTTCACCATTTGGTCACTGGGTCTTTGATATCATGCTAGAGTCCAACTTTAGAAATTGGTTTTAAAATCTAAAGCACTTTTACAAAACCAGCTTATAAAATGATCATCTTTCAAGTCTATATGCTCTATTTAAGTCATCTCTCTAGTTGAAGTGAGACTAAACCACAACCACCTTTGAGGTTACACTTGAGAGACAACTCTCGACAAGGTCGCAACTAAGGCAGAATAGGATGACTACAATAAGCGGCATTTAACACCAACTCTCCTGAAAGCATAAGCTAACAGGTGGAACCCTAGGAATAGTTTTATATCCGTCTAACAACTGTAAAATAAAGTTGTTCTCATATGCATATCCAAAAACCAAGGAAAATCTTGAGGTAGAGAAACAATACTTACGGTAATGACCAAACTGTTCTATTCATTACGTCATCAGCCTTCTTTCCCACATCAGCACTAGTTGAAAACTCTCTTACTGGGGAAAGCAAACATGGAGTGACCTCAAGCTGCGTGAACAATTATTTTAGTCTCTGATGACATATCATAAAGTACAATGTTAGTCTTTTCAGATAGCAAATTCCATAAGTTTACAGAATGCCATAAGACCTATATTATCTTGAAAATTAAATATTATCTGCTAAAAGATAAACTAAAATATCACATCCATGAAAGATCCTATATTCTAAAATTACCCCTACTCCACTTCAAAAGATGAAGAGAACCTGGCTAAGTGTGTTATATTTGTTACATCACATTGCATGAAGATTCTGAATGTATGGAAATATGCAATAGCTCAAACAAACAAAGGAAAAGTGTCAAATTAATGCTTATACGTTTCTCTCAGAAAATTGTAAGAACAAGAACATAAATATATTTAAAGGTGGACGCCAAACTTCTGCAGATGGGTTAACAAAGCATGTACAGTAACTGTAAGGTCTTCCTGATTGTGGGCACTTACATCATGGAAGGCTCGCAAATTAAGCCAAACATTTGTACCACTCATAAGAGATACTTGTCGTTCTGATGTGTCACCTCCAAAAATGACAAAAACTTTTCGAGCTCCTTCATGGTGAGAAAATGAATTGTTAAGTTGTAAGGATTTTGACCTGCTTGGAAGTTGACCTGATATACCACTAACTGATGCAAGATTTGGAAATCGCAAGCAAGCATGATGAATAATGCTTCTGAGGATGTTTGTATGAGAAAACCCAACCTGAATAACATGTAACATTTTCAAGTAGCGAACGATAAGATTGTCCATGCATAAACAAGAAAAAGAAAAATAATCAATTTTATCATGTAGAAGTGATTTAACTGGTCAGTGCTGTGTTTGATCAACAACATGCTTTCAATATGTGTAACAATAGATAGATCCGGTATAATCCCGTTAAAAGGAAATAGACAATTTGTTATGTCACTGAAACGCATAAGATTAAAACAAACACAACCACTTCCTTCCCACTAAGTCAGATCAGATACATGAATCACACAATGCCACTGGACTTGGTTAAAAACAATTCTCGAGGATAGTATTCCCCACAGATCCCTTGTACTAATTTTTTCTAATGTTCTTCTTGGTCTCCACCTACCTGTATTTATAGAGATAAAAACCTAGAAGTTACTCTCCTCACTAGTATTTCCAGTGACCTTCTTTCCACCCATGCAAACCATCTTAACTAAATATTTTCATTCTTTTCCTTAACAGGTGTCATAATATCTCCGATCATATACAGTCGTTTTGTATTTTGTCATTTCTTTTGTGATCACACATCCGTCTCAACATATTCATTTTTACTCCTTGCACTTTTTTTTTCTCTTATTGACAATTAAAGCCCAACATTCCCTATCATAAAGAATAATTGGTTGTATAGCAGTGTGATAGAACTTCCTTTTGAACTTGTTAGGTACTTCACTGACCTATAACCCCTAATGCCTTTCTTTATATAACACAGTGAGATTAAATGGTCAATTTAAAAGATAAATAAAAATGGCACACATATAAATACAGACCAATTACAGACACATAATTATGACATAAATACTTTTGGAAAATATAGGGAACTGTGGATATAGAATACAAGAAATGTGATGCAGACACGTCCAGAAGTACCTTAGAAGCTTGCTGAAATAGAAAACTGGTTTGTTCCATACCACTGATCTGAAACATGCATCGATTTTAACATTCAGCAAACTAGTAAAAAATCAAAATTAGTAGTAAAACTGCTAAAGATATCCATATTATTCCCATGGAAGGGAGTCATCTTACCAGGTTAATGTCAGTGAATACTATGGAACCTGATTCAGTCCTTCCAAAGACGCTTTCTGAAGATAATGATAACTTGGAACCTGGATTTGGCAAAAACCATCCATCAATTCGAGCAAAGTCTTGCAGGCAAAGATGTTGAAATAACAGAGATGCTCCTTTGCGAATATTTTCAATTACTTCCAAAGGAAACCGCGGTGGAGTGTGATAAGCAACCTGCAAATAATATATGCTTCATCTGATTAAGAAAACAGTAGCCAGCATTGGCTGAAATGAAATACTATATTAACTGAAGGTAAAAAAAAAGGGTCACTTGGTGCACTATTTTTAAGCTCAGAAAGCACGTGCCATATATCTTGAGTGCATATAAACACATTCACACGACTACTGACCTGTTGGGTTGGAAGGTACTTCCTGCGGTAATTAAATATTGCATCATTCTCTTTCACATCATTTGCCCCACGAAATTGAAGCTCCACCTGTGCATCTAAATGTTACTTCGGAATTTAAAAAATTTATTAGGCAATAGCCAACTTAATTGCCTCGTACAAATTGCTTGAGTAATTTCACAGACATTGGCAACCACAGAATGATTAATCTATAAATACAAGCAATCCCAACTATTATCACTGAATTTTCTCTCATGAGTCATGTCCAAATTATGGCCTTGAAATGTATCCCATAATACATTATATTTTCTTGAGTTTAAAATTCCTTTCACTTTCTTCTTCATTTTATACTTTTGAAAAGAGAATTTCAGTCGGGTCTAGTTTGATTCAATGGAATCCTTTGGTGGAATGAGAAGGAAAGCAGTGGAATAATCATTATCTTGAACATGTCTCATTCAGTATAAAAAAATAATAATCATTCCATTCCAAACCAACATTAGGTAACTGGTACATTAAATTAGATAATACAAAAATATATTGTTGATTGGGAAAACTAACATTCAGTAGGGAGGGCGGTTGTGGCAGAAGTCAAGACAAGGTGGTAGCATAGTACATATTATCAGTTTCAGAAAAGACAATATATAAAGGGAATTTAATTTAGATCAATCCAATGTTGGAGATCTGACATTGACTAAAAGTATGACTAATTTATACTATAAGGATAGACAAACTTCACTTTATAAAATTGGTTTTATAAGAATGAATTAGATTTAAACTCACTTCCTAATATGGTATTAGGAACTTACCTTAAAAAGTTAAGACCAATTTACAGTATATATATAGGACACTCCTCATCTTATAAGCTTATTCTAGAGTTTTTCAAAGAGTTTTAGTGCGATGAATAGAAGGAACTGATACTTTCTGCTGTCTTATTTTAGATACAGAATCCCCTGCAAACTGATGTTAACACGTGCAAATATTACAGAATTGCAGTGAATGAGCAAGAAATGTCAAGGGAGAAAAGACAAAACATACCTCAGTTGGGAGTAGTACAACAGGAAAGCAATCAGAACCAGACCCTACATCAAGGACAATGGCTGTAAACTCACTCCCTCCTTCAAGAAATATTTCTATTAGCACTTTATCGTCAATTCCCTATCACATTCAAAATCAATTATCAATTCCAAAAGTTAACTCATAAAGCAACTTACACTGACATTAATTGAAGTTTCATCAAATTTCTCCTAATCCCCCTCCCTTTTGACACTGATATTAATCCCCCTTAATTATATTCCACTAACACGCCCCCTATACATTACACAAACACCCCTGGTTACTCAATAAACAAATTAATCCATGTAACCGTACAAGGGGATTGCTGTAAATGTTAAAAAAGTAGAGTTAGGTGAAATCTTAAGAGATTTTAGCGTAATTTGCTCTAACATATATCATAAGAGATGTCCAGCTTGTTACACAGATATATTTTCTCAATAGACACGTTCAAGAAAAGAAAATAAGAAGGTGAAATGAAGTAAACGTTCTTAATTATGTTAAAATTAACTTAACCCTTCAACTTTTACAGAACCTTTTAGCTAACTTCTCCATAAATGAAAATGCTTAAATTGATTTTATCTTATGAAGGAAGTTCATTCATTTTACAATTATTTTTCTTCTTCTTCTTCTTTTTCTTCTTCTTATTATTATTGTTGTTATTATTATTTTTATTTTTATTTTTATTACATAAGTACTTAAGCTTATTAAAACAGTGCCTTAATATAGTTCTAGTCAAAATGTATTCCTCCTCAGTTCTTGATTTTTCTTCGTAGTGATATATAATTGAATCTGGATCTTAAATAAAAGTCATCACATATAAAAGTGTATGCTTGCATTCAAGTTTAAAATGTATTGGAAATACCTCAGACATAATTTCGTTGGCTCTTAAAAGAGAATCATCAACACCATAAGCAACTCTAACACCAATGCTTGACCCTCCTCTTGTTGGTTTTACCTAAAGCATCAAATTTACAACATCAACAAGCATAAAATAACTCCCTCGCAATGAATTAACAATGAACCTATAATGACAGAACTAAAATCAAATGCCTTACCACAACTTTCCCCAAGTCAGGGTCCAGCTGGTGCTTTTTAAACCATTCTGATACTTCTGATTTGTTTGTTTCATACCCCTAATTGACATCATATTATAAAATAGTGTGTAAATAAGAAAAGTTGGATGAATAGATTTTAAAGACAGAAAAGAAAACACTTTCAAAAGCAATTAAACATGGACGAAATCTAATACAATAAAAATATAGTTGAACATTAATTATGAAGCATCCAATTATCTAACATTTAAAAACATCCAATTATCAGACTTCTGTGACACATAATTAATTATCATTACAAGGTGAAACAATAGCCTGTTTAAAACACAGTTTATAATACCTGAACTAAGAAACTGGGTACTGTTATGAATCCCTGCTTCCGGAGCTCCAGTGAGGCTTTATGCTGACAATTAATTTTAAGGGGACAAATGAATCAGAGGAACAGTAAAAGTCAAACTAGTAAATAACAAAAGATTACAAGAGAGGAAAAGGTTTGAAAATATAAATCTTAGATCACAAATGCATTCCAGTTATGATAAACAGAAAAAAAAAAACATGTTGGAGAAGAAACATAACAAAATACATATGTCCTATACCTTGTCAAATGCTTGGCCGCACTCCTTTGATCCCGTGCCAACAAATGGAACATTATATCTTTCCAGCAATTCCTATTAATGTTTGACACAGAAATATCATTGATAAATACACAAGCTCATTACAACCTAGAAGAATTCCAAATATATATGTGTATATATACTGCACCTGAATGCCACCATCTTCACCAAATTTACCATGTATGACTGGAAATACTATGTCCACAGCTGTAGCTAGATGCTTTGCTAAGTCAGACAAACTCTGGAAACTTTGGGCAAGGCTGCAAATTGAAGAAGTGGCCATCTTTAATCTCAAATTTTAAATGTAAATTATTTCATACAACATTTTACGAGTATTTGATCCATACTTTGTAGGAGATATTAAGAAGCAATTATTAGTAAAAATATTTATATTTTGGGAACATTTAACCACACGTGTGTGTGGTTAATTATTCCTATATTAGAGAAACTGTAACCAGAACTATTGTAATTTTCCATAAGTTGAAAAGGTACACTAACCTTTCGAGTTTAAAATCAAAATCAGCGGGTGTGTTGGAATATACCTGGGAAATAATATAGAAAGTAGAAGAATGAATGGTTTGAATGGGACAAACCAGATATAACCAAACCAAAAGAGAGATCATGGAGATTTAAAGTCAGAGGTGATGATCGCTAAATAGACATTTCACTTATTTGTGTTAACTGGGATTAACCAGGAGTTATATACTATTAAACTTAATGAAAGTTATAAGGAAGGATTGAGTAGACTGTAGACCAAAGAAGAACCTAATTCAACTATTATTTTGCCCCCATATTGTTGTAGAAACTGTGACTTGTCTAGCCTTGATTTGGTTCAAATTTTCTACTATCTAATTCATATCATACCATATGAGTTTAGCCTTCTTCGTATCAGAATTGTTCTCAATATACCAATCAGCCTAAGAAAAGCTATAGTTTTACAGACAGAGAGCTCATGGAGCATATTTTGAGAAACATGTATCGTACTAACCTGAGCTGAGGAAATTGCATACGCATTGAGATTGCAGTCAATATAAAAGCAACTAACGTGTAAATTGTCCCCCTGTCAGACAACACGAAAAGAAATGAGTTTCATATATATGAAAGAAATAAGATACTAAAACAGGAAAAAAAACACCTTCAGCTGCTTTCCAAATTAGCACATACTGTTACAACTCACCACGACTAAAACAAGCCAAAATAATAAAATGAAAACTCGAGAAATTTCTCTTACAATTTCAGTATAGTACTATAACTATAACTTCGAAGTAAACTGAAGAAAGAATAATCACAGGAACCAGCTGCATTAGTCTCTGATTCAATAGACCGGAAGAAACACATGGTAGGACAACAAACATCTAAATGAAGAGCATAATTAACTTGTAAGAGTTCGAGTTTTAAATTTTAATAATCCAAGGCTTAACATTAATAGTAATAAAATAATTATGATGAAAAAGGTCATGTTTCAAAAATCCGTCCGCACCTCACATACAATTTCAACGTCTCTCAATGACCACGATAATTGACGTTTTCATATTTAAGGTGATTTCTCTTGAGTTAACACCTAGTACAATGCTTGGCTTTTGTAATATTACTTCAACAATATCAATACTTATATGATGATTAAGTTTTTATAAGTAATTAATTTTTTAAGAGTAATAACTAAGGTCGATATCCAATGAACTTGGGTCCAGTGAGCCAATTATTGCATTAATGTTTGATGCGAGACTTAACCTCAATTAAATTTATCGTCTCTCTCGGAGGAAGTATTTTCTGATAATCGAATTGTAGTCCTCTGATAATCGAATAACGCTTAAACGAAAATTTAGCTGTAACAGAATCCGAAGAATCTGTACCTGCAAGTGATCAAGGAGTGATCGAGCAGAATTGAGGGAAATCCCACGCTCAGCGGAAGGACCACCGCATATGAGACCAACCTTCAACACTCTCCCCTTCTCCTTCGCCTTCTCCATTACTCCGCCGCCAACAACGGCCACCTCGTGGTTGGAGCGGAAGAGGTTGATAGAGTTAGCAAGCGAGGCGGAGAGCGAGCGAGACAGGGAGAGCGTGCGGCGGCGGAGAAGTGAAGGGATATTAGAGAATAAAGAGTGAAGTGAGTGTGAATTTGTGTTGAACTCCACATTTTATGCTATAATGCAAACCCAACACCAGAGTAGTTTGCATGTTTCAAGTGCCGACTCGCCGGCAACTCACAAATTTTACTTTTTAAAAACAAACTCTAACATAAACATCAAATTCTTATGTACTCATCATATTATTTTCTATCGTAATAAATAAATGAAGTTAAATAT
>Ga0123341_1002671_pt1 | contig 14837 bp, 14 predicted proteins | sample Turbeapinknodule_FD_89959 | JGI IMG/M metagenome (GOLD analysis project Ga0123341, IMG submission 89959) | Root nodule microbial communities of legume samples collected from Mexico - Turtle bean Mexico pink nodule | ecosystem: Host-associated > Plants > Roots > Nodule | place: Mexico: Nepantla... | reverse complement strand
GCGGCGCGCGCCGCCGAAAGCGGCGTCGAACTGGCCGGCATCGAGCGCCTGGCGCAGGCCCTCGGTCTTCATGATGTCGGTGAAGGCGGCCGAACCATGGGTGAAGGGCGTGATGTTTTCGGCTGCACCGCGCGGATTGATATGCTCGATCAGGTCGAGATCGTACTTCTTCGCGGTCGCGTCGCGGAAGGCGATCATCTCGCGGAACTTCCAGCCGGTGTTCACATGCAGGAGCGGAAAGGGCACGCGGCCGGGATAGAAGGCCTTGCGCGCCAGGTGCAGCAGCACCGAGGAATCCTTGCCGATCGAATAGAGCATGACGGGACGCTCGAATTCGGCGGCAACCTCACGGAAGATATGGATGGATTCGTTTTCCAGCGCCTTCAGATGCGGGTCGAGCGGCGCCTTGGCGCTCTGTGGATTGCTGAGTTCCGTATCCGGACGGCTATCGGGCATGTCTTACTCCAGACTGTCGGTCGTTTGCGGCGGCCCGCAAACAATTCCTTGATGTTGGCTTTCCCAAGGCAGCGGCGGTCGCCGCGCCTTGAATTGGGATAGCCGTGAAGTTGATTATACCGCGGCGACCGCCGCTGCCTCTTCGGCGACATGCAGGCCGCATTCGCGCGTCTCATCCTGCTCCCACCACCAGCGGCCGGCGCGTTCCGGCTCGCCGGGCTTGATCGCCCGGGTGCAGGGCTCGCAGCCGATCGAGGGATAGCCGCGGGCATGCAGCGGATTGACCGGCACGCCGTTTGCGGAAACGAAGGCCTTGATCGCCTCGAGATCCCAATCGGCGAGCGGATTGACCTTCAAGAGGTGGCGTTCGGCGTCATATTCGGCAAAGGGTGTCTCGGCGCGGTTGGCCGATTGGCCGCGGCGCAGGCCGGTGATCCAGATCGCAGCGCCCTCAAGTGCACGCGCAAGCGGCTTCAGCTTGCGCACGCCACAACAGGCATGCCGGGCTTCGACGCTCTCGTAGAAACCATTGAGGCCGTATTGCGCCGCATAGGCGTCGATATCGGCCTTTTCAGGCTCGTAGCGCTGGATCTTGATGTCGTACTGGCTTTCGGTCTCTTCGATCAGCGCCAGCGTCTCGGCAAACAGCCGACCGGTCTGCAGCGTCGCAACATCGATCGGCAGGCGATGCGTGCCGATCTCGGCGGTAATCACCTGGTCTTCGATGCCGAGCGAAGTGGTGAACACCACGCGACCACCAAGACCTGCGACCAGCGACAGACGCCCGGCCAGGTCGAGACCGGCCAGCCTGTCGTTCAGCGCTTCGGCTTCGGCAATCGGCCCTTTTTCCGCAATCGACTTGATAACAGTCATGAGAATCCTGTCCTTTGTTGACCGGAGTATCGCAGTTCGATCCTGGATCGGACAGAAAAAGGGATTTCGAAAGCTGCGGGCGGAGGAGCAAATATCTCTCCGAAGCTGCCGCAATGCAAAAAAACAGCCGCCCGAGGATAAAAATCCCCGCGAACAGCTGGTATGTCTATAAAAATAGTAGAGTTACACGCGGCCTGTCAATCCGAAATCTGAAGTGATGCCGAAAAAGGTGCAGTAAGGGCGGTTTAAGCGTAGATTGTGACAGCTTGGCCGAGAGGGAAAAACAAGGCCGAAAACGCTTAGTCCTCAAGGCTTTCTCCGGTGCGTTCAAATTCCGTTCATGCTGGTTGTGCCATAGAGGCGAAAGTACTTCCGTAGCGGCGCGGAAAATCGCGCCGCCTGTGTGTCGATGGTCTGAGATGATTACGCAAAAGGCGAAATATGCGCTGCGGGCGCTGACGGTCCTGGCGGATGCCGATGCCGACGAACCGGTGATGATTTCCGACATCGCGGCGCAGCAGAAGATCCCAAAAAAGTTCCTCGAACAGATCCTGCTCGACCTCAAACATCACGGCATCGTCGTCAGTCGCCGCGGCAAGCAGGGCGGCTATCTGCTGTTGAAGCCCGCCCATACCATCACCTTCGGTGAAATCCTGCGCATCATCGACGGCCCGATCGCCCCGCTGCCCTGCCTGTCGATCACCGCCTACCGCCGATGCGACGATTGCGACGGCGAACAAAACTGCCAGATCCGCCACGTCTTCGCCAAGGTGGCCGACGCCACCCGCAAGGTGCTGTTCTCCACAACCATCGCCGATGCCGTCGGCCCGAGGCACGGCGCCGAAGTCACCCGGCTGCTGGCCTGATTAGCTCTCAACCGTTTCCCTGGCACGCCGGGCCCTGATCGCCGCGGCGATGAAGACGCGTGACAGGCCGTGATAGAGCGGTTCGCGTGAGAGGATGCGCGAGGTGATGTAGCCAATCATCGAGACTGCCATGATCGGGATGACGGCCTGGTGATCGCCGGTCATTTCGAGGATGATGACGAAGGCCGTCATCGGCGCCTGCACCACACCGGAGAAATATCCAGCCATGCCGAGAATGGCTGCAAGCGCGATACTGCTGCCGAGGAGCGAACCGACGGTGCTGCCGAAGCCGGCGCCGACGGCAAGCGAAGGCGCGAAGATGCCGCCTGGAATTCCCGAGATCATCGACAGGAAGCCGGCAAGGAGCTTTTCGAGGAAGAACAGCAGGGGCAGGGGATTGCCCTCGACGGCGGCTTTCGCCTGGTCGTAGCCCGTTCCAAAGGTCGTGCCGTCAGACAGGATGCCGATCACCGCGACGGCGAGGCCGCAGACTGTTGCCAGCATCACCATCCGCCGCAGCGGCTGCGGATGCGCCCATCGGCGGACATGCTGTCCGAGATGGAGCGCAAGTCCGCTGAAAATAGCACCCAATGCGCCGCCGCCGATGCCGCAGACGAGCACCAGTTCCCAGTCGCGCACGGAGGCAGGGGCGACCGCAGCGGAGCCGAAATAGCTGTAGCTGCCGGCAAGCCCGAGGGCGGCAAGGCCGGAAAGGATGACGGCGGTCAGCACCAGGCCGTTGGCGCGCGACTCATAGGTCCGGCTCATTTCCTCGATCGCAAAGACGACACCGGCGAGCGGCGTGTTGAAGGCGGCGGCGATGCCGGCCGCCGAGCCGGCGAGGATCAGCCCGCGCGCCTGCGCCATGCCGCCGAAGCGGGCGACGGCCAGCATGATCGAGGCGCCGACCTGCACCGTCGGGCCTTCGCGGCCGATCGATGCGCCACTCCCCAGCCCCAGCACAGTCAGCACGATCTTGCCGACGACCAGCCGCAGCGACAGCAGGCGCGCCCGGTCGTCCGGATCGCGCAGGTGCCGCGCGGCGATCGCCTGCGGAATGCCGCTGCCCTGCGCATTCGGGAAAAACGTCGCGGCGAGATAGGCCGACAGCATGAAGCCGAGCGGCGTGATGATGAGCGGCAGCAGAAAGCTCCATTGCTCCGAAGCGGTCACGCCGGCGAAGGCGTGTTGCGCGAGATCCGCAAGCCGGGCGAAGCCGACGCTGATGACGCCGATCGCCAAGGCGCCGAACCAGAAGATCAGCCGCGGACGCCACACCGAAAAGGAGCCCCACAGGACACGGGATCTGCGAAGAAGTCTGGACTTGCGATACAACACTGGCATGCCGAGGAATATTGGATATGACCTCTTCCTAAACCGGTTTGCCGGGAGGCGACCACCTCTTTCTTCAAGATTTGGTGAAATAGCTTTTCTTCGCTCGGCGATGCTCCACCTGCCTGTCCATACGGGTAGGGAGAACATCATGTTGCCAATTTCAATACAGCGCGTCGTGGCCGCGGCCATGCTTTCGATGTCTTTCGCCACCGGCGCAATTGCCCATCACGGCTGGTCATGGGCCGAGGCGGACCAAATCGAGCTGCGCGGCACCATCGAGAAAATATCCATGGGCGGGCCGCATCCGACGCTCGATGTCGCCACCGCCGATGACGGCCTGTGGCGCATCGAACTCGGCAATCCGCGCCAGACGGAACGCTCCGGCTTCGTCGAGGGCGTCGCCAAGCCCGGTGACCAGGTGGTCGCACTCGGCAACCGTTCGCAGGATCCGAAGGAAAAGCGGATGAAGGCGGTGCGCATCACCATCGGCGAGAAGCGCTACGATATCTATCCCGACCGCATCCGGACGAACTGACCAAGGCGAACCGAGCTGTGATCGACATTCTCGAATGGCTGTCGGCCACGACACCCGCGGTCGCGCTTCGGCGCTCCGGAACGCTCTATATGTTCGTCAATGCCGCCCATATCCTGGCGATCGGCCTGCTTGTCGGCGCCATCCTGCCGCTCGATCTGAGGCTCGCCGGCTTCTTCCGCAAGGTGCCGGTCGACATCGTCGCGCCGTTTCTCTCCCGTTCCGCAGGCGTCGGCCTCGTTCTGGCGATCGCGACCGGCTTCTGCCTCTTCAGCGTGCGGGCGGTCGAATATGCCGAAAATCCAGCCTTCCTCGCCAAGCTCGGGCTGATTGCCTTCGGTCTACTCAACCTCCTGACGGTTCATGTCGGGGGAGGGTGGAAAACGCTCATCGCCACCGGCCTGATACAGCCAAGCCTGCGCTTCTCGGCAGCCTCGTCGGTCGCGATCTGGATCGGCGCGGTATTGGCCGGACGGTGGATCGGATTCCTCTGATGTACTGTCATTCTCGATACGACACAAAGATCCGTCCTATCGCAATAGCAACGCACGCTGCCGCGACAGGAAGATTACCACTGACTATCGATCGCTAACCGCCGCCCTTGGATTAACCCACGGTTCCTGGTTCGAGCGCGCCAGCGGCTGTTTGCCGAGGATATGGTCGGCGGCCTTTTCGCCGGTCATGATCGAGGGGCCGTTCAGGTTGCCGTAGGTAACGTGCGGGAAGATCGAGCTGTCGGCAACGCGAAGGCCATCGACGCCGATCACCCGCGTCTGCGGGTCGACCACCGCCATCGGATCGTCCTTGGCGCCCATCTTGCAGGTGCCGCAAGGGTGATAGGCGCTTTCCAGGTGTTCGCGCAGGAAGGCGTCGATCTCATCGTCGCTCTGCACGCCTTCTCCGGGCTGGATCTCCGCGCCGCGATAGTCGTCGAAGGCGCTCTGCCCGAAGAGTTCGCGGGTCAGCCGCACGCAGTGGCGGAATTTCTCCCAGTCCTCGGCATGGCTCATATAGTTGAAGCGCAGCACCGGATCGGCCTTCGGATCGGAAGAGCGTAAGCTCACGCTGCCGCGCGATTTCGACAGGTTGTAGCCGACATGCACCTGGAAGCCGTGGCTTTTCGCCGCCGCCTTTCCGTCGTAGCTGATCGCAACGGGGAGGAAATGATACTGGATATCGGGCTGCTTCAGCCCCGGTGCGGAGCGCAGGAAGGCGCAGGCCTCGAACTGGTTGGAGGCGCCGAGCCCGCCTTTGGAAAGCAGCCACTGCGCGCCCGCCACGCCCTGCCAAAACCAGGGCAGCCAGGAATAGAGCGACACCGGCTTGGTGCTCACCTGCTGGAAGTAAAATTCCATATGGTCCTGCAGATTGGCGCCGACACCCGGCCGGTCGGCCTTTACCTCGATGCCCATTTCCTTCAGGTGCTCACCCGGACCGATGCCGGACAGCATCAAAAGCTTCGGCGAATTGAAGGAGGAGGCCGAGACGATCACCTCGCGGTTGGCCCTCACCACTTCTACCTTGCCGTTGCGTTCAATCTCGACGCCGGTGGCACGGCCGTCCTCGATGACGATCTTGCGGGCGAAGGCGTAGACGATCCCGACATTTTTCCGCTTCAGCGCCGGTTTCAGATAGGCGTTGGCGGTAGACCAGCGGCGGCCGGAAAAGATGGTCTGCTCCATCAGACCGAAGCCTTCCTGCTTGCTGCCGTTATAATCCTCGGTCGTCTCGAAGCCGGCCTGTTTGCCGGCCTCGATGAAGGCACGGAACAGCGGGTTGGTGAAACCGCCGCGCTGGACATGCAGCGGCCCGTTGGTGCCGCGCCAGCCGTCCTCGCCGCCATGCGAATGCTCCATCCGCTTGAAATAGGGAAGCACGTCGGCATAGGCCCAGCCGCTGGCGCCTAGCTCTTCCCAGCGATTGAAATCCTCGGCATGGCCGCGCACATAGACCATTCCGTTGATCGAGGAGGAGCCGCCGATCACCTTGCCGCGCGGCGCGGTGATGCGCCGGTTGTTGAGGTTCGGTTCCGGCTCGGACAGATAACCCCAGTTGTAGCGCTTCATGCTCATCGGCCAGGCAAGCGCCGCCGGCATCTGGATGAACGGCCCGAAATCGCTGCCGCCCGCCTCGATGACGAGAACGCTGTTCTGGGTGTCCTCGGAGAGGCGGTAGGCCAGCGCCGAGCCGGCGGAGCCCGAGCCGATGATGACGAAATCTGCTTGTTGCATCTTCTTGTCTTTCTCGAGCTGCCGTTATCCGGCTGCTTCCTGTTTTCCCAGAGCCTGCCCCTCATCCGCCTGCCGGCACCTTCTCCCCGCCTGCGGGGAGAAGGGGATATGCCGCACCGGCTTCGTCAATCCTCGACGTTGCGTTTGGCACGTCCCCTCTCCCCGCCTGCGGTGAGAGGGTTAGGGTGAGGGGCAAAGGCACGCACAAATATTTCTCAATAAGGCGCCGCCACCGGCCCCATACCGACGTAAACCGTCTTCAGCTCGGAATAATGCTCGAGCGCCGCCAGCGAATTCTCCCGGCCGAAGCCCGATTGCTTCGAGCCGCCGAAGGGAATTTCCACCGGGCAGAGATTATAGGTATTGATCCACAGCGTGCCCGCTTCCAGTCGGTCGACGACGCGGTGGGCGCGGGTGAGGTCGGCGGTGAAGACGCCGCCGGAGAGGCCGAATTCGCTGGCATTGGCGCGTACGATCACCTCGTCCTCATCGTCGAAATCGAGCACCGACATCACAGGCCCGAAGATCTCCTCGCGGGCAATGGTCATCTCGTCGGTGACGTCGGCAAAGACCGTCGGCTGCACATAATAACCTTCGCCCGCGACGTTGTTCGGAATGCCGCCGCCGGCAACAAGCGTTGCGCCTTCGGACTTGCCCTTCTCGATATAGGCGATCACCTTCTCGCGCTGAGCCCAGGAAACCATCGGGCCGATCTGCGTCGCCTCATCCATCGGATCACCGATCAACATCGCCTCGGTGCGCGCCTTCAGCCGCTTCAGGAATTCGGTCTTGATGCCCTTCTGCACGAAGACCCGGGTGCCGTTCGAGCAGACCTGGCCGGTGGAATAGAAGTTGCCGAGCATCGCCCCGCCGACCGCCGAATCGAGATCGGCATCGTCGAAGACGATGAGCGGTGACTTGCCGCCGAGTTCCATCGTCACGTGCTTGAGGTTGCCGGCCGCCGCCGCCGCGACCCTACGGCCGGTGGGCACCGATCCGGTCAGCGACACCTTGGCGACATCGGCATGGTTGACGAGCAGCGGCCCGGTGTCGCGGTCGCCCTGGATGACGTTGAAGAGCCCCTTCGGCAGCCCGGCCTCATGCAGGATCTCGGCGATCTTCAAGGCGCCGAGCGGCGTGTTTTCCGAGGGCTTGAACACCATGGCATTGCCGCAGACGAGCGCCGGGGCCGCTTTCCAGCAGGCGATCTGCTGCGGATAGTTCCAGGCGCCGATGCCGACGCAGACGCCGAGTGGAACGCGCTTGGTATAGGCGAAATCCTGGCCGAGCGGGATATGGGCGCCGTTGAGGCCGGCGGGTGCAACGCCGCCGAAGAATTCGAAGGCATCCGCGCCCGAGGTCGGGTCGGCGACGATGGTCTCCTGGATCGGCTTGCCGGTATCCAACGTTTCCAGTTCTGAGAGCGACCGGTTGCGCTCGCGCATGATCTCGGCGGCGCGTTTGAGGATGCGCCCACGCACCATCGGGCTCATCGCCGCCCATTCCGGGTGGGCGCGTTTGGCGGCGGCAATCGCCTTTTCGATGATGGCAGGCGTTGCCGCATGGAGGCGAGCGATCACCTCGCCGGTGGCCGGATAGAGGCTCTCGATGACGGTGCCATCGGTATCCTCGACATATTCGCCGTCGATGAAGTGCGAGGCTTTCGGCTGGGCTTTCATGTCATTTGTCCTTGGGGGAGGTGGTGGATAGAAGCGCGTTCAGATAATCCTCGGTCAGCGCGATCGAAGCTTCGATGCCGATCGGCGCCGATTTCAGACTTTGCCTGATATAGAGCCCGTCGATCATCGCCGCTGCGCCTTCGGCGATGCGTTCTGCGGCCTCAGCGGGCAACAGCGCCTTGAGATCGGCGAGCAGGTTGGAGCGCAGCCGGCTGGCATAGATCACCAGGAAGCGCCGCGTCTCCTCCGAGCGTTGCGCTTCGGCGTAAAAGGCAAGCCAGGCGGCGATCGTCTCCGGCGCGAACTGGTCGGCGTGGAAATTGACGCGGATGATGGCCGAAAGCCGCTCGCGCGGCGTCCGGGCGACCGCCAGCGCCGCCACAGTATCGTGGCGCAACTGCCTGAGAAGCGAGCGGATCGTCTCGATCAGCAACTGTTCCTTGCTGCCGAAATAATGATGGGCAAGGGCTGGCGATACGCCGGCCTGGCGGGCGATGTCGGACATGGTGACGGCAAGCGAGCCGTGATCGCCGATCACTCGCAGCGCTGCATCGACCAGCGCCTTGCGGCGCACCGGCTCCATTCCAACTTTCGGCAAACCGCCAACCCCCAAAAAATTTCGGCCAGAGTATTTTTGATTGACTGATCAATCAACAAAAATCTTTCTGAATTTGGCGTGAACCCGATCTTTCCCCCCACAATTGCTGCAACATATTGCTTAAGCAACAGGAGGTGCGTCATGGCCGATGTCTTCAACGCAGAGCCCACAACATCCTCGTTGCAGTCGAAATGGATCTGGTTCGTCGGCCTCGGCGTGTTGCTGCTCGTCTGCGGTCTGATCGCGCTCGGCAATCTGATGCTCGCCACCGTCGTCTCGGTCTATTATGTCGGCATGCTCATGCTGTTTGGCGGGGTGGTCTATCTCGTCCACGCCTTCCAGGTGCGCGGCTGGGATCACGTGCTGTTCTGGGCGCTGAGCGGCCTGCTCTATGTGCTGGCCGGCATCTGCGCCTTCGTCAATCCCATCCTCACCTCGGCGGCGCTGACGCTGTTTCTTTCGCTGGCGCTAGTGATCGCCGGCGTCTTCCGCACCTGGGTCGGCATGCGCATGAAGCCCACCAAGGGCTGGCGATGGGTCGTCGCCAGCGGCGTCATCACCGCCTTGGCCGGTTTCGTCATCGCGCTCGGCTGGCCGGTCAACAGCCTGTGGATCCTCGGCCTGTTCCTGGCTGCCGACCTCATCATCCAGGGCTGGACGATGATCGCTTTCGGCCTCGGGATTCGCAGCGGACCTGCCAAAAGCGATACCCCTGCGCCGCTTTCCGATCGTTCTTTTTGACAAGGGGATGAGAGGGGATTAAACTTTAGGGGTATGTGCGATCGCCGCAAATGGTCATGCGTCCCCCAAAGGCAGGGTACTGCCTGAATAAAAAGGGAGGAAGTTCATGCCGATGGTCACCGTTTCCATCTCTCCGCAACAGGCAGCGGGCATCCGTGCCGCCGTCGATAATGGTGGTTATGCCTCGAGCAGCGAGGTCGTCCGCGAGGCCCTGCGCCTCTGGGATACCGCCCGCAAACTCAACGAATTCCGCGACGATGTCCTCGATGACGAGGGCGCTCCGTCCGGGGGCAGATGTGTCGCCGATATGTTCGCCGATCACGAGGCGGAGCGCCGCCGCACCGCCTGAGCAAGCGCCTGATTGTATTTGCAATCCGGATAAGCGCGGAACGCGTGGCGATGGCCCGCGTCTTTCACAAAACTTTCATATTGGCGAAAGGGTTCATTGATCCTTCCGGGGCATCTTCGTGACCAAAGAAGAACACGTCACAGTGGAGATCAGCATGTCCCTGGCTGCCACCGTCGAGCCCGGCGTCCTGCGCCGCTATTCACGCTGGCCAAGCTCGTGGTCGAAAACGCCTTTCAGCCGATCGTCGAGGCCGGCACCGGCACGGTGTTCGGTTATGAATCCCTGATGCGCGGCCAGGAGCGCATCGGCTACGACACCCCGGTCGACATTCTCGACGAGGCCCATCGGGCCGGCCAGCTGCTGCAGCTCGAACAGATGCTGGCAAGCCGTGCGCTCGCCAAATTCGCCACCCTGTCGAATTTCTCCACCTCGACGCTGTTCCTCAATCTCGATGTCCGGCTGATCCCGGATGGCGAACGCCTGGTCGAAAGCCTGCTGCAGCACACCTCAAGGAATTTATCTATCAGCCCTTCGGCCGCGATCTCCTGAAGAACAAGATGTATGAGCGCAGCATCTCGCATTTCGTCGAAATGGCACCGATCGTCGGCCTCGACAGCGATGCCGAGCATCTGATGGCGATCTTCGCCAACATGGAAGGCAGCAACTGCCTGATCCTCACTGACAATATGCGTTATGCCGGCGTCGTTTCCGCCGCCTCGCTGATTAAGGTGATCAACGAGAAGCAGCTGAAGACCGCCCAGGACCAGAACCCGCTGACCGGCCTGCCGGGCAATCGCGCCATCCGCGATTTCATGCGCCAGTCCGGCCGCGACGGCGATGAGGTCCGTCATTTCTGCTATTGCGATTTCGACAATTTCAAGCCGTTCAACGATGCCTACGGCTTCCATCTCGGCGACCATGCGATCTCGCTGTTTGCCGCGCTGATGCGCCGCTATTTCTTCGCCGAGCGCCATTTTCTCGGCCATTTGGGCGGCGACGATTTCTTCATCGGCGTCGTCGGCTGGACCAAGCAGGAGCTGACGGAAATTCTCGATCGGCTGATCGGCGATTTCCATGACGACGTGCTCGACCTCTATTCCGACGAACACCGCGCCGCCGGCCGCATCCTCGGTCATGACCGCGCCGGCGCGGAAGCCTTGTTTCCGCTGATGCGCTGTTCGATCGGCGTCATCGAACTGCCGGGAGGTCTTGTTATCGACGATATCAATCGCGTCAGCTCCGAGATCGCTGTCATCAAGTCGGCCGCCAAGGAGAGCGACGACGGCCTGGTCTTCCATCTGCTGGGCGAGGCGAATTGACGCCCTTGCCACTTCCAGCCTTCCCAAGCCCGCGGGGCTGACTTATCTCCAACAGTCGGGATCAGGAGGGTTGCGCCATGCCATTGCCGCAGGAAATGCGTTTCGTCGATCTGCCGTCCTTCGGCGGGCCGGAGGTGATGACCATCGGCAGAGGCCCACTTCCGGAGCCGGGTGAGGGGCAGGTGCTGGTGCGCGCCGAGGCGGTCGGCGTCAACCGCCCCGATGTCGCCCAGCGCGAGGGCAGCTATCCCGCGCCCAAGGATGCGAGCCCGATCCTCGGCCTGGAGCTTGCAGGTGAAATCGTCGCGATCGGCCCCGGCGTCAGCGGCTATAGCCCCGGCGACAAGGTCTGCGGCCTCGCCAATGGCGGCGCCTATGCCGAATACTGCCTGTTGCCGGCAGGCCAGATCCTGCCCGTTCCCAAGGGTTATGATGCGGTCAAGGCCGCCGCTCTCCCCGAGACCTTCTTCACCGTCTGGGCCAATCTCTTCCAGATGGCCGGGCTGACGGAAGGCGAGACGGTGCTGATCCATGGCGGCTCCAGCGGCATCGGCACGACGGCGATCCAGCTCGCCCGCGCCTTCGGCGCCGAGGTCTACGCCACGGCCGGCTCAGCCCAGAAATGCGAGGCCTGCGAAAGGCTCGGCGCCAAACGCGCCATCAACTACCGGAGCGAGGATTTCGCCGCGGTGATCAAGGCCGAAACCGGTCAGGGCGTCGATATCATCCTCGACATGATCGGCGCTTCTTATTTCGAGCGCAATCTCGCCTCGCTGGCGAAGGACGGCTGCCTGTCGATCATCGCCTTCCTCGGCGGCGCCGTTGCCGAAAAGGTCAACCTGTCGCCGATCATGGTCAAGCGGCTGACGGTGACCGGCTCCACCATGCGCCCGCGCACGGCGGAAGAAAAACGTGCCATCCGCGACGACCTGCTCTCTGAGGTCTGGCCGCTTTTGGAAGCCGGCACCGTCGCCCCCGTTATCCACAAAGTGTTCGCCTTCGTGGACGTCGTCGAAGCCCATCGGCTGATGGAAGACGGCAGCCATGTCGGCAAGATCATGCTGCGCGTCGATTGAGCGTCAGCGAAACGCCGACGGCGAGAACCCCGGGCAGCGCCGTCAGCAGATAAAGCCAGTAGGCCGCCGACAGCGCGCCTGCTATCCCGCCCGGATCGACGAGGCCGGCGCCATTGGCGATGAGGCCGGCGAAGGCTGCGCCGAACGCGCCGCCAAGCGAACTCATCGTCGGGATTGCCGCCGAAGCCTTGTCCTGTTCGCTGTCGGCGACGAGCGTCAAGACCATGGCGACGAGGTGCGCCCAGCCGAGCCCGACGCCGAAGCCCATCATGAACATGCCGATGGCTGCCGGCACGATGAAGAGCATCTGCGCATGCGGATTATCGTTGGCGAGGAAGGCCGCAAGGCTGGCGGTCGCCGCCGCTTCAATCAGCGCACCCGCAATGATGGCGAAATAGGCCTGCCGTCCGGTCAGCGAGCCGCTGAGGAAGGCGGCGAACGTCCAGCCGAGGGCGACGAGCGCGACGAGATAACCTGAGACAAGCGGTGTCACCCCGTGCAGCACCTGCAGGAAATAGGGAATGAAAACGTCGCTGACGAGCACGATCGCCATGGCCAGCATCGTCAGGTAGACGCGCGCGATCGGCCGGGAAAAACTCACCGCGCCGGAGGGCAGCAACCGGTTCGGGCTTCGGCCCTCGATGAAAAGCATGCCGGCGACAGCGACGACAGAGGCCGCGATCAAAGCGATTTTCGCAGCCATGGTCTCGATCGTCCCGGCGGTGCTGACCATCAGCACGGCGCCAAGCAACAGCCCGATCTGGGCAAGCGGCGTTTTCGCGTGGTCGCGGTCGTCTGCGACCTCAGGCAACAGCCGTGGCGCCAGAACCGCCATCGCCAGGCCGAGCGGCACGAGCACGACGAACGCATAGCGCCAGTTGCTGCCGCCGGAAAAGAAGCCGCCGAGTGTCGGCCCGATAACGGTCGCCACACCCCAGATCGCCGCATAGAGCGTCGACGCCTTCGTCCATAGCGGCTCGGGATAGACGAAGCGGATGAAGGCATAGCCAAGCGCTGCAAGCGCGCCGGTGCCGAGACCCTGCACCGCGCGGCCGATCAGCACCACCGGCATCGACGGCGCGGTTGCGGCAATCAGGCTGCCGACGCCGAAGACCAGCGCAGCAATCACATAGACGGCGCGAAGCCCGATACCCCGCGGCCGCATGGCGACGAAGATCGAACCGAGCACGGCGGCGGCGACGAACAGGCTGGTAACCCAGGAAAACAGCGCCAGCCCGCCGATATCGCGCACGATCGACGGCGCTATCGTCGCCATGATGTAAGTCTCCACCGCATAAAGCGTCACGCCGCCGGCAAGGATCAACGTTGCCGGCAGATGCTCAGGCAGGAAGAGGCGGAGGAGGGAGCTGGCGTTGGCAATGGTTGCAGTCTGGTCGATATCCGACATGGGCTAACCCCGAGATTTTTGCTGGCGAAGGATTATTTTCCAAGTTATAAATTGGAAAAATTACATGTCGCCCCAATTAAAACAAGTCATGACTTGGAAAAATATGCGCCAGTCGCCCGCCAACCGCATCCTGATCCTGATAAAGACCGACGGCCCGCAGCTTGGCGGTGCGATCGGCGATGCACTCGGTATTTCGGCCGAGGCCGCCCGCCAGCAGCTCGCCAAGCTGGCGGAGCAGGGGCTGGTGGAGCCGGTCACCATCGGTGCCACAGGCAGGGGCCGGCCGCGTCAGCTCTGGCACCTCACCGCCGCGGGCAACCGGCAATTCCCGGACGGCCATGCCGAACTGACGGCAAACCTGCTTGTGACGCTGGTCGAACAGCTAGGCCCCGCAGCGCTCGACACGGTCATCTCCGCCCGCGAGGCGGATACGCTGCAGCGTTATCGGCTGGAACTGGAAAATGCCGGCGACCTTGCCGCCCGCGTCGAGGTCCTGGCCGCCATCCGCACCCGCGAGGGCTATATGGCCGATCACTGGCAGGAGGCGGACGGCTCCTTCACGCTGGTCGAAAACCACTGCCCGATCTGCGCGGCTGCCACGGCCTGCGCCGGCTTCTGCCGCTCCGAACTCGAGACCTTCCGCACCGCCCTCGGCGCCGACGTCGAGCGCCGCGAACACATCCTCGCCGGGGCAAGGCGCTGCGCCTACCGGATCACGCCGCGTTGACCAATATCGCAAGCAGCCCGCACCTTACGCCGGCTGCCGCGCCTGCCGTCGGCTGCTTTCGAGATAGAGCAAGACCCCGACCGATGCGAGGCCTGCGGCGGCGCCGACGAAAGCGGTGCCGGAATAGTCGCTGACCGATGTGCCGAAGGCGAAGAGCCCGGCGGCGATGCCGGTGCCGATGAAGGTGTTGAGCGAGATCAGCGAGGTTCCAAGCCCCGGCCGGTCGGCGATCAGGTCCTGCAGATAGGTGATCGGCACGCTGAGGATTGCCGCCGCCCCGCCGGCATTGAGAAGAAGCAGCGCATAGATGTGCCAGGGCGCCGAGGCAAAGCCCAGCAACAGCAGATAGGCGCAGTAGATCAGCGCGCCGAAGGCGAGCACATGCACGGTGCGGAACCGCCGTTGCGCCATGCCCCACATCATCATGAACGGCATCTCGAGAAGGGCCGTCAGCCCGGCGATGAAGCCGACATCGACCACGGTTCCGCCGGCCGCATGGGTGATGATCAGCGGCAGCAGCATGCTGTTCAGCCGCTGCAGTCCGAAAAGCAGCGCCATGACGATAACGCGGACCAGCACATAGGGCATGAAGATCCGTTTCAGCGACGCAAGGAAACCGACGGGATCGGGAGCACGGCCGGCCGTGC
>Ga0123341_1002670_pt1 | contig 14839 bp, 10 predicted proteins | sample Turbeapinknodule_FD_89959 | JGI IMG/M metagenome (GOLD analysis project Ga0123341, IMG submission 89959) | Root nodule microbial communities of legume samples collected from Mexico - Turtle bean Mexico pink nodule | ecosystem: Host-associated > Plants > Roots > Nodule | place: Mexico: Nepantla... | reverse complement strand
TATTTTTTTGACTTAAATATCCTTTAGTTTCCATATATATTTTTTAATTTTGTAAACTGATATTGATCATTTAGACCTTTTGAACATTTCTGACTATTTCTTTAACCCTTTATTATTATTATTATTATTATTATTATTATTATATAAACTATGTTAAAAGATTACGTGATAGTCAATTCATTCAACTAGTTGTAATTCACCTAGACATGTTTTAGGAAAGAAAATAATCAAAGTAAACTTTTGTAACAAAAAAAATCAAAATAAATTTTGTAACAAAAACAATAAAAATAAACTAATTTTACGGAAACTATTAAAAGTCAAATTATGGATTAAAAATTTATTTAAATCCAATTAAAAACCTTAATTCACACCCTCATTGCATTTTTTTTCCTTCCTCTCCTTTGTCTAAAATCATTAGTTATAGGAATCAATTGTCATTTTTTTTTTCTACAACGGATCCATGAACCTTTTATAATAAAACAAAAATTTATTTTCATGTACAATTGTACATAATCAACTATACATAACTTTTAAATAATTATTATAGAATCTAGCAAAATTATTGTAAAGTTATAATTTAAAAAATGCACTCTTAAATTAAATTCATAAAGCAGTGTCATACCTAAAACTTAAATATATTTTTATTTAAGTATATCAACTATGCAAAATTCAATTTTCCCCCAAAATCTAATTAATAATTAAATATTCCACTTTTTCTTTTGAATATATTCAATATTTTCGTCACCCAGAAGAGCGAGAGAGTGTGTGGGGGACGAAGAAGCTACAGCAGAAAGGGAAGCTCCTTCGATCTACAATCTATAGCTATTGCGCTTTCTGTTTCGGAGACTTTCTCTTTCTCTCTCTCTCTCTCTCTCTCTCTCTCACTGTGATTCCACCTTTTTGCCATCATGATTTCTGCAACTAAGCTCAAATCCGTTGATTTTTACAGGTCAGAATTTCTCTCCGTTCTTCCTTTCAGTTTCAATTTGCTTGTGAATGTGCAGAATCGTTTTTTTCTGTTACAGATTTGGTTGGATTTTGTTGTGTTCATTGTTAAGCTCTTTGTATAACGGTTCAAACCGAAGTCCACACTGTAAGAAAACACGGATACCAATATTTTTCGGTGTCTGTGCGCAAGAAGAACTTGTCCATTTCCTCGATTCGAGTCTTCTTGTGTGATTGGAAGTGTTTCGGTGTGAATTTTTTTAGTAGTTTTGTGGTCATGGATGTCACGGCTTGCGATGTAAATTTTACGCGTAATTTGTGAATGCAGGTTTCTTTTGTTATTTTTTTAAAAAAATTGGGAATGATTTTGTTAAGTGCTTGTTGTTGACTTGTGTCAACAGAAAAATCCCGAGAGATTTGACTGAGGCGTCGTTATCGGGAGCGGGATTATCCATAGTGGCAGCTCTCTCCATGATGTTTCTGTTTGGAATGGTCAGTGGCTGAATCATGTTTATGACTTGTGAATTGTTGAACGAAAAAATTGTAATTTAGATTGATGTTAGGTCCTATACTGCTTTGCTATTAGACCTCTAATTATGAACATCTTTTATTTAGTTTTGTCAAATTTATAAGTTTGAATTGGATGTTCAAATTTCATTTTGATATTTGTCTTGCATCCTTGTTTCAGGAACTAAGTAATTATTTGACTGTTAGCACCTCCACATCTGTGATTGTTGACAAGAGTTCTGATCATGACTATTTACGTATCGATTTCAATATCAGGTAGAACAGTATCTGGGCATTTCCTGTCTGTGGTTGAGTAGGATGTTTTTCAAAGATGGTCAATGCTTATGTCTTAACTATTGTTTAATACTATGCATTTATTGCTGGGTTTGTGGTTTTTGTTCAGTTTTGGTATGAACTTGTTATGTTACAAGGAATGTGAGCTTCAATCTACTTCTATTTGCAAATTGAGGCTGATTAGGGGTTGATACGTTTGTTCACTGTCTATTGATTAATTCATTAAACAAAACAGTTTGTAGTTTGACCAGAATCTTGAAATTCACTTAGGTAGTGTTCGGATAGAGCATTTAAAATTTAAGGAATTTAAAATGCACGGAAATTTAATTTCTTTAACTGAATTATTTCATTTTCAATTTCTTTAAAAAGCAATTTAAATTTCTTGCATTTCAATTTCTTTAATTGCGTAAAGTAATTTAATTTCCATTGTATGTAGAATTTCATTTTTAAATATTTATTTAAAAAAATGCAGAGCAAAGATAGATAGGGAAATAGAAGCAGAGGTGCAAAAGAGTGAGAGTGAGAGTGAGAGGGAGGAGTAGAATAGAGGGAGAGAGAGACTCAAACAAAAGTGACAAAGGGGAAGAGGTGCAAGATAGGGAGCACTCACCAAAGCTTTGGGTGAGAGAGAGTTGAGAGTGAGACAGTGAAAGAGTAGGAGTTTTCAGATTCTTTCATTTTTTGACTTTATATGAACGACCTTTCATATTACTTTTAAACAAATCTCCTATCAACTTACGATCATTTTAAAAATTCTTTGGATTTAAGATCCAAACTACTCTTTCGATATGCCATTTTAAATTCACGTTAAAATTGGAATTCTCTCTTAAAACTCTATGTCCAATTACACTTCTACAGAAGGAAGAGGGAAAAACCTTCCCATGAAACTAGTTGAGCTTCATATCATATCGTTGTTGAATTTGGGAGTGGGATGGGGATCTTAGAAAGTGATCATTAATATCGGTAGTTGATGTACAGTGATGGCTTGTGAAATTGACATTAGGTTAAAGCTTTCCCTAAACATTGTGTTCATCTCTCACAGTTCTTCAGTTTTTCGAAGAGCTTCAAGTCCTTGACAGTTCATTTGGATACCCTAGCAAGTCATAGTATTATAGTCTGTACATTAAGTCAATGTAATGGGTGTTTGTAAACTTTATCTTCCTCTTTCGCTGTTGTTGTTGGCTTATTACTTCAACTTATTTTGTAGTTTTCCTGCACTCTCATGTGAGTTTGCATCGGTTGATGTGAGTGATGTGCTGGGAACAGTAAGTCTCTGTTAATCCTTTTTCTTATTCATTTTATACATGCTTATGATATTTTACCTCATCCTTTCTTTGAAGTTTTAGTGCTTGTACTTAATATTTTGCCTCTTGTTTTCAGAACAGGCTCAATATAACAAAAACAGTTCGGAAGTTTTCTATTGATTCACATTTAAGACCCACTGGCGCTGAGTTTCATTCAGGTGCAGTATCAAATGCTGTAAAGCATGATGATGAAGTAGACGGAGAATCTGTTGAAGGTTCATTTTCATTCACAACACATAATTTTGATAAATATGCTCATCAGTAAGTGGCCACTTCTGAGAATATTTCATTTGATTTTTCCTTGTTTTTGCTAAGTTCATTTCAAAATGCATTATTTACTCTATGTTTCATAATCCTTTTTGCAGGTTTCCAATTACAGTTGTAAATTTTTATGCACCTTGGTGTTCCTGGTGTCAACGTTTGGTAATCATTTTTATCATGATTCTGTACCTCTTCATCAGGAAATAAGATTGGCACCTGATGTCTTTGTTGTTTCATAAATAGATTGGGTTCTGTTTCAACAATGTCTCATTCCTTAAAAGAGAAATTTCCCTCTCAGTACAAGTCACTAAGTACTAAGTAGTAGTGGCAAAGGCTATGTCATCAGTCACACTTTAGTAGTGACTAATGCAAAAATATTTAATATTGAATAACATGTTACGATGAGGATGGTTGCATTTCAGCCATATAAGATTGTTAGCCATGTGCTTTGATACAATTGATGAATTATGCAGAAGTTATTTCCTTTAATGATGGCGTGGTTTATAAATTTTTAACTTTTTTGGTGGATTAATAGATTTTGAACTTTACATGAATTTATCTTCTACTGTTTTCTTTCAGAAACCTTCATGGGAGAAAACAGCTAAAATTATGAAAGAGAGGTACTTTATTCTGACTCATTGTTTCTCACAATTCTTGAAATTACATTTTAGAAGATAGATATTTTCCTATCCTTTGTAGATATAGAGTTATTTTTTATCACAACTTCACTAATTCAATGTCCAATATGTATTTGATTAATTTTAATAGATATGACCCAGAAATGGATGGGCGCATTATTATGGGAAAGGTGGATTGCACTCTAGAAGGAGATTTATGCAGGAGGTATTATTGCTAGTTTCTTTACTTTTCTGTTTCCCCCTAAAAGATTATGCTTCTTACTTACAGTTGACACGTTTTCCTTTTCTTTTTTGTAATTTTTTTATCCATTACTCAATGAAATTTGGCTTTTTACCATTTTTATGATTTTGCTTTTGAATCATATCTATAGACAATGTTGCCAAGTCAGGGAAATATCATAGCAAACATTCCTCGTTATTAATTATTGATTTTATTCCCTATTATTGGATCTCTTCTTCGTTATGAACAAGAATAATTCATTATATGCCTTCTCGGTTTCTCTTTTCTCTCATAATTAAGTGAAAGTGGAAAACTTCTGTTATTTCTCATTTTCACCATAATGACAATTATTTCTTTTGAATAAATTTTTTTGTACTCTCAATTCTCACATCGAAGAATAACCATGCTCTAAAAGTTGTTTCATACTCACAAATTTTCATCTAATTTTTTTATAGATAAAGAGTACCATGAATCACCTTACCTCTTTCCTTTGTTGTAACTCCGTTGTTGTCTTTGCCTTTTACTTCAACACACTTTCCATTGCCTAACTTAACTTTTGAGACAAATGAAGAATCCATGTTAACAAATGCTTCATAATCTTCTGTTATATGATTGCTGCAGCTGCGGTCCAAATACCATATATTTTTTATGCTCAAGTTGTTTTTTTGACAAGAGAAGATCAAGTTCCCTTCACCATTTTTCTACTTTAGAAAATGAATTGTGTTGTTGATTGTCAAAGTAACAATCCTTTGCTCATATCCAAACCTTTTGCAATTATAACATCGTGGCTCTTCTTTATTCCAACAATCTTTTTCTTCATGGTTGTTCTTCTTACGTATTTCCTCTTCCATGTGGATTTCTTCCTCCTCTCCGAATTTGCTACCTCTAGAAGACTAACCATTATTTGTTGATTCACCTATTTGAGATGATATCGTAAGTTTGGATTGGAACATGCTTTCAACTGACTTTTAATGTGACGTAACAATTTATGCTGATAGGATCTAAGTGACCCCATCAATCCTTGATCGATCATGGTTGACAAGTTCTTATTTTCTTATGTGGCAGTCACCGTAGGATCAAATTATTTACTCAAACTAATAAGAATTTCATTAACAATTCTTCAATGACTGATTGTATCTCCATGAAACATTATTTGACTCACCAATTTAGACAATCTATTGAAGTATTGATCCAAACTTTTCTTTTTCTTCATCCTCTGAATCTCACTTGAGAGATTAAAGTTTAACTTTCCTCACCTTGGAATTTCCTTTAAAATCTGATTGAAGAGTTTCCCATGTTTCCTTTGTTGTTTTTGCCCTCATGATTTTTGCCCTCTCTAAATCATCCTAAGAACTTCAATATCTGTGTTTTATTTTCCCTCAATGTTGCATGTTGCACAACTGTAAAGGCTTCATATTCATGCTCTGTTTGTATTAACTCAGAAACATGAAAAAGGGTGAACAAAGTCTCCACTTTTATATCCCAAAAATCATAATATTCCTTGTTGAAGATCTCACATCGACTAAAAATATGACCAAATTATAATTACAATATATAGACGAATGCAAACGTCATCTTACAAACCGATGTATGAGATTGAGTTAGGCTTAAAGTCCACCTTCTAAGATGGTATAAGAGCTTATTAGAGTTTATTGTAGCGAGGCTTGTTGAGCCCATCGTGTCAGCTGCTATCAACCTTCTCCCCCTGCCTCCTTTTATTCACACATTGACTAGAGATATGACTAAACTATAATATATAGTTGAGTGCAAATCTACCTCACAAGCTTGTGTTAGACTTATAGTCCCCTTTCTAAGATTCCTCTTGAACAAAGGAACTTGGACATTACAATAAATTGTGTTGTTAGCTGTGAAAGTGTTGTTTTTGGTCATCGTTCTTTAATTTGTTTTATTGCAAGGATCTACAACTTTGATACCACTCTATTGGAGGTATTTGAGTGGTGTTGATGGTATCTTACCCTCAAGAAACTAAGTTTTATGATGACTATAACTATTGCAAATTGTGCAAAAAATTTAGAACAAAAGGAAGATAATTTCGCATTGAATTACTTTCTGTTTTTGTTTGTTTTTCTTACTTTCTACAGTACATTCATAGACTGAAAAAATAACTCTTAGATATAACAATTACAAATATAAAAAAGTCACATGAATACTACTAAAGGTGACTGATGTGACCAATGTTGTTAAAATCGCGAGTAAACCTGCAAACTCATGCAATTCAACAAATTTGGAGGAGAAGGCGAGGTGACTCGAACGACGGATCGTCACCTACGTGGATCATAGCGAGTAGGCGTGATGCTCGGAGGATCGATCATCTCGATCCTGTTACTTGTCTCGCTCACCACCGCTTGCACTCTTCGCTGTTGTGTTTGCCACTGCTTGCTCTCACTGCCGTTATGCTCGCCACCGCTCGGTCTTGCCACTGCTTGCGTTTGCTGTCGCTAACCGCCGTGCCTGTTCGTTCTCACCGCCACTGTCTCTATCTGTTTATTTTCTCAGATCTGTTATGCTCCTTGCTGCCTTGCTTATTTTCTCCTGTTCTGCTCATGGCTGCCTTGTTTATTTTCTCTGATCTGTTCTGCTCCTCGCTGCCTTATTTTATAATGGCATCAAGCGATGACTGTTTACTAATACAAATGGATTTCTGTGGAAGATTTATTTGTATTAAATATTTAGGAATTTATTAACTGTTTTATGCATCTATCTTATGAATTATGAACCTATTTTTAGTTTTCTTATGTATTTAATATTATTTTTCATATACCACTAACTTTTACGAGTCAAGTTATGATCCTCATCTCATTCTTGATCCCCTTACGATCCTCATCTCATTGCATGTGACTAGGGCAGCACATATAAGAACACTAAACACTTATGACAACACATTACTCAACAAATATGATGAGTAAGATATATTTTTATATATATATATATATATATATATATTATATTATATATTACATACACAAACGTGTATAAATAAAATTCATAAAATATAATAAATGTATAGTTGGAATTTGGGAAAGTCCAAATTAAAGCATATTTCTTGAACAATTACAACTAGAAAGAGTATCAATCTCATTTGTTTGTTAAATTCATTAAGGGACAATGCTTATATACTTCATCAATACATCTCACCAAAGTATCCAAAAGATATGGACACACAAAGCAACTTTTGATGTATAGATGTTTCATATAATTCCTCTGCAACAAGGGAATGTGACTTTCACCAATAATTTCCATTCTATATAAAATCAAACCCTCTATCTTTGCCTCTTCCAAACCAAGTTTTTCTCCTTCACTATATTCTCTTCAAATAATCGTCTTCCAAGAGAGATACATTAATTGAAAGCTGAAACAGTTGATAATAAAATACGTGTTTATACCTGAAATTGGATATACTAGAATATGCATTGCATAAACAGATTTCATAGGCTAGGCTTTGTAGACCTTGTTAGCATAAGATTGAAGAAGATAAACATAAAAAACTTTCTGCAATATTTGCTATGTTGAGCATGGAATTATTTTGTCTTCATTATAATTTATTGTTTTCTGCCTTGGTTCGTTGACATTGTTATTGAACACGTCATTCTCAATTGATACTTATTTTTCCATTCATTTGTATCTCATTATCATTGTCCAGGAATCACATACAAGGGTATCCATCCATTCGAATCTTCCGTAAAGGAAGTGATCTCAGGTAATAAAATCCATTAGGGAAAATCAATTGGTCAACTAGTGTTTGATGAAAAATTTCTACCTCTATTTCAGTATTTTGATTGACAGTAATTTGCTCTAGATGTTACGTGTTATTTATGATTATTAATTTCATGCTATTAGCATTAATATCATTGTTATCCCTGCACAAACCTAATAATATACAGGTCATGCATATTTGGTTTTCTTTGCCTTGGCTAATTTGGCAATAATGAACACTTGCTCTTGTGGCATCTGCTTATCCTTTTCAGGGTATTATATACTTAATTTTGCAATTGTATTAAATTTTCTCAAGACCCCTATTTTTTAAATTTGGCAAATTATATCATCTTGTCTATTTTCCTTCACCTAAAATCCTTAGTATTATTTTTCTATCCAAATTGAGGGTTTATGATGGAATTGGGGATATGAAATTATTTTAGAAGTTTGGAAGTTAGAAATTTAGTAGAAACTTGATCAAGTTTGTAGGGTTTCTTTATAATATTTAGTTCTCCATTTTATTTTGAGGTCTTTCAATTCAGTTCATTTTTGTCTTATCTATATAATATGTCACACAACCTGGCTACTGTGTACCATACTTGTTCCTGATTAAAGTTCTAATGTTTTGAATTTTTTCATTAAATCTAATTTGCTGAATGCGTTTCCAATTTCAGAAGTGAACATGGGCATCATGAACACGAGTCCTATTATGGAGATCGTGATACAGAAAGCCTTGTCCAGGTTCACACTATATTTATTTTAAATTAACACACTTTAAATCAGTTGGCTTGATGCTTTTTTTAATGTTATTAAACATTATTTTCTTCCTGCAGTTTATGGAGAATTTAGTTACATCTCTCCCAACAGCATCTCAAAAGCCAGCTCTGGAAGATAAATCTAATGCTACAGATAATGAAAAAAGGCCAGCACCATCAGCGGGTGGATGTAGAATAGAGGGATATGTGCGAGTGAAAAAGGTAAAATACCCAAAAGGTTGAGGTCTAACCTTCAACAGTAATCTATAGAGAAATTCCCATTTTGTTCCACGGTGTTCATATATATCCATGAATTAAGGAGATCTATCATTTCTCTGGAAGTAACTGATACAATGGATTCCTTGTTTTGTTTTGTTTTTCTTTTTCTAGAAGCTTCAGTTATTAATAATAAAATCTCTAAAATAACTTTTTTTTTTCTAAGATTTCAAAAACTAAAAATAAAAATGAGAATTCTTGAAAGAAATGTAAAGCTGTTTTGCACTTTGCAGGTTCCAGGAAATTTGATCATCTCAGCTAGATCTGACGCCCATTCCTTTGATGCTTCTCAAATGAACATGTCACATGTCGTAAACAACTTGTCTTTTGGAAAGAAAGTGACGCCTAGGGCCATGAGTGATGTGAAGCTCTTGATACCATACTTAGGTAGCAGCCATGATAGGCTCAGTGGCCGGTCATTCTCCAATACTCGTGATTTCGGAGCAAATGTTACTGTAAGTTCAATATTTTATATGAAAAACAGAAAAACTTTTAATTTAGTCTCAACTCTGCCATTTGACTTTTTTTGGTTAGTATAGGAACTTTGAATGTTTGGTTGAATAATGGGAAATATCGTGATTGCTTGTATATTGATCTCCATTTGCAAGTGAGATCTAGAGTCAGCATGAATATCCAGGACCTCTTGAAGTTTTTTTATTTGCTTTTCTCCTTTTCTTCCAAATCTCTTATAGTTCTACCACTCATGTTTCTGCAGATAGAGCATTATATTCAGATAGTTAAAACAGAGGTAGTGAATAGAAAAGGTTATAAATTAATTGAGGAGTACGAGTACACTGCGCACAGCAGTGTGGCACACAGTGTTGACATTCCTGTTGCGAAGTTTCATATCGAGCTCTCCCCAATGCAGGTTCGCATACAGAGGTCATAATTTTGGTTGAATTTGTGCCGTATTAATAAAATTTATTGAAGGTTTACAATGTTTTTGTTGGCAGGTCTTAATAACAGAAAACCAGAGGTCTTTTTCACATTTTATTACAAATGTTTGTGCCATTATTGGAGGCATTTTCACGGTTTGTATTTGCCATTGTTCCAGATGTTGCTTTCTGTTATTTTTTTTAAAATTATATTGTTTTTAAGTGTTATTTTTTTCTTTTGTAATTTCAGGTAGCTGGAATTTTGGACTCGATTCTGCACAACACTATCAGAATGATGAAAAAAGTTGAGCTTGGGAAAAATTTTTGATAGATAGGTGAACATTGTATAGCGTTGGGTCTCAGATTTTGTTATACCCACTTTCACTCAGCAGTACTATAGGTAATTAACTATGCTATATGTTCTTACAAATATAATTTTCTTGCTATTTCAGTAAAATGATAATTACAAGGATAAGAATTACGAGGTACACAATGCCTCCAATATTTGCCTTCACTAAATTCTTGTTGCTTTTATGACCTGAGGAAATAACATCTGTTAATTTATTAAAGGGTAGGGAGGGTGAAATTGGTGAGTAGTATGACTAATAAATTTGAATGCAAATTCATCTTTTTGCCATGTTATTTGAGACGAAAATGACAATCTGGTGTGCCCCCTTTTTATGCGACCCGCATTTGCTCACTGGCAGAGACTGGTTTTATAGAAATCTGTCTATCCCCCAAAACTGAATAACTTTTGGAACAAACATTGGATATGAATGTCTGCATAGATGAATACTATTTTAAAAATTGATTAATGTATGAATATGGTTTAGGAAAATTTACGTTTTAAGTGGTTGTTAATATTACTGAAAAAACACGAAAAAAATTATAATTTTGAATAAAAAAATAATTTAAAAGATCTATTTTGCTGCAAAAGAAAGATCTATTACTTTTCTTTGACACTTCTGTCAAATATGACTCTACAATTTAATCTTAAAAAACAAAGAATCCATCTGGTAGAAAACTTCTTTAGAAAAGAAACTATTATTAAAATATTATTATGTTGGCAAGACTTTAGAAACCATTGTTAGTGAAATTTTAGAGAAGATATGTATTTTCTAATTCATGATTTAATTGGTTGAAATCTATACTTTAATTGTTATTGAATTAGCCCGAAAATTAATAATGTATATATTGAGATATAATTTGCTTAAATTGAATTAATTTATGGCAAGTAAGCGTATGAAGTGAACACGGTAATATTACGCATTTACTCAAGTCAAATCTAGTTTATTATTGGTTTGCCCTGATTTAGTCAGACTTTAAAATATTGAAAAAATTTATACGAAGGTTGCTATAATAACCTTCATATAAGGAATCACTTCTCAATCTTAAACCGTATGGAATAATTTTATTATTGCAAAAAAATATTAACAGCATTATTTATAATTTTTTAGTTTTTAATTATTTTTAGATATTTATTTTATATATTAAGATTTCATTTTTCCTTGGATCTCAACTTTAACTATTCTAAATTTTCATTATTAATTAGTTTTTATATTTTTGTAAAATTTATTCTTTTTTCCTTAAATCTTATTTACTTATTCATTTAAATTAATAAGAATAACAGTATGAGATGGAGTAAATGTTTATTATTACACTTATTATTGTTAAACTGCCTTTTCATACTTTCCACAAAGCAAGACAATATTTGTTGCTCAAAGTATACTTTATATCAACAAGAACCTAAAGAAAAGTGAGAGAGAGAATTGATATTTGACGCCCTAAACAGTAATTACACAGGTTTAACACAATAAAATAATATTTTAATTATATTTATTTTGTTTTTAATTAAAAATATTAAATGTATTTATTATATTATTATAATAGGTTGTGAAAGGAATATTTTTAATTTTCTTCGGTGTCAATTATCTTTTTTGCTATACTGTTAGATATTAACTTCCGCAAACAGCCAAACATGTATACCTGAGTATATATGCCACCTGAGGAAAATGGTTTATGATAAATTCACTTACATATAAAAGATAACAAGATATATAATATCTCTACCATTATATAAAATCACAAAAATACACTATTTGATAACATATAATCGATTGTTCTCTTTAATAAATAAAAAATTGCTTTATTTCATTTCACATACCATCATTTATACATCAAGGTGTAGAACACACAAAAGGCTAAATCATTGTCAGCTTATTATTCCATTTTCACAAATAAATATCAAACATCCATCCCAACTTTGAACCGAAGACCAGTCATAATAGTTCTGAACTAAAAGTATAGGAAACAAAGAACAGAAAAATGAAAAATAAAAGAATTGTATGAAAAAAAAAATGAAATCAATACTCAACCACTCTTAATGCTTAGAAAGATAAAACCAGCACTGAAGCCATGAATGCTCCAGCTGAGGCAGCAAGGGAGACAAAGGCTGAAGCAGCAGCACTGGGAGGGGGAGGTTCACTGACAGGGCTTGGTGTTTGGTTTGTGTCTGAGGTTGGAGATTGACCCTCTTGGCCAGTAGGTGATGGTGAAGAAGATGATGATTGTGGTGAGGGTGGAGAAGCATTGGTGGTTTGGTTGGTGTTTTTGCTCCTTTCAGCTAGCACAATCACTGTTAACTTCTCATTTTTGAGGCAGTTGTCTTTGCTTCCACTTATGAAGAAGTGAGGCCCTGATTGGTTTAGCTTGAAGACTGTGTGGCCATCAGAGAATTTTGCATAAGGTGAATCGGTGTTGCAGCTCGCATAGTCTTCACTCTTTACATTGAGCACTGAGTCTTGGCCAGATTGGTAGTTGAACACTGCAATCACCATATGAAAAAGTTTAACTCTTAGGATATCATTGATAATGAGATTTTGCTGAGAAAAATGAAATCTACTCAGGGTTCTAAATCTTTGAAGTTGTGAGAACAATACTCATAAATATGTGAAAAGCAAGACTTATTTTATAAATTGATTTTTCACCATATATATATATATAAATATATCGAAAAAGTTAAAGAACTTCTGGGGTAACCAGCAAAGCTCCAGTCCCTGTGAAGAAGTACTACTTTTGTGCTGGAATATGCATCCAAAACTTGTTACAATAATATCAATTAGGAGCAAAGAGAAAGGATTTTCTTAAGCACAAGGAAAAAGGAAGAAAGGTCTTTTCTTAATTTAGGTTTCGTAGAATTTGATATGAATGATAAATTGAAAAGAGAAGGTTAATTTGAGACAAAAAGAATATAGAATGATTTCCATTAATCCAAGTAGAAATATGTCAATTAGATGATCTAAAGTGAAACGTTAGACTATGTGAGTAGGAAGCATAGATTGAATGAGAACTCACCAAGGGAGTCTCCAATTTGAAAACGGCTTTTTTCTGCCCATTGATTGAAAGGATTGAAACTAGGATCATTTGGAACACTCCAACCCTTTTGGCCACCAACTACGAAATCATAGGAAGCACCTTTCTGCACCATCAGCAGAAGACAAAGCCAGGCAAAGGCATGCACTGCTTTCTTAGACCTTAACATGAATGTGGCCATGGGAAGATCACAAAGATTTTTGAAAGCTAGAAGAAATGTTAGAGGGATGGTTGACATTGAAGAATGATGAGGGTTTATGTAGGTGTAGGTTGCATGGAACTGTGGCAGGGAAGCTATTACAAACTTTTGATTATTCTCCCTTCTGTTAGGGTTTACTTTGATTCTGATGCAAAGCACAAGTTCAGTTTTATATTATCTGGACCATGAGCTGTTTTAGAATCTTTCTCAAAAACTTGGTGTGTGGGTTTGTGCTTTGCTTCGGTGCTATCAAGAATATTCATGTCTTGTGACATAAGGCTAAACTTCATATAATATTCTTCCATACCCTTCAGTTTTAATGTGAAGCTTTTAGTATGTGTTGTGTTGTGTATACTACTTCACCAAAAAGACGTGCTAGATTAACAGTGCAACCATTTTTGTGTCTTCTGCTACCACTTTTACTCTTCACCCTTGTCTCCTTTATCATCTAATAATATCCTCCATGGTAAACTTTGTCAACTTTTTTCACCAATGAATTTCACTGTATTAAATATTGCAGTTAAAGATTTCATTTCTGTCACTAACCAAAAAGGCTTTGCATATTTTTGGATGCTTCAAAAGTCTTTACAAAGATATACAACTTTTGTGGAAATGTATAGAAATAGTATTTGTTGAAAAAGGAAGAATAAACACAGTAGAATGTATGTATGTTTTAATATTTATAAATTCGGAAATATATTTTAATTTTTCTTTTGGTAGGATATTTTTTTGATAAAATTTAACTGTAAACTGTATAAAGTCACAGTCCATTATAAAAATAATTGTTAAAATCATATATGTGATTCTTTTATTAAGATTTTAGTATATTTATTTCATTTATTATTCAAAATTAAAATATTTTTTTTCTTAAAAAAATTGGTCCAATATAAATCAAACTCAAATAATCCGTCCAAATTAACCTACAAGCTAAACAATCCGTATCTGATTAATCTGATAACTTGATATAAATTTTAAGATATTAACTTTGAATTGTACTAAATTGGATGTTTATTGGAAAAACAAAACACACTACAAAGAAGAAATTGAGAATTTAGCTGCTAAATATTTGCGTGGGCTAACTATGGACACAAATATTGTCGGTCAAACAGACAGAAAATCCATGCAAACTTAATTTTGACGTAAAATCGACGCACACACGATTTTTTTTATTTTTTAAAAACATCCATTTTGCGTCGGCACGACCCACACATAGTTTAATGTATGCGTTTAGGGTACATTATATTTTAAGTTTTTAAAATTTATTTATTTAAATTTATTTAATGTATAACATTATAAATATATTTTAATTTTTAATTCTTTATTATATTTATTTTAAAATTATTTCTTTAATATTATAATAAATTAATTAATTTTAAATTTTTTAATATAAGTTAGTTAAATTAAATTTATTAAATTAATTAAGTGTTTGATTTAAAATTAATTGAGTAAAAAAAAAGACGTATTTAAATTATTTAAATG
>Ga0123341_1002667_pt1 | contig 14842 bp, 13 predicted proteins | sample Turbeapinknodule_FD_89959 | JGI IMG/M metagenome (GOLD analysis project Ga0123341, IMG submission 89959) | Root nodule microbial communities of legume samples collected from Mexico - Turtle bean Mexico pink nodule | ecosystem: Host-associated > Plants > Roots > Nodule | place: Mexico: Nepantla... | reverse complement strand
GCCCGTCATGTTCCTCGTAGTTACCATGTGGATATTTCGTGGGGTTTTCTTTCGGCCCCACGGTGGGCGCCAAAATGTTCCTACAAGACCTAAACCCTGCAGAACACTTCCTCTTGTTGCAATATTCTCGTCTTTCCGGTCTTTCGGTTAGGCTTCTTTCGGCTGGATGGGGGGAGTACCTGCGAAGACACTCCGACGATCAAGTCAGTCCGAGAGCTAGGTACCAGAACAGTAGAGAGTGAATAGTTACCTTGGATGTTGTGCCTCTTCTGCTATTTATACTGCTCTAGATGAGTTATGGTTGTTATGGGCCTGCTTTAGGGTCCAAACGAAGGCCCAATTGTGCCTTAACCGTGCTTATCACCTAAGTTGGTTTGTTTATACCTAATTACGTGTTTAGCTTTGCATCTTGTCGTCTAGTCGGCTTTGTCGTCTGATCGGCCTTTCGGCCATCCGGTAGTACATATATTATATAAATAATAGTGAATATATGTATATTTATATATGTTGTTTCCATGATATATGGCTTACACTATAAACTAGTCTCTTATGTTAATGCTTAGTTTCTACATAAGTATTCACAAATATTTTCCACTTAAACAATTTTTTTATATCAAAATATTTTAATTTAAAAAATATTAAATTTGTTTACCAATCTTTACTAGTCACATCAGTCATTAAAATGAAACAAAACCATTTTACAAAAAATAGAAAATAAAAAACTAAAATTGAAACAACCCATGTAAGTAAGTAGCTCTTATTTTTCCCTCCAGCGTGAGAGTGGTATGCTTTTCATTGATTTCGAAACGACGTCGTAGTTGGTGCACATTATCATTTCTCAATTCAGTCAGATACTTCTCGTTTGCTTTTGGCGGAAAAGAGAAAAGCAAGATCCTGAATTTTCCCGCCAATTTTTCTTTGATCCGAACAATGGCACCAAAATCCGATAGTGCCGAAGGTACCATCTCCGCCACACAACTTTCATTTCTTAGTTCTTCTCTCAAATCCTAACATCTCTCACTCTGTCATTTCGCAGCGATCGTGTTGAACTTCGTCAATGAGGTAAGCAACAACACCGTTCCCATTCCCGTGCTTCGCAATTCATCTCACGTGATACGCTTTCATAGTAGCAGGAAAATTAAAATTGAAATGGAAGTTAAAAACGCCTCATTTTGTAATGATGGTTTCCATTTTTGATTTTGATTTTTTTGAAATTTGATCAGCAAAACAAGCCGGTGAATACGCAGAACGTGGCGGATGCGTTGCAGAAGTTCAACCTGAAGAAAGCGGCGATTCAGAAAGCGTTGGACAACCTCGCTGATGGAGGGCGCATTTCGTTCAAGGAGTACGGTAAGCAGAAGATATATCTCGCGCGGCAAGATCAGTTCCAAATTCCCAACAATGAAGAACTTAACCAGATGAAGGAACAGAATGCTGACATGCAAAAACAACTAGAAGATCAGAGAAAGGCTATCAGTGAGGTTGAAGCAGGTATATATATTCTACTATAGTCATGGGCCCTATTTGTTAGGGATTAACATTTTTTGTAGTTTAGGAAATGTTTACATAAACTTAAAAAAACAAGAAGTAAGCATCTTCACGAACTAAAATTAGTTTATGTATAAACTTAAAAAAAAACTTTTTTGGGCAACTTAACATGTGAGAGCGTCTGCAAATTAATTTAATCTTACTTTAGTTTTGGGTTTATGGAGGAACCAATTTATATTTTTCTTCTTATTTGTAAATGTTTACCAGGAATTTATCTAAGCAGGTTCTTAGTGTAGTTCAGTGAATGAGACAAAGATAATTTTGAGTTAATGTTTTGATTTTGATTAGCGATTCTTCCTAGCTCATTTTGGGATTATTCCTCATTTTTGTGGCTTGGAATTTGTAACACTACATTTTCAACTTTTACCCAAATTTAACTTATGTGCATATTTGGATGAGAGTGGAGAGAGTTCAAACGCATCTTTACTTTCTAAACAACATTTTTCTTCTTCTTTATGAGTGTATTGAAGTTCACAATTAAGCATTAGAATGTAAAAATATTTTTTAGATTTTTGATTGGTTGAGTTGCCTGATTTCCAACAAATGGTTCGATTGGGTGACTGTAACAATGATGTGAATTATTATTGAGTATACTAAATCTGGGTGATTTGGTGGTGTCAATTATTTCACGCAATCATGCAGTTAACGAATCAGAGTTGTTAAACGAAGATCAGACAACTCATTTTGTCTTGGTAAATTAGACTTAAAATACACATTAAAAATTGAGTAGTTTGTTCTTCATGAAGTGATTCTAATTCACTGATTGTGTGAATGCTTGAAATTGTTGACCTTGGCAAATTCGGTACAATGTGGATGCCTAGGAAGTAATGTTATTATGGTTTTTCACGTTGATTTCGTTGTGTTTCTTGATTTTAAAGATCTAATAAAACCCGTGAAAACATTGAAAATCTTGTTAGTATTTTTCGTTTGAATTACAAAAATGAAATAAAAATAATGTAACATTTTGTAGTTATATCTGAAATAGAAAATAAATAGAAAACTCTTTTTTCTGTGACTAAACAAACAAGTCCTTCTTTCTATGAGTACTCCTGTGCAATGATCTTAAAATGTGACTGTTGTATTGCTTAATAATTAATATTATAAAAACATTTCATTCTGGTACTAGTTTTCGTGCATTTGGAACAATTGAGAAAATTCGAAATTGTGGACATAACTCTTGATCTTGCAATTTATGGATGTAACTTGGTGGTGCAGAAATTAAATCGTTGCAATCAAATTTGACACTGGAACAGATCTTTGAAAGAGAAGTGAACCTTAGATTGGAGGTAGCTGATGTGGATACTTTTGTGCTTTTCTTTCTAATTTCTTTGAAGGGAATTGTTGGTTTGAGCTGTTTCAACTAAGATGTTTTGCCTTTTATGTTCTGCTTCAGGTTCAAGAAATGGAGGAAAAATTGACCAAGTTACGTGGAGGTGTTACTCTGGTGAAGCCAGAAGAACGCAAGGCAGTTGAGGGTATGTTGTCAGAGATAATAGGTCACTGGAGAAAGCGCAAAAGAATGTTCAAGGATTTATGGGATACCCTCACTGAGAACTCACCTAAGGATCCCAAACAGTTTAAGGTTTCTTTCTTGGCCAGTCACAGCCATAGATCTTATTCGTTATTTTTAATGTTTCTGTTATCATGTTGATACTAGTTCGCACTTTGCAGGAGGAGCTTGGAATAGAATATGATGAAGATGTTGGGGTGAGTTTGCAGTCGTATAATGACCTGATTCAACATGGTAAGAAGCGGCCTAGGGGGCAGTGATGTATTTATTGAAATAAGTGTAGATTGTTTGATGTTCTGACCACAGTAAAATTACTGCAAATCACATACAGCTTATGCATTAAGTTTTTACAAATCTGATATAGTTTGGTTTTATTCACTAAAATTACACGCCTAGTTCATCATCATTGGAGCATTGTCTCAATGCAATATATTATTGGTAATTTCACTTTTGGCCTAAGCATTGGTAGTCTTTACTGTGCATACTATTCTGGTGCTCATGTTTCAAGGACATAAAATATTACCTTTATTGTTAAACTTCATATCTACTGTTATCTAGCCCATATGTTTAGCTTTCATACATGTGCCATGCAGTGTTTATAAACTGTGTACATCATTCCTTTTGTATTAGTATCTTTCATATCAATAACAAAAGCTTTTCTCTTTCGTTCTTCGTTTTTTTTCTTCTTCTGCATTCCGTTTTTGTTTCCTCTCTCTAACCTGACATGGTATCTAGAGTCTTCATGTCTTCTCTCACTCCACACATCTCACCACACCAATCAATTTCAAGTTAGATGGTGATAACCATCTCATGGAAACAAGAGGTTCTAGCTACTCTTCATAGTTTCAATCTTGTTCTTTTCTTGGATTCTTCTTTTGGTCCTTCTTGATACACCACAAATATCTCGGATCAACTCATTTCTTCTTATATCACTTTTCTGTCCTATCATCAACTGGATCAAGCCATCGTGGCATGACTACTTGCGTATATGTCTTCATCTCTCCTTACCAAAATGGTGGGACTTTCTTTCGCTCATCAAATATGGGAAAAACATAAAGTTTACTATGCGTCACAAACACGACCACACGTCAAGAAACTTAAACTGTAGCTTCACACACCAAAATGTGTCTAGACTATTTCTGTATTTCTTCTTGACATAAAGAAGACTGTTGACACCTTAGTTACGGTTGACACCTAAATCCTAAACCTTCGTAACTCCGCGCCTTGATCCCTACACGGTTGAAGAGGTAGAGACTCTTCTTCTGGCCTATGAATAAAAGTTTGAAAAGACAAGATCCTTCGGTGATAATCTTCTTCAAGCTCACACTACATTTGTTCCTTCTTCACGCTTTCGTTCTTTTACCAAACTTGGTCCTAGTCAACCCTACCCACTTTTTTAAACCACCACACTATTTCTTTGGATCTAAATCAAATAGCAAGAATTATTGGTTGTCTTCCTCTACTTCTGCAAATTCCATAATGTCTAACAAGACTTAATGCCAAATATGTGGAAAGTTAAGGCATTCCACACAAGATAGGCACAAGTATGATCGATCATCCCAATCCATTATCAGTGTTAACTCTTCTCAGTTTGCTCCTACAACATGTGATGATGATGAATCCTCCATTCTTGGCACACCGTTTATTCTTCACAATCCTATGTGGTACCCAGACAATGGTGCTTCACATCATCTTATGCACGAAGAATCAAATCTCACCACCAAAAAGCCTTATAGAGGTTTTGATTGAGTCCTTCTTCTTGCATGGTTTGATTTTTCGATTTGGATGAAGTTTGGAATGAAGTATGGTGCGAAAGCTAGAAGGAACTTAAGAGAAGTTTTGTGAGTTGAAGTGGAGAATGTGGATTATGGCTTAGTGAAAGTTTAGGTCTATTAGGTAGAGTCTTAAGAAGGCTATAAAAAGACTACCCTAGAGAGAGAGCTTAGACAAGTGTATGAGTTGAATTTGGCAGCATAACACTATCACTCCTGAGCTGAATTTTACATGGCTAAACACTCTTATTTATATATGCAAATTAGGTTAAGAGTGTAGTCAAAAGAGAGGGAAATTCAATCTCCTTTGCTTTAGGTGTCGAGTTTGCTTGCACAATTAACATGTTTTTAATGTGCAAAGCATGCTCTAGTCGTGCTAACTCTCTCCCATGATTGACCTAAGGTGTTTTTTGGGCCAAGGAAGCCTAATTGAAACCCTACGTAGGTTTTCTAAATCCTAATATACTTTAGGGTAAAATACAAGCCCAAAAAACTGCACTAATAGGCCTAGGTCCAATTTATTCAATTGATTATTAAGCAAATAAATCCTATTATACTATGTACAACTAGGTCATGGCCCAAGATGATAAATGTTCAAGGAAGTAGAGGAATAGAATACACATGGATAAATCAAAGCTTAAAGATCATAAGTTCAAAACTCAATCCTATTCCACACACTTGAGATGATCTAAAGCTTTTGAAATCTTGAAAATTGTTTTTGATAAACTGATACAATCTAAGTAGCCAAGAAGATGACCAAGGACTCAATAGACAATTCACACTGTGAGCTGTCATCTCAACAATTAAGTCAAGGCCCCACCAAATATCAGACGGACCTCACTAGAATAAGAACTTGGCATAGACTAGAACATCAACTGTTCTTTCTTTTGGTTTTCTTAAAAGACAAAAACATGTTTGTAAATAATTTGGACTCACTTTTGGGGTCCTAATAGCAAAATAGGTTAGAGTAGGTTCACATAACATAAAATGGAGTGTACTTAGTGAAATGGGTTTGTACCAAGCCCATTTTTTCAAGACAAGACACCTAGAATTAGGGTTTTAAACCTACCTTCTAGAAGTTATGCCTAAAGGTGGGGTTTTGACCATGATCAACACCCTAGGCAACCCCTCTCCCTTGCCTTTTCTACCCTTCACCCATCTTGCCCACCAAGGCACCTCTTCCTATAAATAGGGTGTCTTGCCTCATGTATTTTCACATTGAATAGAAAAAAAACTTTGCGAGAGTGTCAAGTGAGTCTTAAGTGCTCCCTTCCTTGGTCTTATCTTGTGAGTGTAGTGTTCTTCAAGTGACGACCTTCACCACTCATCTTGGAAGTTCCCACCCTTCCAAGTGGCGTGATCCACCTTCCATAAGCTTTCCTTCCTTCATCTTTTCATTCATTTTCATTACGCCATTAATTCCTCTTTGTGTTCTTGTTTTTATCTTGTTCCAATTCGGTCATCTTCTTCATTTCTTGCTTTAGTTTTTTCTCCTTCAATTTCGCAATCATCATCATAATCACCATATATTGTGTTTTTTCTTTTTCCCTCTAAAAGTGAACCTTCACACTTACTTAACCACTTGGTTAAGTTTGTGTCCAGTGGGGATCTTCTTTGGGTCTCATACCATAATTGTTAAAATCCAAAATCATAAACAAAGTGTTATCTTAAAATGGGTAACTCTAAAATCAACTCACATCATAAACTCTCTTTCTTAGTTAATGTAAAGGAGCATAAAACAACTTTTATATGACCTCAATCAAGTGGTCAAGACAGTTAAAATAACAAACCAAAAGTAGTTTGAATCATTTAAAACTGTTTAAAACACTTAACAAAATTTTGTTAAGGTTTTTACAAAAAATAACCATTTGATTTATCGAAACAACCGGTTGATTTTATTTGACAACAAAGCCAAAACAAAGCTAAGGTTTTCCAAACCATTTTAAAAACCACTAAGTGTCAAAACAACAGGTTGATTCGATATTTTAACAGGTTGAAATTTCTCAGTCTTTTAGAAAACCCATCTTTTAAAAAAGATAAAGATTCAAATGAACTTGGGTCATCTTAAAGAGTGAATTAACAAGTTAAAAATTACTAGACAACACACACACCCAGCAACAAGGTCTTCAAGCTTTCCACATAGATTTGGAGACATCAAAACATCTTGTTCAACAATCTCCCCCTATTTGATGAAAACAAATCTCTGGTTTGTTTGTGTTGTAGTTTTTGAACTTGAAAGGTCTTGAAAAACAGAATTTGTACACATACAAAGCAAGTATAGCACCAGGACTTAAAACAATTTCACAAGGCACACAAAACCAGTTTTCTACATAACCCATAAGCAGAAAATATTAGTCCAAAACAATGTGACAACACCATCTTTTTGTGCAGCAGAACCATGGTGTATCAGAGTGTGGCAACAACAATTTTAAACATAATTAAACACCATAGAATATCCAAAATTACAACCAAGAAAACATTAATTTCTCCCCTTATTTGTCTTCACAAATAGACTAAGAGAATGGATGTACTTTTTGGCAACAACAATGTACACCAACATATTTAAGAAGTTAAGTCCACCTAAAAGGAAGAAAGAGTAATGGAAATGACCTTTATTCAAGTTATCAGGAATCCAACCAAGATTTCCACCTCATGTGGTAAAGTGAGTTATGATAGTAAGAATGAGAGAGCTCAAGTGTGATTAGTCGAATGGCTTAACCATGTGCTACTTGATATCTGCAAGGTTTTCGTGGCGATATAACATCCAAATAGTATTAGAACCACCCAAAACCCTCCTAATGCATTTATCAAAATCTGTCTAGCAACATGCGCATTCAGAGCACTTAAGGGGTCATCAAAGATCTACACATCAGAATTGGAGTACACAACTCTAGCCATGGGAACTCTATGCTTTTGGCCATCACTAATGTTAACCCCTCTTTCACCAATTTCAGTAAGATCGCTACCAGGAAGTAACTCAAGGCCGTGTTGAAGTTCAGTCACATTTATTGCCCTTCGATATCTTGTTGTGTCAAAGACAAAACCAAACAAAACATTATCGCGTACAATTGCATTAAGAATCCATGAAACTTGGGGTACATAAGCAACTGCTCCTCTCATAACCATAGTTGAATTTCCAATTGGAGGAATTTCTCCAAGCATTGCAGACACTAATGATGTCTTCCCTTCTCCTGTACTGCAAACAACTACAACTAGACAACCAACAGGTATTTCTAGATTTATGTTTGACCATGTAGGGCTCTCTGCCTTTGCAACCCAAGAAAGGTATCCATTCTTGATTGCGATAGCTGGTAAAATTAGATCAAGAGGTGGATTTGGTAGAAGTATTCTCTCTTCTGCTAAGAGCAAATCTTCTAGTCGTTTCAAAGATACATTTGCATTAACCAACTCCAAGCAAGGTGAAAACTCCAAATGTAATCACAGTTACAAATATTCATCAACCCCACGAACACCAATGTGATTGCCATTTATAAAAAGCTTTGAATTTCCAAGAAAACAACAAAATATATTTCCTTATGACAAGATTCATGCATAAGCAATTATGGTAGCTTTATTTAGAGGTGTCAAGGGCAAAACAACAGGTTGTTTCGTACATTGAACCAGTTGTTTTATTATGACAACAAGTGGATATTTTTCAAAACAGATTATCTTCCAAAATGATGAGGAAAGCATTATGTAATTTATTCACACCTTTGCACAGATATAACCCTCAAAAGATTTAACCAAACAAAAACATTTGGATGTTTATTTTATCATATGAGGCACATACATAAGATGAGAATATACAACTTACTTTACATGGGTCATGAATTTTTGAACTGTCAAGAATATGAGTAAGATGCATATTTCTGAACCATAAGAAAATCATCACTTTGATGAAACTTCTTTGACCCAAGGTTTTCTTGACTCCCAAGAATACCTACTAGAGAGAAATCAAGAAACAAGATTTGGTCCCTGTATGAATTTGGGTCCATAGGCATTAGCTGGGACATTAGGAACCTTAAAAATCTTAGGAACCCACTTTAAAACACCTCTGGGAACAGAAAACCTCCTCACTCTGCAGAATCTAACAATGTCGCCCCTTTTCATGTAGTAAAAACAAGTTTCAATCGGTTGTTTCGACAAAACAAGTTGTTTTTCAAAAAAACTGGAAAAGGGTTTTGAAACTGATTCATTCTAGCTGTTTGGGTTAAATCCCAGTCCAACCTTCCAAAAACACAATTTTGTGAGGCAAAAATAATTTCAATATTTGATTGACCTTTGGAAAACTTGTCCATAGTTTTTAAAAGATAATGAACCTTCTTTTGAAGAGATTAACAATTTTCACAAAAGGTTGAATCAACACACTTACAAAAAAGTTTTGGTAAATCATTTTCAGGTTTTGAATTGTTTAACTCTTCTTCTAAGGTATTGACTCTATTTTTCAACCAATTGTTTAACCCTTTCAATCAGTCATTAAGTCGGTTCATCTTAAGCTCGTGCTCCTTTAGCTTACCAAACAAGGAGGTTATGGTCAATGTGGTCAAATCCTTGGATTTTGAGATTGCAGTGACCTTTGGTTGCCAAGATCTATCCAAACATTTGAGGATCTTGATGTTCAACTCCTCCCTTTCAAAGATCTTGTCAAGGCTGATGAGGTGATTCACTATGTGGGGTGAATCTTTTCTGCATATCCGAGATGATTTCCTCTTTAATCATTTTGAACATGTCATATTTTTGGATCAAGGCATGCTTCCTTGCTCTCTTCACATCAGTTGTGCCTTCATAGGTAACCTCAAGGATGTCCTACATCTCCTTTGTAGATGCACATTGTGAGACCCTGAAAAACTCATCAGAATTCAAAGCGGAAGTGATGATGTTCTTGGCAATGCAAACATATTGAGCTCTTTTACTTTCACTCTTAGTCCATTCGAACCAATGTTTTTCAATGAAAATATCATCATTTTCAATTTTAGGTACAAAAGGGTCATTTACAATAGCATCCTAGATTCCTCTATTAATTGATTTTTCAACAAAACTTTTCATTCTAACCTTCTAAAATTGATAGTTCAGTCCACAAAACAAAGGTGGTTTGTTTATAGAACCACCCTCCCCAAAGGGTGGTTTTTCAACCATTTAGAAAAGGTTTTAGGAACGAAACTCGAGTAACTTTCAAGAACTCAGTTCCTGATGCCAATTATTAGAATTAGAGGGCTAAACAAGAGGGGAGTGAATTGTTTTTAAAATATTTTCGCCAAAGATTGAAGATAGAGTGAAAAGGTATGAAGAATCAATCAATTGAAAATTTTGTTCAACTAATAAAAAACTGTTTTAAGTTTGATTCAAAAAAATCAACCAGTAGTTTTCATGAAACAAACGATTGTTTATATCAGTAGAATTGAAAAACAATGTTAAAACAATTTATGAGTGTAGGCATAGAGAGAATCACACAAGATGTTTGTACTGGTTCACTCTTAACCAAGAGCTAAATCTAATCCTCCACTAACCACTGATAATTCACTATGTAATCAACCCTAGATTACAAAACACACACTAAGAGCGATGATCTTGAACCCTTCAAGAACATACACCACTCTATGGCAAACAACACAATTTTCAGAAACACCTTCTGAAATTGCCTTACACAAGAACACACATAAATACAATGTTCAAAGAAGAAGAGGAACAAAATACACCTGGGTAAATCAAAGCTTAAAGTTCAGAAGTACAAAACCCAATCCTATTCCAACACCGTTCTTGACAGAGATTGTGGAGGCAGTGATACCAGGCACGCTCGTGGGGCCCAAGGTGACCTTCACCGGGATGGAAGACCCGGAGGCCCACCTTGCAGCCTTCCATACACAAATGATGTTGGTTGGGGGCTCCGATGCGGCGCGATGCAAGCTATTCATGAGCACTTTGGCAGGAACAGCGATGGAGTGGTTCATGAGCCTCCTTGATGGCCAAGTAACGTCGTTCCCGCAACTCACAAAGTTGTTCAGGGCACAATACCTCGCGAATCGAGCCCCCCCCCCCGTCAGTCTCCTATGACCTCTTTGATGTAAAACAGTGTCAAGGAGAGTCTTTGAAGGAGTTCCTCCACCGTTTTGGAGCACAAGTGGTGAGGTTGAACCTCACAGAAGAAAAGATGATGGTACACGCATTTAGGAAGGGCATCGTGCCGGGACCCTTCAGTGAGTCACTCATCTGGAACCACCCTAAGACCTTCACCGAGAAAAAGCGTCGCGCGGTGGCCCACATTACGACGGAGGAACATAGTGAAAAGCGCACATGCGTGGTTCCCACGCAGCCGTGCGCGGCAGGTCGTCCTCAAACCCTTAGTTCACGAGGCTACGACAGAGATGAAGGCCCCCGTGAAGCAGCAACCCTATCAAAGGCCTAATACGAGGGGGCGTGGGAGAGATAACATGCTGCCAAGGCACGACTTCATAGTAGAGCTGAAAGACCTTATCGTTATCCCAAACATAGCGGAGAGACTGAAGGTGCCTCCCAAGACCGACAAGAAGCTCGGGCCCAACAAGAACGCATGGTGTGAGTTCCACCAAGCGTACGACCACCCCATACGTAAGGCGAGGGGTATATATGGTCACTAATGGACCACCGTACACTGAGGGAAGTCCCCTGCCCGAGACCAAACGCTCCAAACCCGGCGAGGCCATAGTAGAAATCGCTCGCAGGGCCAAATCTGATCCGTTTGGCAACTCTGGGGAAAGAGAGATTGGAGAGAGAACCTCCAACCCAAGCGTCATTCTCGGTCGAACGGTGCAAACCTCGGTTGAGAAGACCGTAGAGTCCAGAACCGGGACCACCAGTGATGATCGATTACGTGATCGGTTCGGCCCCCGAACAAAGACAGGGTCAGTTTCAAGGTCTTACACCCAGGGGAAGTTGAGTATGCTAAGAGCCTGGAGAGAAACCTCAGGTACCATTGCACCCGCTCTCCCCCGTGTGGACCAATTCCCTCAGGAAAACAAAGATATTTGGGAATGAAGCGCGCATGTTTAGGTGTTGAAGCAGGACTCGGTTCCTCACACACAGAACGTAGCCGACTACAAGTTTACTTCAGTTAAACAGTAATATTGTACGTGGTATTAGAGGACACTCCTTTTCCCTTACAAGGGTTTTTTAATGAGGTCCCCAGATAATTGAAGTATTTTTTCTGAGTTATGTACAATTCAGTTAAGAACTTGTTTTCCTTGCGTTAGAGGTCTTGGGAGCGGAGAGGTAGGTTTGTGAGAGAACACCTCCCCTCTCGAGTGAAAGCGCCAAGGTTGAACGAAATAGTTCGCCAGACAAATCCTCCTCGCCCTCGAGCGAAGCTGAGGTTAGTTAATAGATAAATCCTCCTCGCCTTTGAGCGAAACTGAGATCAGTTAAGCATTTGTTTGCCTTGCGTTAGAAGTCTCATAGGCAGAGAGGTAGGTTCGCAGAGAACACCTCCCCTCTTGAGTGAAAGCGCTAAGGTTAAACGTAATAGATAAATCCTCCTCGCCTTTGAGCCAAGCTGAGGTCAGTCAAGCAATCATTTTTCTCGCGTTAGAAGCCTCGTGGGCGGAGAGGTAGGTTCGTAGAGAACACCTCCCCTCTCGAGTGAGAGCGCTAAGGTTAAATGTAATAGTTACCAAGCTAAATCCTCCTCGCCCCTGAGCGAAGCTGAGGTCAGTTAAGAATTAATTTCTCTCGCGCTAGAAGTCTTGCAAGCAGAGAGGTAGGTTCATAGAGAACACCTCCCCTCGTGAGTGAAAGTGCCAAGGAAAAACGAAATAATTCGACAGATAAATCCTCTGCACCTTTGAGCGAAGCCGAGGACAGTTAAGAGTTTGTTTCCCTTGTGAATGAGGCTACGGCGGAACAACCCAATTCACAGTAAAAACCTCCCCTCATGATAAAGGGAACATGCAACAGAACACCAAAGGAAATGTCTTGGCACCAGGCACCATGACAGAGGCAGTTATGAGAATCAAAATGCAGTTTGACATATAGAAATAAAGCAAATATGAGTTCAAACAGTAAAGGTAGCAAGCAGATAAAGAAGTTTGTGCATTGGTCCAATACAAATCAAGGAAGGACCCTGGGAACGATCTTCCCATTGTCAACCAAGTTAAACGCGGAAAAGGGTGTAGTGTCCTCTTCTGGATGAACACAAGCAACTTGAGCGAGAGCATCCTTAAATCCCTCGTCGTAAGCATCCAGAACGTCTCCAGTCAGGTCAGCCTCAGCTTCTTTAAACCTTTTGGCTTGCTGACGAAACTCGGCCTTTGCCCGATCCAGTTGCACCTCAAGGTTGGCGGACCTTCATTCAAGCCCCGTAATCTTGGCTTTAAACTCCTCATCGGCCTCTTCCAGCTCAAAGACCTGAACCCGCAGGGACAGAACTCTCGCCTCCAGCGTAGTAACCTCTTAGCGCTTGGCGTGGAGTAGCTTCGAGAAATGGACCAACTCTTCTCTCAGAGTAGCCTCGCGGGCAGCAAATGAGCGAGCTATCGAGGAGTCCCCAGATTCAGCCCTGGACAATAGAACGTTGAACCGAGCGAGAAGTGCCCCGAAGTGGAAACCCAGTCTCTCCCTGACAACAGCTTCATCCAGGTCCACAGTCACCCCTTGTTGAAAGCCCTTGATGGCATGTTGAAGGACAAGGGGCAGTTCAAGGACAAAAGGGGTAGAGGCACCAGTCCCACCAAGATCAGGGAGTAGAGAAACACCAGTCGTGTGACCTCGGGGCGAGGCAGAGCGACCAGAGTAAGATGAGTGTGAAACCATCACCGACGTAGGTTTGGGTTTCTTGTAGATTGGTCCCTCAATAGAATCTTCATCTGACTCAATCACCACAGCTTTACCCCTACAAGAGAGTGAAGTGGGGGACGGTTGGACGACGGTGAGAGGGACCGAAAGGGATTGGGTCCACCAAAATTCTAACGATTACTATTTTTTATTTTTTTTAAGTACCGACCAGTCCCCGGGCGTTGACTAAACCATTGGTGATGTTGGTGCCACGTAAGCAGGTCCCACGAGCAGCGCAGGCCAATACCTCGCAAAGCACGTGCGCCAAGGAGCCGAGAGTGGTCAGACATCGGTCATCAGGATGTACCGACTTGCCACTAAACAGTGTGGAGAGGTCAGACCTCGGAAACCCAAAAAGTAGAGATGGGCCACGAGAAGTGGATCCCATATCACACACCGATTATCAATAAGGGAGAAGCCTAGATCACGAGTGTCCATGCATGTAGAGTGGACGACGCGTTCAGGCGTGACACAAAGTATAAAAGCCACTAGAAGGATATGGCCAGCAAGGGGCCACGATCAGGGGCGAGCAACATGCATGGCACGTGAATAGCTAGGGCACTCTCAGAGGCGGGTGACCCTAGAGATCAGGTGCACGAGGAGGCACCCAGGTGGTCATCCTGTCAGAGGTTGCACTCCAGTTAGGGACCCCACGCGCTAGGTTATCCTAAGAGTAAGGTAACAACGGTGCTGGACTCGCCCATCAGAAAGGCCCATTTCAGGTAAACAGGAAACCCTAGTTTTCAGTCTATAAATAGTAAGTTAACAAACTTGGCCAAGGGAGAATCCTCTTGCGCCGTTACACACACACAAGAGCAAGAGTATACAGATTTCGGTGTTTCCTAGCCCTAGTACTGACTTGAGCGTCAGAGTGCAAACGGCCGCTAGGGCGCCCATTATCTTTGTGTTTCAGGTGTTCATCACAGGGAAACCATACGCGAACGCAGGGACTCCGGGCGTGAGCGTGACGTAGACGTACGAAGGTGTTTCGAGTCAACTGGCAGGAACACTATTTTTTTTTAAGTATTATTTATGTATTTTTAGGCATTTTGAAGTTTAAGTTCTCATACTTACACTTGTCAGAAAATTCTAAAATTTTGCATGATGTTTCCTAGTTAAATTAGAGATTTATCAAACCATTATGATTATGATTATATTACATTCACAAATTTATTACTCATACATTACATTACATAATGTTATAACATGT
>Ga0123341_1002666_pt1 | contig 14842 bp, 14 predicted proteins | sample Turbeapinknodule_FD_89959 | JGI IMG/M metagenome (GOLD analysis project Ga0123341, IMG submission 89959) | Root nodule microbial communities of legume samples collected from Mexico - Turtle bean Mexico pink nodule | ecosystem: Host-associated > Plants > Roots > Nodule | place: Mexico: Nepantla... | reverse complement strand
TCAACGCGTTTAAAACGTTTAAAGCATTTAAAGTGCTTTAAAGCGTTCGAAACATAAACTAAATTAATGCGTACCTTAGCAAACTTTCAGGGAAACTGATATACCATGATGTTTCAATGCTTTCTGCTATGTGTTCTCCTGACTTGATCGCTACTCTTCGTGGAGTGTCTTACAGCATCGTAGCCCAACTTAGGGATAATCCATCATGTAAATCCTCCTTCTTGGAGTGCATCTGGCACAAGGGGGTGACTTTCTGGGTGCCAACTCATGCGCCCCAACCTCTAGTCACTTGCCCTGGGAGCGTATCTGCCTTTCTCTCGTACCATGCACATGGTTCTCCCCTGGGCGTGGCCCTCTCATGGATTGTATTTGTCCCAGGGTCTCCCAGCGGTGGCGTGGGTACTTCACGAGTCAGGTTACCCCTTACTGGTACTAGAACTATGGCCTTAAAGCCACCTTTCTCTTCTCTTCATTACTGTTTTGAGGTACTGAGGCCTCTCACGGTGTCGCCCCCTCCACGGTCTTTCCTTCCCATGGGTATTGGGGGGTGGCACCGTCGATGCCTTAACCTTGGCTACGCCTACACCTGGCGACACCTCATCTTGGCGACGCCTCACCTTGGCGACGCCTCATCTTGGCGACGCCTACGCCTGGCGACGCCTTAAGCAGTCAACCTGTTGACTTCCTCCCCTTGGGCCCCTTGAGGGGTCCCACCATATGTTGACTTTGACCTTGACTTTGACTTTGGTCAACGCCCAGGGACGGGATGGTACACAAGCCCCCCAGTCTTGAGCTGACACTTGTTTCAGCAAAAAGACTAAGGCCTCGCCCTAGCATCCACGTGGCATTCCTGCTGACGTGACATTCCTTTGATCAGTTGACGTGACACTCTCTAAGCGTCTGACACGACATTCTCTACGCTAAAGATGTGATGTTTTAAGTTATGTTTTAATCTCTTGACACGTGGCTCAATTGCACGACCATCACTTAGCGCCTCTCGCGCTTCTCAAGTTAACGTTACATCTTTCAAAAACGCGCGCTCCAAACCACTGTTTCATTCACTCTTCGCATTCCCTCCACTGTTCATCTTCCCAAACTTCCTCTGAATCCTTCGCTCTCTCTTTCGCGCTTCCAACCTTCATCCAATCAGATATTCAAAAGGTACTATTTTTCTCCTCCAATGGCCCCTTCTCTTTACTGTATTGTTCTTATAACTGCCTGGGATTGTTCATTTCTTCTGCATTTCTGTGTTCTTCCCCTTTCCTCTGCTTTCTCGTTCTTCCCTTTTTTCCAGATTTCTCGCATGGGTAGGAGTTCTCTTAGGGTTTCGTCCCATTTGCTTCTTCGAACTTGATAAGCCTTTGCCTTTTCCTTCCTTCTTCGGATTTTTCATCAACTATGGCACGTACGGAAACAACGGCCAATCCTTCTCCCCCCGGGGTCAACTATAAGGCTCAGTATCCCAGGCCTCTGATGAACTCCTAGCCGAGTGAACAACCCTAACCGCTGTTGGAGACGTGGAGGACCATATTGGTGACCCACGACTATACAATTTCAATGCTTTCTGTAGCGTCCACAACTCCCACGTCTCCGTTCGTCATGGCACCCCTGGGGAACCTGTCTGCGTGGACGATAGGTCCAACGGTGGGAAACCCTTTTTCTTCCTTTATCAAACAGTGTTCAAATGCGTCGGTCTGCGCCACCCTTTTATAGCCTTCGACAGGGAGCTGCTTACCGAAATCAACACAACCCCTGCCCAGCTACACCCCAACAGCTGGGCATTCATCAGGGCCTTCGAGATTTTGTGCGGATACTTGGGCACTTTGCCCTCCGTCGACGTCTTCCTTCATTTCTTTGAAGTGAAGAAACAAGGGAAAAGCCTTTGGGTAAGCTTTTCCGGAGTCGCTGGCAGGATACTCCTCACCCTTTTCCAGAACTCGTACAGAGGGTGGAAAGGCCAATTCTTCAGGGTGTGTTGCACCAAACACGACCCCACAGCCCTGGATGGCTTCCCCTTATATTGGGCTGAGAAGCCAAAGCTGCTTAAGCCCAAATCTTTGGATGAACTGACATCCGCTGATAGAGAGGTATGCAAGGCTTTGGCCGGCCTGGGAGTCGTCTTCAGCACCGCGAAACTCATAGCTTGCGAGTTTAACGCAGACGCCCTTTCTGGGTACTTTGGTAGGCTAATCTACGCCCCTACTTGTCTTCTTTACATTCGCCTCTTGATGTGTTTTCTCTTATTGATGCGTGTGTTGTTTACCTGCCCAACTTCTGTATGTGTTGTACGTGCTTTCTCGTTTAACTGGTGTTAGCTCTAACCCTTGCTCTCTTGTTTGTCTGGTGCAGCGTCGGTAATGGACTCCTTGAGGCAAATTGCCCTGGCCAAGACCTTGAGGGCTCGCCCCAAGGCAACATCTGCGAAAGCTGGCGCCTCCAGCACCCGCATCACTGAGTCCAACCCTCCTCCATCACCAACACTACACACCGCCCAAACACCCAATTCTCCCTATTCTCTCCAAACACCTAACTCTCCCCCACCAATCGCTGCAGTTCCACTGGCTGTGGCTGCCAACCTCACCCCAACCCCCCTGGACAAGGGCAAGGGTGTCCTTGTGGCCCCCTTTGATGACGAAGACTCTGGCGAGGGGCAGGTCTTCAAGAGGAGGACGACCAACAGGGTCATTTCTTCACGATCTCCCTCCCCCCAACATGGAGAGTCGCTGAGGGACAACCCTCCCAGTGGCACATCTCCCCCCACCACAAATGGGCCAAGAGGAGGGGGTAGAGTCCGCGCTCCCACCAACACAAACTACTGCACAAGCTTCCGCCCCAGAGGTTTTGACGATTCCCCCAGCGATCATGCAACTAATGAGGGGGTTCAATGAGAGGTCGCCGGGGAGTTCTTCTGGCGAGGCTATGAAGGAAGGCATGCCCTACTATATGGGGGCTTTCCTCGCTATTGCACTCGACTAGCGCGCACAAGCAAAACCAAAGCCATCGAGATGCAAACCCTATAGAGCCTCAAGCGAGAGGTGGCCACCTTGAAGTAGGAGAAGCTAAAGCTCACGCAACTTTGGGAGAAAAAAGAAAACGCCTACAAAGCTTCTCTGATGGAGACCCAGGAGGCAGTGGAGGCAGCCAACCTGAAGTTGCACAAGGCTGACCAGAAACATGCTGACCTTCTGGGTTCCATGGCTTCCCTGCAGTCAGAGGCTGCTGAACTGAGGGTGGCCGCTGAAAAACTCTAAGGTCCTGGGAGCGAAGCTGAGCGAAACGGAGGAGAAACTGGTTGCGAAGATTGAAGCTTCCAACCTTCTCCACGTCGCTCGAGGGCGAGAAGGACTTATCTGTTGACCTCAACATCGCTCAAAGGTGCAGAGGGCTTATCTCACCTGCACTGGGTGTCCACGCTCGAGGAGAGACCTGCTCTGGGTGTCCTCAGCGTGTCTAAACACCTGGGGCAAAAAATCGCGTTTTGGTGCCCACGCCCATGAAGAGGCCTATACAATAGCGCCGTATCAACCATGAGGTGTCTAAAACACCAAGGCAACTCAGCCCTTGATGCCCACGCTCCAAGGAAACGCCCCCCGCCACTTCCTCGCGAGGTGTCTAAACATCAGACACCGGGGCTAGCTATTCATACCTGAGGAGGGGGCGTCCCGAAGGAATCCCTTAACCCCTACTCAGGGATTAGGCACCCGGATTTCAACTTATATCTTAACATCTGACACCGAGGCTAGCTATTCATACCTGAGGAGGTGGCGTCTCAAAGGAATCCCTTAACCCCTGCTCAAGGACTAGGCGCCCGGATTTCAACTCATATCTCAACGTACATGTCGTCTTGATCTATGGGTATGAGCATGCGCTCCAGCTACTTGCTCTAAATTTTGATGTTTGCTTCCTTTCCTGGCGGCGCCTACACCGGGCGACGTCTTAACTTGGTGACGCCTCCTCTCGGCGACGCCTCATCTTTGGCGATGCCTCTTCTTGGCGACGCCTCATCCTGGCGATGCCTCCTCTTGGCGACGCCCACACCTGGCGATGCCTTGATTTTTTGACTTGAGTTTCTTTAATCTCTGATCTTACTTCGCGTGAGAGGGAAAAGCTGAGACATAGTTTTCTTGAACCTCTTTTCCTTTATTCGGGTGACCTCATTAAAAAACCCCTTAGAGGGAAAAAGAGTGTTCCCGTTACAATTCAACTGAAATAAAACTTTAAATTTGCCGCATTCCAGCTGCGTGGGATGGTGCTCCCCTCTAGAGTCTCTAGATTGTACGAACCGTTTCCCTTGGCTTTGGTTACTCTGAAGGGTCCGGTCCACTTCGGAGACAACTTGTTCTCCAACTCGTAAGGATGAGCCTTCCTCATGACCAGGTCGCCAACTTGGAACTGCCGCAGCTTCACCTTAGAGTTGTACTGACGCTCTACTCTTCTCTTCACGGCTTCAACCTTTATCCTTGTTTCCTCTCTGGCCTCGTCCAATACGTCTAGATTTACCCTTCTTTCCTCATTGGATTCTTCTGCCACAATGCTTAGGAAATGTGGAGAACTCTCGTGAATCTCTACTGGGATCATGGCATCTGACCCGTATACTAGGCTGAATGGCCTCTCCATGGTGGAAGATTGAGGCGTGGTGTGGTAAGCCCACACGATCCTCGGTACTTCTTCTGCCCATGCCCCTTTAGCCTTCTCAAGTCTTCGCTTCAATCCCCTCAGCAAAACTCTATTTGCTAACTCTACCTGTCCATTCGTTTGGGGGTGTTCGACTGATGCGAACACCTGCTTGATTCCCACTTCTGCACACAGCTTCCCCAACTGTTGGCTTGCAAACTGAGTGCCATTATCTGAGATGAGATGCCTTGGCACCCCGAAACGACAAACAATGTTCTTCCAAACAAAGTGTTATACTTTGTGTGCATTGATCTGTGCCACTGGTTCTGCCTCTATCCACTTCGTGAAGTACTCGATGGCGACTATCAAATACTTCATTTGCCTTATCGCCAGGGAAAAAGACCCCAGAATATCAATTCCCCATGCATGGAAAGGTCATGGGCTGTAAATCGATCTCAGCTCTTCTGGAGGTGCCTTATGCCAGTCTGCATGCATCTGGCATTGCTTGCATCACTGGGCGTATCTTACACAATCTCCCCTCATTGATGGCCAATAAAACCCTGCGCGAATCACCTTGGAAGCTAATGATCTTCCCCCCACGTGGCTTCCGCAAATCCCCTCGTTAAGCTCTGACATGATCCTCGTACACTCATCGCCACTCACACATGTCAGGATTGGGTGCGTGAACCCATGCCTAAATAACACTCCATCAACGAGGGTGTACCTTGTAGAGTTCTTCTTTATCTTCCACCCTGTTGTCCACCACGAACTTTCGCGGCGTTTTGAGCGTCTCTTGGATGACTGTCCTCTGCCTTCCCCCCTTGCCTGAGCTGGCCAGCCTGGCAAGCAGGTCAGCTCTGGCATTTTGTTCTCTAGGGACATGCACCAGCTCAAACATAGTGAAGGCTCCCTTCAACATTTCGACGTACCTCAAGTACGCAGCCATCTGCGGATCCTTTGCCTGGTACTCTCCTGTTACTTGTCCTGTGACCAACTGGGGATCACTCTTCGCCAAGAGGCTTTGAGCGCCCATTTCTTTGGCCAACAGCATCCCCGCGATCAGTGCCTCATACTCCGCTTGGTTATTGCTTGCTTTGAAGGCGAAGTGTAGGGCTTGCTCGATCAACACTCCATTAGGCCCCTCCAAGATTATTCCAGTGGCACTCCCCTGCTGGTTGGAGGACCCATCCACTGAGAGCATCCATTGTGACCCTAACTCCACCCATTGAGGGTCCCCTCCTGGTGAGAACTCTGCCACGAAATCTGCATAAACTTACCCTTTGATGGACCCCCTGGGTTCATACTGGATGTCAAACTCTGACACCTTCCCTGCCCAACGAACCATCCTCCCAACTACATCTGGTTTCTGAAGTACTTTATGGATGGGGAGATTCGTCATCACCACCACTGTGAAACTGTGCAAATAATGGCGGGGCCTTCTGGCTGGGAACCCCACTGCTAATGTCGCCTTCTCCAGTGACTGGTACCAAAATTATGGGCCTTGCAAGGCCTTGCTCACGAAGTAGATGGGCTCTGCACTTGGTCTTGCTCCTGAACCAGCACATAGCTGATGGCCCATTCTGTCACTGCAAAGTATAATCGAAGGGGGACGCTAGCCCGTGGCTTTCAAAGTACAGGTGGCGTCGCCAGGTACTCCTTTAACTTGAGGAATGCTGCTTCACACTCATTTGTCCATGCAAAGCGGTTGTTCCTCTTTAAGCACTGGAAGTAGGGGTGACCCTTCTCCCCTCCAGCAGACACAAACCTTGACAGGGTCGCCATCCTCCCAGTCAACTGCTGAACTTCTTTAACTGAGGTTGGGCTCCTCATGGCGATGATAGCCGCACATTTATCAGGGTTCGCCTCTATCCCCCTCTCAGTGAGCATAAATCCCAAGAACTTCCCTGCTTCCACGCCAAAAACGCACTTTTCTGGGTTTAGTTTGAGGTGGAACTTTGATATGGTAGTAAACAGCTCTTCCAGATCCGCTACGTGCTGCCCTCTCTCGTGCGAAGTCACCACCATGTCATCTACATAGGCCTACATGTTCCTTCCCAGCATAGGTGCATGGACCTTGTCCATTAGTCTTTGGTAGGTGGCGCCTGCATTCTTCAATCCAAATGGCATCACCTTATAACAATAGTTGCATGTCTCTGTCATGAACGCCGTTTTACTTTCATCCCTTGGATGCATCTTGATCTGATTGTAACCTGAGAATGCATCTAAGAAACTCAGCATCTTGCAGCCCAAGGCGCTATCCACCAACGCGTCGATGTTGGGTAGTGGGTACGAATCTTTGGGGCACGCCTTGTTCAAATCTGTGAAGTCAACGCACATCCTCCGCTTCCCATTTGCTTTCTTCACCAGGACGACGTTGGTCAGCCACTCAGGATATTGTATCTCCCTGATGTGGCCAGCACTTAATAATTTCTGCGTCTCCTCCTTTACTACGAGGCGCCTTTCCTCGTTGAATTTCTTCCTCCTCCTCTGTCGTATAGCCGGACCTTGGCGTCCATGGTGAGGTGGTGGCATAAAAAGTATGGGTCGATGCCTGGCATGTCGGAGGCAGACCATGCGAACGCATCTAGATGGCGCGCAATCATTGTTGCTACTGCATCCTGTTCCTCCTAGCTTAACAAGCGCCCTAGCTTGAATATCCTCCCGCTAATCTGTCTCTCCACCACGTTGTTCTCTAGTTGGTCTCCGCTACCTTTTTTGTAGTTTCTGCCTCGTTGGCTTCTCCAAGCGAGGCCCCCTCGAATACCTCTTTCATCGGCGAGGTGTCGTCCCTGTGGGTGTGGCTCCCAAGGGCCCTACCTCCATCGGGGTATCTGAAATGGGTGGCCGTTCAACCACCATGACCACGCCTCCTTTCGTCTTTGTCTCCAGTATTGGCTGTGAGGAACGGCGCGGAAAACCCCTTTGGTGGAATAAACTGCTCAGGCTCACTTATGTCGTGATGCCCTACATTGTGGTGCCCTCCACGACGCAACTCCTCATTTGCGCGGTGGAGCTCGTAATTTGTGCGGTGCAGCTCTTCATTTCTCGTCTGAGATGCCGCGAGCTCCGCTTGCATGCACTCTTGCTCCACTTTTGACGCTGCCATTGTTTCTTGCAATCCCTGCATCATACCCATGAGCTGCTGCATGGTCATCTCTTCACTCCTAGCGCGTGCGGGTCTCATTTCTGCAGTTTATGGAAACCTTCCCGACTGTTGTGCAACTTGAGAACCAGAACTGGTGAATTGTACTTGTGATGGGACTGATGTTTTAAATCGGCCCCACGGTGGGTGCCAAATGTTCCCGCCGGTTGACCGGATGTGTCTTTGTGCGTGGCTTGTCCTCGCGAGCTAGGGCACCTTCGTTCTGCTCCGTCTGTGAGTACCTGAAAAGAAGTGGACAAAGGGGCTCCCTCGCGGCCGTTTGCACTCCGACGATCAAGTCAGCTAGCTACCTTAGCAAACTTTCAGGGAAACTGATATACCATGATGTTTCAATGCTTTCTGTTATGTGTTCTTCTGACTTGATCGCTACTCTTCGTGGAGTGCCTTACAACATCGTAGCCCAACTTAGGGATAATCCAACGTGTAAGTCCTCCTTCTTGGAGTGCATCCGGCGTAAGGGGGTGAATTTTTTGGTGCCAACTCATGCGCCCTAACCTCTAGTCACTCGCCCTGGGAGCGTATCTTCCTTTCTCTTGTACCATGCACATGGTTCTCCCCTGGGCGTAGCCCTCTCATGGGTCGTATCTGTCCCAGGGTCTCCCAACGGTGGCGTGGGTACTTCACGAGTCAGGTTACCCCCTACTGGTACTAGAACTATGGCCTTGAAGCCACCTTTCTCTTTTCTTCATTACTGTTCTGAGGTACTGAGGCCTCTCACGGTGTCGCCCCCTCCACGGTCTTTCCTTCCCATGGGTATCAGAGGGCGGCACCGTCGATGCCTTAACCTTGGCGACGCTTACACCTGGTGACGCCTCATCTTGGCGACGCCTCGTCTTGGCGACGCCTTAAGCGGTCAACCTGTTGACTTCCTCCCCTTGGGCCCCTTGAGGGGTCCCACCATATGTTGACTTTGACCTTGACTTTGAATTTGGTCAACGCCTGGGGACAGGACGGTACAAATGCTGATCTTGACAACCTCATGAACACACAACACTTTTCAGCTTCACACACAGAGTTTTTTCAAAGTACAAAGGATAACACTTGTAACATAAAAAGATCCGAAATAAATACAAGATGAAAATCCTATATCACACTCTCTTGATCAAAGCAATTGCCAATTCTTCAAAAGCAAAATCAATGAAAAACTCAAATCTGTTTTTCTTTCATTAAAACTAAGTTCTTATTTGTTACAAAATCTGAACAAACTATTTATTGCATTCAAAGACTGGTCAAAGCATTTAAAACTAGAGTGTATTCAGTTATAAAATCATTTAAAGCCCAGTCAAAGCACAAAAGAGGTTTCTATTATGGTCCCAAAACAAACAATCGGTTGAATGCTCGAATCAATCGGTTGTTTTGGTTTGACAGCAAGTCAACCATCAAAAACAGTTTTGAACCTTTCTAAAAACATCTAAGTATAAAACAATCGGTTGTTTCGACAAAACAACAGGTTGTTTTTCACTTAGTTCGAAAAACACTTTCAATTAAAAGATTTGAGAATGCTTAAGCTTTGGTTTCAATCAAGAGTGGATTTAACACAAATAATCTACCCCAGATCCTATTCTAAAACACATCACAACAGCAAGCACATCCAGCATTCCATCAACCTTCAAAGGGTTTGGATTCTTCAAAGTTTGAACACACTTGATTCAACAAGGAGGCTTTCGAAAAATTGAAGAAGTACCTGGCCAGCCCTACAGTATTATGCAAGCCCGAGCTAAGTACCCCACTCCGCTTGTATTTCGTAGTTACAGAAAGGGCTATCAGTTCAGTCCTGTTACAAGAGCAGGACCAGGTACAAAGACCAATCTACTTCGTCAGTAAGGTGTTGCAGGGCCCCGAGGTAAGATATCAGGCGTTGGAAAAGGCGGCCCTAGCAGTAGTATTTTCAGCAAGAAGGCTCTGCCATTATTTTCAGAGTTTAACTATCATGGTAATGACGGACCTTCCTATCCGCAAAGTCTTGCAGAAACCAAATGTGGCGGGAAGGATGGCGCGATAGGCGGTGAAACTGTCTGAATTCGACATACATTATGAACCTAAAGGCCCCATCAAGGGCCAGATCTATGCCGACTTCGTAGTAGAACTCTCCTCAACAGCTACCCATCAAGAAAGGGTGGATTTTAAGTGGGTACTCTCAGTAGATGGTTCCTCAAACCAAAAAGGTAGTGGAGCAGGTGTCATTTTGGAAGGTCCGGATGGGTTGCTAATCGAGCAGGCCCTCCGTTTCACTTTCAAAGCTAGCAATAACCAAGCGGAGTACAAGGCCCTGATCACAGGAATGCTGCTGGCAAAGGAAATGGGAGCAAGGGGGTTGTTGGCAAAAAGTGATTCTTTGTTAGTTACAGGACAGGTCCCGGGGGAGAACCAAGCTAAAGACCCTCAGATGGCCGCATATTTAGAATACGTCCAGGTGCTGAAAGAATCGTTCGACGTGTTCGAGTTAGTCCATGTACCCAGAGAACAAAATTCCCGAGCTGACTTACTTACAAAACTCGCCAGTTCGGGCAAGGGGGGCAGGCAGAGGATGGTGATTCAGGAAACCCTGAAGACACCTCGAACAATCACAGACAAAATGGCAGAAATCCAGCTCGTTGACACTTCGGAAGGACAAGGAAGAGTCATCGAACGTTAACGCAGGAGACGATGAAAACACCCAGAATAAGCAGGTATCCGGTTGCTGGAGAGATAGTGCCACAGGTTCACCAGATCGAGGTAGGAGAAACTTGGATGACAGCCTACCAGTGTTACCTGGCCGACGGAATACTCCCGTTAGATCCCACAGAAGCCCGAAAAATAAAGAAAAATTCAAGCAAGTACACCATAATTGATGGAAAGTTATTCAGACACGGATTCACCCATCCCATACTGGTGTGTGTGGATGGTGAGCAATGCATGCGCATCATGGCAGAGCTACACGAAGGAATATGCGGTAGCCACATCGGCGACCGATCTCTCTCGTTAAAAGCCATCTGTGCAGGTTATTACTGGCCAACCATGAGGGAAGACTGCACAAGATACGCACAACGATACAAGCAGTGCCAACAACACGCTGATTGGCACAACGCGCCCCTAGAAGAGTTGAAAGAAATAGATGTAACGGTTGGAAGAAATAAATACTTATAAAGTGCGCATACAAAGAAGTTTGGTCGACAACAAATAAAGTTACAAAGAGAGTCATTCTCGCGACACAATCTGGCCGTCCACAACGCATTTTGACTCGTCGAAGAGGGAGGGGTCTACCTCAGGATATGCGCAAGAAAACTGAGCAACAGCGTCCTGAAAACCCTCACCATAGGCCGCGGCAGCATCATTAGTGAGCTCCTCATCCGTCCTTCTGAGGGACTTGGTTGCCCTGGCCAAGGACTCGGTCTTCTCGGCCAAATCACCCTCAACCTGCCCCAGGAGGACCTCGCGTTGCGTGCTCCTATCTGCTAGATTAGCCACATTTTCCTTTAGATCGGCCACGATGTCGTCTAGCTCAACCGTGCAAGTACGAAGAGGCAGGATCTTTGCTTCTAGCTCAACTGCCTCCAAGCTCTTGTCTTGAAGGGCCTTTTTGGCGTCTTTCTCAGACTGACGAAGGCTGGCCAACTCTAGGTACAGAGCAGTTTCACGGTTGGCAAAGACTTTCGTCCTGGCGGTGCTCCTCAAATTTCGCCATCTTGACCTCGAGATCCTTTGACACTTGGGTCCTGTTAAGCACCAGGTTGGAGGCAAACAGGAGGTCCCCTAGAACCTCAGCCACGTGTTCCCGAAGGAGATTGTCGTCCAAGCCTTCCACTCTGCAGCTGTGGAAATGACTAAGCGCTCTTTTTAGCAGCAAAGGGAGGGGCGGGGAGGATTCTGTCTCTTGACCACCGGGGGCACTCTCTCCCCCACCCTCGAGTGCAATCGCTGGAAGGGGGAGTAGGCGTTAGGAGGATGGTCTATGAAGGTCGGGGCGCCAGCTAAAACAGAAGCAGAAGGCGCCCCAATCACGCCCACCCTCGGCTGCTTGAAGGCCTGCACGGTACAGGTATCTTCATCATCTGACTCCACCACTACCCCTCTAAGGTCAATGGCGGAAGGGGCTGGATTGGTAGGATGAGAAGCAAGGGTCGCCGATGTCGAAGGGGCAAAGGGTGTCGAGAGGCTGTCCTTTTCTTGGCCAAAAGATCTGCCAACTTTTTCTTCTTATCTTTACTGAGACGCATATTTGTACAAAGAAACAGGTCAATATGGGAATAAGCAGACAAGACAAGTATACAAGCAAGAATGGAACGAAATAAGAAGCACTGGAACAAGGGAGTACCAATGTAGGTTTCGAGATCCTCGGGGCTATACTCACGCTTGAGCAGCTCCAAAGTACTCAGAGGGGCAGAGAACTCAGACAAAAAGCTCACATACGCCTCGCTCCTGAATAGAGAGATCCTCAGGACTCCGGGCCCTCCGTAGGTTTGGCTTCTCTGTCCAGTACAAGGGGAACCCATGTAGAACAGTGGTGGGAGCATAAGGGTTAAAATGTCTTCAACAGTGAACAAATTCAGTTTTTAGGACAATACAAAGAAAATAAATCGATTTATTTAACAATGAACAGATTTATTTTTGTAGTGCTTATGTATTAAAACGTTTATATCAGTTAAGTGATTTTAATTTTAAGCAGATTGATTTGCAAGCTACACTCACATGGAATTTTAGAGAGAAACAATGAAAAACAAAATCAGTGAACTTCAACTTTTAAAGCAAGTGATAAACGTTCAATTACAAGTTTGACAATTAATTGGGTAAACTTCCACAATCAAACAGTTCCAGTTGTATTCAATAGTTCATACACTTTTTAAAAGAACCAAAACAGATTTTGCAGAAATCAAGAACAGAACAAACAAGCCCAGAAAGAACAGATTTATTTTCAATTGAAAAAATTTAATTTCTGACAGATAAAGCAGTAAAAGAGTGCAGGGATGAAGAGAAATTGAACACACAACGATTATACTGGTTCACTCAAATGAGCTACCTCCAGTATCACCTAATTCAAGGTGAAATCCACTAAACAAACGAATCAAAACACTTACTTAGCCACTATTCTTGAACCCTACAAGAAATTTGGCACACTTTGCTGAAAAACTATTCCAGCACACACAACTCTTCAAGAAACCCTATCAAGAAGAGTTTTACAAACACACTTTACAAGAAATTGAGATATGAAATGAATACACCTGATAGAGAATGCAGAAATCTGACTTAAACCAGTAGAACAGATTGCACACAATGTGACAACACCTCCAACCAAGCCTTAGAACCAAGCAAGAACAAACACAGTTTCTGGTTTTGAAAATCCTTCAAGAACACGTACTTATTCAATGCAAAACACTCAATCTTTGTTTTAAAACTTGTTTACTCAACATTAACTTCAAGTTTGAAACAACTCTCCTTTTATAAGAAACATTTTATAACTGACTTTGAAAAAACAGTTAAAGCAGTTATAAAAAGAACAGATTGAAAATAAAATGAATAGATTTATTTTCGAGAGCAGTGACAGATTTTTTTAGATGTAGAAGACTTAGTTAAACTCCCTGGTGCAAAGATAAAACTGTGAAAAACCGTTTAAGAGAAACATGGCACCAGACTAAAAAGAATCTATTCATTTACAAAAGAATAGATTCATTTTCAAAACGATAATAGGAACTTTTTAACAAGTGAAACACAGTCGTTTTGAAGGAATGAAAACTTAATTAAGATACTTGATGCATAAAAAATGATTTTCAAAAACACTTAATCAAGGCATCAGTTTAAGAAAAGAATTTATTCATTTAGGGAAGAACAGATTCATTTTCTATGCAGTAAAGGATATTTTTGCAAAACATGTGAAAAACATTTTCATAGAACTTGTGCTTGCTCTTATCACATGGTCAGGGGTTAAGAGGTGGCTTACCCAGCAAACAACCCACTTTAAACAACCTTTAATCTATACCTAAGACATCCTTAAAGCAAAATACAAACACTAAGGAAAATTACACATTTGGCTTCATCAAACACTTTATCTTGAAGGGACAGCATCCATCTTCAACAATCTCCCCCTGTTTGATGGAGACAAATTCCCAGAGCTCAGTTGCTTTAAGAGAAGGACAACACCTGTATTGCACCAAACATCAAACTACAAAAGTTGAAACAATTCATAACATGAAACAGTTTTAAGGTGCAAATTGTAACTCCCTGTATCACCTAGCTCTTCCTAGGATGGTGAGCTATTTTTCTCCCCCTTTGGACTCATCAAACAGCATTGAGAAATATAAAACCGGATAACAATCAAACATAAAAACGCAGAAAGCATTACAAATTGTTCAACAGAAACAGAATGCAAAAGCCTAAGCTAGAAGAAACATAAGCATAGAAACAAGGCACTTCTAATCTTTGTAATACAGTTCTGCCAACTGCAACTGAACAAACTAAATCAGATCATCAAGATGCTGAAACTTGGCTTGAGTTGTCTACAAATACACCCTTTGTTCCTCTGATATAACTAGTATTAATAGCAGTACTAGTATTACCAGCAGTACTAGTATTACTAGAGGAACTAGTATTACTAGCAGAACTAATATTACTAGCAGTACTAGTATTACTACCAGTACAACTATTACTAGCATTACTAGTATTACTAGCAGTACTAGTATTACCAGCAGCAGTAGTATTACTAACATAACTAGTAGTGCTAGTATTACTAGCGGTACAAGTATCACTAGCAGTACTAGTATTACTACCCGTACTAAAGTTACTCACAGTACTAGTATTACCAGCAGTACTAACAATACTAGTATTACTAGCAATACAGGCATTACTAGCATTACTAGTATTACTAGCAGTACTAGTTTTACTAGCGGAACTAGTATAACTAGAAGTATTAGTATTACTAGCAGAACTAGTATTACTTGCAGTACTAGTATAACTAGCAGAACTAGTATTACTAGTATTACTAGCAGTACTAGCATTACTAGTATTACTAGCAGTACAAGTATTACTAGCAGACCTAATATTACTAGCAGTACTAGTATTACTAGAAGTACTGGTATTACTAGCAATACTGGT
>Ga0123341_1002663_pt1 | contig 14853 bp, 17 predicted proteins | sample Turbeapinknodule_FD_89959 | JGI IMG/M metagenome (GOLD analysis project Ga0123341, IMG submission 89959) | Root nodule microbial communities of legume samples collected from Mexico - Turtle bean Mexico pink nodule | ecosystem: Host-associated > Plants > Roots > Nodule | place: Mexico: Nepantla... | reverse complement strand
TTTCTAATTTAATTCTAACAACGTAATAAATCTTAAAATTATTTCAATTCCCTATAACCTTCTTTTATATTTTTATTTTTAAATTTTTTTATTTTAGTTTGTTCATTGCTTTTAATTTTCATCAAGAACTTTACGAATCCAAATCCATATTAAAAATCTGTATGTAACACCCACTTTACATATGGATTTGGACCCGTATGTAAAAATCGGTATGTAATGCTCACTTTACATACGGATTTGTATGTAAAAATCGGTATGTAACACTTACTTTACATACGAATCTGGATCCGTATGTAATGTTCACTTTACATATGGATCTGGATCCGTATGTGACGCTCACTTTACATACGAATCCAATTCCTTGTAAAAATTCGTATGTAATGCTCACTTTATATACGAATCTGGATCTATATGTAAAAATCTGTATGTAACGCTCACTTTACATGCGGATTTAAATCCATATGTAAAAATTTGTATGTAATACTCACTTTACATACGAATTTGAATCTGTATGTAATAATCGGTATGTAAATAACAAATTTCTTGTAGTGAAACCATGTTATTATTAGTCCTTTTCTCCTTCAGGCCTCTCCATCCTCCATACTTAGATTGAATGACCTCCATCCACAACCCCCTTGTCCGAATTCAGACGGCAAGTCCATTTACCCAACAAGACCAAATTAAATTGCCTAATATTATTAATACCGAGTTCACCCGCTTCCCTGGATTTACAAACCTTATCCCAAGCAATCTTCCGCCCTTCTGACCCTGAACCCCACAAAAAATTCCTCTGCAAGCACACAATCTTCTTCAACATAGTAGACGGTAACTTCAATAGAGAAAGATAAAACAAAGGTATTGACGATAAAATGGACTTAATCAAACATATTCTCCCAGCCATCGATATGTATCTACCCTTCCACATACCCAGTCTGTTCTTTATTCTGTTGAGCACTTCATCTCAAAACTCACCCCTCTTATGACACCCCCTACTGGCATCCCCAAGTACTTAAAAGTAATTCTTATCACCTCACAATTTAGAATTGTCGCTAAGCGGAGAATCTCCATCTGATCCACCCCAACTCCTCAAAGTCTACTCTTGAAGAAATTCACCTTAAGACCATATGCCAACTAAAAATAGTTCAAAATAACCTTTATGTTAAATAAATTTTTAATATTTGCTTTACAAAAAAACAAAGTGTCGTCAACATACTGGAGCATATTTACCTTTACCAACTTTTTCCCAATCTCCAAGCTCTCAACCAAGTCTTTCTCAACCGTAGTCCTATACATCCCAGCTAGACCTTCAGTCGCTATAAGAAACAAGAACGAGGTCACCTTGTCTCAACCCGTTCTTCGGAATATATTCCTTAGTAGGAATCGCGTTTACAAGAATTGACATCGATGCTCATTCCAAACAAGCTTTAATCCAAGCAATCCACTTTTCATAGAAATCGAGCATGCCTAACATATAATAAATAAAATCCCATCTCATAGAGTCATAAGCCTTCTCATAATCCACCTTGAAAAACACATAACTTTTCTTCTTCCTCTTCGTCTCTTCTAAACTTCATTGGCTACAAGAATGCTATCCAAAAGTCCATTTCCTTCAAGAAAAGCAGATTGCCTAACGCCGATGACTTTACTAATCACATGTTTCATTCTGATAACCAAATCTTCGAAACGATTTTATACACACACCCTACCAGTGATATAGGTCTATCACTAAGTTGTTGCAGATTGTTAGTCTTAGGAATAAAAAAGATAAAAGAAGCATTTGATCCCCTAGGCCACTTGGTGTTAACCATAAAATCATTTACCACCAAGACGAAATCTTCCTAAAGGCAAACCCAACAGAACTTAATGAAACTGAAATTGAATCCATCAGGACTAAGACTCTTTGAACTTTCACAACTCCAAACAACATTCTTAACTTCCTTTTCAGAGACAACTCCAACCAACAACTCGTTATCTTCGTCGGATATAGAGTTGAACCGAACATTGTCCAACCTAACCATGGGTTCAGACTCCCCAACAAATCTAGGTTCGAAAAATTCTCTAACCTTGGTCTTTACCACCTCCTTGTCATTGCACCACTGACCGTTCACTACCCCATTGATCCCGTTTCTCAATCTCCTCCACTTCACAGATGAATGGAAAAATTTGGTATTTAAATCTCCTTGTTTCAACCACTTTAGTCTTGCTTTTTGATGCAAGACGCTTCTTGTATGAATAAGTTTCGACTTTGTTCAGCCAGCAAAAGTCTCCTTTCCTCCCTCCCAAACTCATGTAAATCGCTTTCATCATCTCTTGCATCTAGCTCTTGAATTTTCTTTTGTAATAAATCCTTTTCTTGATTGACGTTCCCGAAAACCTCTCTATTCCACTTCTTCAAATCTAATTTTAACTTTTTCAAATTTTCTTTTAATACAAACATCCCTTCGCCAAACACCTCATAATTGTGCCATTTGCTGCAAACGAAATCTAAAACCTTCCATCTCTTTGCCACACATCCAAACTCCTTAAAGGTTTTGGACCCCAATCCACCGACGAAACTTTAAGCACTAAAGCACAATGATCAAAGACTGATCTCGTGAGAACGAATTGTTTACTATTTGGCCAAACTTCCACCCATTCTCTGGAAACAAGAATCCTGTCAATTCTGCTCTTAATTGTCTCATTCGCCGTGTACCAAGTGAACTTTATTCCGATCATTGGAATATCGAACAACTCGGAGTTTTCCATGAAACTATTAAACCCCCTAGTCTCTCTACTACAATTTGATACTGAAACAACGCTTTTTTTCTCCTCTTTCCTTCTGATTGAATTAAAGTCCCCAACAACACACCACACCCTATTTTGTTGAATCTTCCTGAATTCACTAATTTCATCCCAAACTTCCTTTCTTTCTTTTAACGAGCCAGAACCGTAAACATTCACTGTCATAATTTAGCTCGTCATATTGAAATTACTTCTCCACATAGTAATAATTCCTCCTACATTATTAACTGCACCGTCCTCCACCTAGACAATTTCATTTGAACTCCAAAAATAATAACAACTTTTCTTACTAAAACTCTGAGCACTTTGTCTCTTGTCTCTTGTAGCAGACCATTCCAACCTCCTCCTTCCTAATCAAATCTCTTAAGTATGTTCGTCTCACGCTTTCTCCTACCCCTTTTTGTTAATACTAATTAGACTCCTCATCAGCGATTCTCCGTCTAGATAATAACTGCAAATCCTGTTTATGACGACCTCTTCTTCTCCTAACAATGTAGCTTCATGGTATTCATCTTTTAACCAAAGCATTCTACTATAGTGTTTAACATCACTGTCTTAGATAATAATTTATGAACTTAATCCCCTTAACGAATCTGACGATAACCTTTCATCCAAAACTAGCCATCATCCTCCCTATTGGATAGCTTGTAAAAAGTGACTTCGTCTCGCTTGCCTTAGCCCAACATTGGTGTCGAAAACCGTTGCCTCTCCACTCGGTGCAAACCCCACCATATTCATCCTCTCCGCAGCACTTGGTATCTCACCGTCTATCTCGCATCCAACAGTCCCATTGCTTGCGTCGTTAATCCACCGCACCTCACCCTCTTCCTTATTAACCTGCACTGCCGCCACCGCCGCCCACCACGCTCGCCATTTCTGAGCCAGCATCATCCGCCACGACGCGAGTTTCTGTTCCTGCGCCGGCGTCGTTCGTCACGACACGCGTCTCTGCTCCCGCACCGGCGCCGTCCGCCGCGTCGCACTTTCCCTGCACTGCCCCTTCTCTCGTGTCAGCGCCGTCCGTTGCACGCATCCCCGCTTTGCCTGCCTCCGCAGCGAGTTTCGTCGTCCTCAGAGTCACGCCTTCGTCGGATCTCCAAAATTCTCGTCCATTCTGTTGCGAGCCTCTGTCGGCGTCACAGAGTGTCCCGCGCCAGAGACGGTATTCGTGATCTCCTTCTCTGGCACGCCAGCTTGCTCTCCTCCTTCTTCTCCGTCGTGCCCAGCACTAGCTCCGCCACCGCCTCCCACCTTGTTCATGGTCAGGGTTCATGTGGCTAGCTTTCTTTTTCAGACTTCACTTCTCTCCGCCATTGAGGGATGTCTTCTTTTATGAACCTGGCACAAACCTCCCGCTTTATAGCCTACACCAAAAGCAACTTGCAAAACATCTTGTTTTATAACATTAGAGTACATACAACATGACAAAAGACATAGCCCTTATGTTTAACATCTTGTTGTATTAAAACCTAGAGTTGCAGAGTTAACACTGTTTACTCGAATCCAACATGCGGTTTACCAAAACTCTACCCAGTTTACTCATATTAAAGGCTTGCCCTTTAACTTTTAATCCTCCCTTCCTCTTTTTCCCTAACCTTTTAGATTTCTCTCAACACCAATCAGACTCAGACACTAAAATAAATATGTGAACTTGACTTTTGAGTACTTGTTTGTTACCAAGACCATATTCTTAGCTGTGCTATAACAAAAATTTCCTCTACATCTATATTTTTCTCCCTATAAAGGATATTGTTCCTATGTTTCCATATAGTTCATCCTATGACTACCCAAATACATTTCTACACACTATTACAGTTGTCACTGATCTCTACCAACTGAAATTGCAAAAAGTATTCCTTAACTTTACAATAATGTTTTGTTTTGTTGACACTCTTTATTCTCTTACACACTCTTCACACTGAAAACGTGGCCACTGTTGGTGATGTGGCAAGGATGATGAGGTGGCAAGGACAATTTTGTAACTGCTAGGTAACATTTGAAAAATTGGGGAAAGTGGAATTGTGAGGGGAAAGGCGTGTTATCGACGAGCGTTTTGAGAGACAGAGAGGGAGAGAAACTTAGGGTTTGAAAACGGTGTGAGAAGATGAAATTTTTTAACGCGGAGGGAGAATCAGACGGTTGTAGACAGTGGCAATGTTAGAATCGAGTGGTTGTTGGTGGGATATGATGTTAGAATCGAATCGAGGCATGTTCGTGGGAGGGTAAGCAGAGGTTATAAGAAAAATGACAATTATTGTAGTTGTATATACTACTTCCTTTTCCTTATCATAAATTTAGAAATAAATATATAATAAATAATAAATAATAAATTTATAATTAAATGATATAAAAAATATTAAAATAATAATATTGGAAGTTGTAATATGATTAAATAAAAATTTGAGGTTGTAAATATATCATTATCTTTTTCAAATGAATTCTCTTTATTTTTCTGATTTACATTTGTTTTGGTAAAATACTTGTAAATTTTTCTTGGTGCGATGTTTGTATATCCTTAACTTGTAATTTTCCATAAAGATAATCAGAAACACCATCTCTTTTACTTGTGAAGCTCTTGGTAAGCTATGCATGGAAGAAGTTATGAGGAAAATGACAAGTTAGAGTGAGATAGTACTAGTTAGTAAAAATCACAACGACAACAAATTATTTCAAACATAATTTTTTGAGTGTGGGCTATGATTGTGTTAGTATGACAAAAGTGGTCTTTATTAGCGACAATTTCTTGCAATGAGAAGGAAGATTAAACAGTGAAGTCAAAATTGGGCGTTGCTTTTTGGATGCTTTGGTTTTTCTGGAGGTTTTCTTTAATTAAATCCATGGTTTAAAAAGAAGCAAAAGAAACAATAATTCTCTCTGTGTGTATAAGTTGTCCCATTTTTCGGTGGGTTTAGCATTTGATTGCCAAGATAACAAGATGGGTGAAAAGTGAGGTGGATACATTTTCTCATTACTCCAAACATGATTACATTTTTTTTCCTGTTAGTGCGTCAAATACAATTATTCCACATTTGTCTTTTGGAATTTTGCTAATGATATCATATAAATGCGTTTTTTCATGATCTAAGGTACTAGTTTTAGTGTTACTTGATACCTTTTACACTAATCATGATTTATAATGGTATAATGGGAGTTTCTAAGTTAATCTGCTTCAGCTCTTTTGCATTTAAGGGATTTAACTATTCATTTTGATTATGTTCTCTATTAGACCCTAGAATGTAACTACCAATCATGTAATTTTGGAATTGAATATGTACCAAAATTTCATAATGACGTGTTTTAGAAATGAAATCAAACTAATATGATGATTATGATACCCTCTTGATTAATCTAATTTTTAGTGTTTTTTAATTTGATTGTATAAATTACGTGTTATTAAAGGAATAGACAATTATAAGTAATTGTGGAAATGTTGTATACAGTACTTAAATAAATTGGTAGTTTATTAAATTACCTGAGGTATCTTATTTACTGCATCTTTTGTTATCTCGGCTCATTTTTTTCCCATTTTGCATTACTTCATCTTCTAGATTTTCTACTACTTTGCCGAAATGAAGTTCTCTATGCATCTTCTTTTCATTCGACTGAGTTTTATTTATTTATTTGGGTTTAATTCTGAAATTGGAAAACAATTGTTTGTGGCAACAGAAATTGTACCATGAATTATGCTTGGGTGGTTTCTGTAACTTTTAATCTGAACAGAACAATGATAGATAAATTATATTTTTTCCAGCTAATTTTAGTGAAGCAAAGGGAAAAAATAACATAATCTAACATTACTCGTTTTGTATAATTAAGTGACCTCATAAATTGAATTAGCAGAAGAATTCCTCCAACTTCAACCATTGATTTATTTCATCACTTGATCATTCATCCAATGTCACAGAAAAATTTTGAAAAAAATAAAATGTATAACCACATAAATAAGTTTTATACACTATTAACTACATATAAACAACTCATTGAACAGCAAGCACGACGAGATATGATTAAACAAAAATCCATGCACCTGGTCTTAGTGTCTTGGGTACGTCATCAAAATAGCAAGTTTACTTCTTACTTTAGTTACAGAGATTAGTATCTCATTTAAATTATTATAAAAAAAAACTATATTAGAAAAAATGGATTGGTGGAAGAGTCGTTCAGTCATCTGTTTTCCGTCTGTGACTTCGCTTGATGTGTTTGGTGTCTTTGTTTTAAGTGGCTAGGCGTGTCCTTCGTTATTCATAAGGATCCTTTGACAAACTTTCTACAGTTCAGGTTAAGTCAGGCTTCAGATTCGGTTAATGACGTTTGGGGTTCAATTTGGGTTGGAGTTGTGAGTGGTATTTGGAATCATAGGAACTGCGTGTCCTTCGATAGGGGGGTGATAGATGCGCTCGAAGTATTCCCCTTAGTACAGGTAAAGGTTTGGTCGTGGATTTACGCAAAGTCCCATTGTGCTTCCTTCGGATACTCTAATTGGGTTTTGAACCCAGTGAATTGTTTGAGGATGGTAATTTAATGTTTTCCTGTAGTTAGTTTGGTTATTCCTTAGATAATCATGTAGGTGTTTCGTGGTAGGAGTATATAAGGTGTTTTGCTCTTTATGTATAAGGGTAGAACCACCCTTGAAGTGATTCCCATTTATTTATTTTTTATTGTTGATAAAAAAAAAACAGATTAGTATACCATGGTTTAAATCTTAAAATTAATAATAAGATCTTATATTATTATATAAGACCATCTGAATTTTAACTATAAAATATAATACTTAACAGTAAATATTCACAATTTAGAAATAATCTACTCATTCCATGTTGGAAATCAGAGCTTGAGCTCGGTGAACCATAACAATCCCATCTCCAATGACTTCACGTGATTAGAAAAAGTAAGTCAAATTAACATGCAAAAAAAGTATCCTTATAGTTATAAGGTATACAGGTAGATGCATACATGGTGTAAAATGAGATGATTCATTAAAATATCATGAACACTTACTACAAAAAATCATGAGATAGAAACTAATTTTAGAGACACTCACTACAAAAAGAATAATGAAATAGAAACTAATTTTAGAAACAAAAAATAATTAGTTGTTATAGTGACTAAATTAAAGACCATTTTAGAAACTTAAAAAAAAATTGGTTTCTAAATTAGTTTCTATTATTGTTAACTAGTTTCTAAATTGGTATCTAATTAGCAACCAAAGTTTTAACTACCAATTATTTAGATTCTAAATTTGGTAGCAAAAATCTTGGTTGCTAATTAAATACCAATTTAGAAATATCCACATTCAATCCAACTAACTTGGATTTATGGAACTTGATTTTCAGCCCAGAAGCAATCTCATAACACTTAAGAATTGCTTTGATTGTGTGCACATTGTGAATAGAATCTTCACATAGAAAAAGGTTGTCATCCGCAAATTGTAGAACACAAATCTCAACCGCTTTTCTTCCTACCTTCACCCATTTTAGCAAGTTCACCTTGGTTGCTTGCCTTACTAATCCAGCCAACCCTTCAGCTACTATGACGAAAAGGAAAGGAGCTAAAGGGTCTCCCTACCTAAGTCCTCTTGAAGGTTTAAATTCTGTCGTGTGACTTCCATTAACCAAAACAGAAACCGTTGCCGACTCCAAGCATCCTTTTATCCACATGATCCACCTGTGATGGAACCCCAGTCTACGTATCATATAGTATAAGAATTCCCACCTTACTGAGTCGTACGCCTTCTCGTAATCCACCTTCAGACACAAACCACTCTTCCCATACCTCCGTAACTCCTCAACTACCTCATTAGCCACCAGAACACTATCAAGCATTCCTCTATCTTTTAGAAAAGCTGATTGACTGGTATCAATAACCTTTGAGATGACATTCCTAATCCGCCCAGATAACACCTTTGTTATAATTTTATAAAAATTACCTACAAGAGATATGGGTCGATATTGATCAAGGTTTACCGGATCTCTTACTTTAGGTACTAAGGTTATAAAAGACGCATTACAACCCTTCGGGATGCTTCCTGTGTTCTGAAACCATCTCACAGCCTCAACTATATCCTGCTTAAGAGTGCCCCAACTATTTTTTATGAAAGTAAAGTTGAATCCATCCGGGTTTGGACTTTTTGATCCTTCACACTGCCAAACCGCTTCCTTTATTTCCTCCCCCGTAAAACTAGTGATCATATTAGAGCTAGCCTCCGTTGATAGAGATTTAAAATCCACCTGATCCAACCTAACCCCAAAATCATATGTCGCCTTAAATCTATCTTCGAACATCTTTTTGGCTTCCTTGCGTACAACTTCAGGATCCTCACACCATTGATTTCCTACCATAACGCCCTCAACCTCATTTCTAAGCCTTCTCCATCTAAGGATAGAGTGGAAATATTTAGTATTGGAGTCCCCGAACTTAAACCATTTCACTCTAGCCTTTTGTCTACAAAGAGATTCGCTCTTTTTATCGATCATCCTCAACTGACTGACAAGCTCATACCTTCTCAACTTTGCTGGTTCCTCAAGATCATTATTGGCGTCACAACAATCAAGTTCCTCTATTTCCTTAAGAATCCTTGTCTTATTCGTTTCCAGGCACCCAAACACCTCCTTATTCCACACTCTAAGATCGACCTTCAGAATCTTTAACTTATCTTTAAGGTTGGACACGCTGTTTCCATGTACCCGGTACTTACTCCATTTATTCTGCACTAACTCCTTGAACCCAGACTCTGTATACCATGCATCAATGGTTCTGAATGGTTTTGGGCTCCAATCCTTAAGAAGAGACTTGACCACTATCGCACAATGGTCTGATACCATTCTAGGTTGAATATATTGTTTACATAAGGGCCAAAATTGGATCCATTCACCGTTGGATCCACAATGACCAAAACCCAAAAGTATCGACTCATAAAACTAATTTGCTCTTAAACCATATTATGTTGGGGGTGGGTACCTTTTGAGAGGAATCCTGCTAAGGCAGATCGCTGTTTCGGTTTGGCATTAGAAGGTAGCAATTTTGGTAGCTCAAAAATGGATTGTGTGGTAGGCGTTGAACCATATTCCATGAGGCGTTGCACATGCCTCTGCTGCTGGGACTGTTGAGTAGCAGGAATTGGCATTATGGAAAACCTTTGGCCATAACAGGAGATCTTCGAGGGACTACTTTCTAGTGTGGTGAGTATGGCAGGTAAGGTCAAGCACGTTGGGCTTTTAACATTGTGAAATCCTTTAGCAGCATTAGGCAGTGAGTTTCATGCTGCGGGGTTGAGAAAGTGTTTTTGGGTCTAGTTTTATGTTGTTTATTTACGCTGCTGTCAAGGTTTTATTTTGGGTGGGAGCATAGTTTGGTTAGATGTGGTAATAGGACCGTTACAAGATACTATAATAAGTAATGTTTATGTTTATGTGTTCTAGTCATTTTTTTTGGAATTGTATAAGGGTTGGAATACCTTAAAGTGTTCATTTTATTTTATTTTTTAATTCTTTGTTGAAAAAAAAATGTTGGAGGTGGATGGGAATTGACAACAGTAAACCATAGTATGTCATGTTACCAATGGGTAGGGGTATAAATAATACAGAAAAGTACCCCATATTGTTGCGTAATGCGAAGAGCACCAATGTCCTGAGTCCTCTAAAAAAAAATAATGTGAAAACTGGAGCATAGTCTATAATAACCTATGAATTATTCCATAAAACCTAATTTCATTCAATAAAAAATTTAATTCTTCAAAATCATTAATCAGAAACCATGATAGGAACAAGAAACCTGCCTTAACTAAAAATATGAATCTATTTTATTTTCTAGAACAAAAATATAACGGTTAAATTACTTGTGGCTTTCACAAATGTCAATTGAGTTTGTCAAACAGGTATCCAAAATCAACTACTGTTCAAGATGTCTCTGTTCTGAATTGGAAACACACGAATATAAGCTAAAACAACTGCATGAAACCCTGACTAGCTTCATAATAGAAATTTCCCTCTTGATCTGAATTAATAGTAAATAATAAATAAGTACAAATAAAAAGTAGGAACCATAGAATTCATAATTCACAAATATAGGTATTACATTTAAACCTCATTACCAACATTATACTAAAAATCCTCTACGGAAGAAACCCAGGTCAAAACTTCTTAAATTCACACTCACTCACAGAACTGTAATCCAATCAAAGTACTAGCACCACTCCATTAATTAATATTCATAGTTCATCTTAATAATATTAAGATAGTAAGGCTTAAATCAACTTTTGACGATGACTATTGTGAAATTTTGGTCCTTACAAAAGTTTATTAACACATTTAACCGTTTAACTTCTAAGTTTTTAAAATTAAGCAATTTTAGTTCAAACTGTACCAGCTTAATAAAATAACATGCAATGTAATTCTTATTACCTTATCTGAAATGGTTCTTGCGATGCAACAAAGAATGCACATCTCAATGGAAGAATTTAGTATTTCAGCATCTATTATCGACAATCCACCATTGATCATTAGAGAAAAAAATTGATGCAATTTTGCGTTGCCTAGGATGGAAACAACAAAGGCTCACTTTTGGCAATGTTAGTTTCACATTAATTGATGCAATTAAAATAATAATTTTATTTATGAATTATGGTAAGAATTTTCATTCGAGATAATTGCTTAGAAAATAACACGGCATCACTCCATGTCACCAGACAGAGAGTCATTACATTCTAATCTTGATTGCTGATAAAAAAAAAATACATTCTAATCTCAAAAAAACTTAGTCAAAGAGCCGTATGAAGAGATTTGCAGAAGTATTTTAAATGGAACCTTTTTCGATGTAGGAAAGTATTAATAATTTTCAATGGGGAACATATGCAAGTTTCAATTCAATGAAGAACCACGACTGTACCTAAGGTAAAATCAGCAAGCAATTACACACTAAAATCAGCAAGCAATTACACCAACTCTGCCACAAAAACCTTCCCACTATCTCTAACGTTAGTAGACGGTCACCTACATCAACACAGAATCTGGAACACCTATAGGAAATTTGAACCATTCTCCAACCACAACCTACACCAACACAGAACCACTCCCAAATACAAAACCACTCATCAACCCACAACCACTAAAAATAAACAAAACCACTAAACACACCAAACCCTTTCCAAATCCGCTCTCCCAAACCAAAAAAACCTTCATATAAACATTCATTTCAATAAAAAAAAATCTTACCTTTACTTTAACAAACAACAAGTCTTCCACAACTTTCTAATCTCCAACGTCTCGGCCAACAACCCTTGCAATAATCACCCTGGCCCGTCACCCAAGGCCAACACACAAAACCTATACACCAGTGGGAAGCCAGTCGTCGAATGCAGAACAGGCCAACGAACGGTTACACACCACACGTTCGTGGCACCACACACAACAACAACAAAGAACGGAAACAAAAAAACTACAAAAGAACAGTAAGAGAAGAGCAAGAGAAAGAGAACTATGACGGAAACGTTGGAGAGGGGGAGTGAAAAGTCTCTTCAAATTTCAATTTTTCATTGTAATTGCCCCATCATCCCACTTAAGCGGTGGCAATATCGGGATCCTTAACTTTATTATGGTATTTTTATGTATACATCCTGACACCAACCTCTTGGCGTTACGGAGACCGGAGTTGTGAACGGCGAAGACCGAAGTTCGTTTTCAGTGACCGAGAGCGTGAACGACGTTCGGTTTTATGTGAACTAAGGTGCGTGTGCGTTAATAACCTTAAAGTGATGGCGGATAGGGTAGGAAACAAAGGTCATGCTAAAAGGGTGGGGGGTTAGGGAGGTGAAAACGATTTCTCCTCGTTCTTCTTTTCTAACTTTCCGCATGGACTTGGTGAAAAGGATATGATTAAGGTTTTTCAAAAATGGGCAAGGGTGAAGGACGTCTTTATCTCAAGAAGATTAAACAAATGGGGGAAGAGGTTTGGTTTCGTGAGGTTCTTCGGTGTTAGAGATGAAAGGAGCTTGGAGAGAGATCTGGACCAGATTTACATTGGAAGTAGGAAACTCTACGTGAACATTCCGAAGTATAGAAGACATCAGTATGGTCCAAAAAAGGAGGAGTGGAGGGCGCCGTGGGAACTGCCAAGAGAACGTCAGGTGATAGCAAGGAAGAGCGATACGAAGGAAGATGAGTTCGTTAGGAAATATGGAGGCAAGGAGATCTGGGTGGAGAAGAGTGGAAAGAGGACCTATGCTGAAGCTGTTACAGGTGAATACCAGGATGGATGGAAGGGCGTGGTTTTTAAAACACAACACCTTTCTCTACCCTGGATGAAAAGAAGTGTAGTAGGGACCCTTGGTGATGGAATGGATTTTGGCATGCTGGGAGAGGAGCTTGTGAAGGGAGGAATGTCAATGATAAGGGCGAGATTCTTAGGTGATAATCTTGTTATGATAACCCCAAGAGAGGGGGAGGTGATGGAGGTTATTATGAAGAATAATAAAGAGTGGTTCGACGCTGTGTTTACAGATGTTAAACCATGGTTGTTGGATAGTGGTGCAAGTCATAAATCTGTCTGGGTGAAATGTTATGGGGTGCCATTACCATTCTGGAATAAGGATTGCTTCTCCAAAGTGGTCGGAGAGATTTCCAAGGCGGCCAAGCTAGTGTCCATCGACAACTCTACGTTAACATGGGAGGTCCTGGAATACGCAAGGTTGAAAGTTCGGGTTCAGAATCTTCGTAGTGTCAGGCTAGCGAGGAAAATGCGGATCAACAAACATGTATGTAGTATTTTCATCGAAGAGGAGGCCATTGGATGTGAAGGACGAGGGTATAGAGGCAATCCATATGCGGAAGACTCCACTGATAGTGTGTCCTCCCTGGATACCTATGTAGAAGATACCGACTTCTCTGAGGTGAATGGCGAGGAGAAGGGCAATCAGAGGTTCAGGGATGATTGCTGGCCAGAAGGGGGAGATGGCAGAGAAAAGTTTGGGGGAGACGATGAACAGTACCGGACAAAGTCAAACTTCCGTTTTGAGGGATCTACCTCGAAAAGTAAGGGCAATCAGGGCAAAGGTGGTCTTTCTTTCATGAATGGAGAAAGTGTGGGTCAGGTGGCAAACGAAAGTAATCTCTGTGTCTGTCTACTTGCCCCAGACTGTGTATGGACTAGCTATAGCAACCCTACTCTAGCTGACTTGGCTAAAGTGGTGGTTGACATAGAATGTTTGAGTAACCAAAAGGAACTTTCTGAAGGTTTGGGCCGGGTATACATGAGCGAGGCCCAATTGAGCGACGGTGGGCCCCATGGATCAGCCCAAAAGAACGTAAGGAATGAGGAGTTAGTGATCCAGACAATGGTTGAGAGGTCTGAGACAGGGGAATCACATAACGAAGGAGATAAGTTGAAAAAAAGGCAGGTAGAGGGATCAGAAGTGAGAGCTAGTTTAGAAGAATGACAGGCTCATAGCAATAGGCTAAGTCCCAAAAAGGCAAATGCAATACAATACGGTGCGAGTAGTGGGGAAAGTGGGCAACAAATCTGCATCATGATGCAAGGAGGCAGTGAACATGAAGAAGCTGCAGGTGCAATGGTTTCGGCGGCGCGGTTAGCTAACCTGGTAGGCGGCGAAGCTGGAATCGCCGAGAGAAGCAAATCAAGCTCCCCACCGCGTCACCGTAAGAAGAAAGGGCTAACAGAATTGGGGGACTCTTGCCCTTTTCCAAGGCGGTCTAGAAGGATTAAAACAAGAATGCCTCAGGCAGGGGTGATGGCTCACAATACAGACGAAATTTCATCATCCTCAATTTCTGATAAAAACATCTATATGTGTAATTCTCGCCTAGTTGAACCTGATAATCGGGCGGGACCATCCAAGCTATGGGAAGTGGGAAAACAAGTTGGGATTAGGTGCCGCAAGGAAGAAGATGAGGTTGTAAGGGAGTATATGGGAATATGGAAGTCAGAGATTCAGAGGTCGCTTCACGCTCTGAGACGGGTAATAAAAACTTGTCTTAATGATTATTGTGAACTTAAATATTAGAGGTGTGGGGGGAAGCTCAAAAGCGAGGTATTTGAGACAAGTTATTGCTTGTGAGGGGG
>Ga0123341_1002662_pt1 | contig 14853 bp, 7 predicted proteins | sample Turbeapinknodule_FD_89959 | JGI IMG/M metagenome (GOLD analysis project Ga0123341, IMG submission 89959) | Root nodule microbial communities of legume samples collected from Mexico - Turtle bean Mexico pink nodule | ecosystem: Host-associated > Plants > Roots > Nodule | place: Mexico: Nepantla... | reverse complement strand
TAATATTATAACATCTATGTCAGTCATTAGTATGATTATTTGTAGTAAAAAAAATATTTGTAGGCAAAATGGCTAATGACTATTTGTAATAAAAAAATTATTAAAATAAGTTTTTAATAGTATTTTTTCACGTAATAAATTTTCAGTGTATATTATATTATAATATTATAACATCTACGTCACTCATTAGTCAAGATGAAATATCTTAACATACTAGTACTCTACAATTGAAAATATGTTTGTCACATAATTATTTTTGATAATAACTAGTTCTAATAGTTTTCTTACTATAAAATGAAATATCTTAACATACTAGTAGTTTATACTAAAAATTTGTTTGCCACATAAAAAAATTAATAATAACGCATTCTAATAATTTTCTTATTACAAGTATTAAAAAAATTCTAAAATTTGATTTAAAAATAAAAATCAATTTCGTGTGAAAAAAAAATTAATCTTTATTTAAATAGAGTAGGATTTTTACATATGACAACAAAATCTAAGATCATATAAATCAAATTTTATCAAAATTATCAATGTAGAGCTTTGGACATATCATTAAGATTTGAATTTTAATCAAAATTCTAATCAACAACGCATAGCCTTCGAAGCGGTTAGTAATTGCTTGTACGTAATTTGTGAAAACGAGGTTGGAAAATGCCAAATCAAACCAAACCAAACACATTTTCAGAATAAGTATTATATAACTAATATCAAAGGCTAAGTTTCATGAATACAAATTATGTCTGAGAAAGTGATTTCAAATAAATCACTACTTTTTGTTAATTTCCGGAACTAATGTTGATATTAGTTTTTAGCCACTTGATATTATCTCTAAATGTCAATTTATGATAGCTTTAAAAATAAGATAACCCGGTTAAAAATTATTTACAAAACTAAAATCTTAATTAAAATAGTTAATTCAGATATTTATTTAAAAACTCTAAACTAGTTCAATATCTACTTAGTAATTTAACCTATATTGTATTTTACACCTATGCATACATTTTTTTTTTCAAAACATATACACCATAATTTGAACTTATCCCTATGTTTTAAAAGTGCCCTCTTATGGATGGTGAAATGTTAAAAATATCATCATTTGAGATTTATAAATCAATTTTACTTTTGTCTTTCTTCCTCACTTCATCTTCTTCCAACGTGTCCACTCTAATTTTTGTGTCTTTTTTGTGTTTGTGTGTGAAAGTCCATAAGAGAACAATTGACCAATTAAAAATTGTCTCTAATGATTCTACTGTCATGTTTTCGTTGTTTGAAGAAGTTCATTTTTTTATATTTTTCTTTGTTATTTGTTGTTGCTTGTTTACTCCAACACAGTTGATCTAAAATGTTTTCGAATTGTACAATCCAAAATAGATTTGAAAGTTTTTTGTACATTTTAGAATCTATACTCTCAAGTGTGTTAATACATTCCAGATTATGCATTACAAAATTTATTTATTTTAGGTGAAGAATCTCAAAACGAAGTTAGATAGGGACAACGATGTCGGTTCGTAAAAAAGATTGGGAACATGCATCCACTAAAATTGATGCAAATGTGTTGTCAATAGTTGCAGGATGACATGATAAGCATAAATGATTTGGTTGTGGACCTTATGATACATCCTTACTAGTGAGTTATGTTGACCATGTGACCTTAAGACTTAAGGAGTGTAAGGTTTGAGGAAATTGAAGTTGGCGTATCACGAACATAAGTTAAGTAAATTTGGGATCCCTTATTTCAAAATTAAGGTTGCGATGCTTAACATCGAGTTGTTGTCACTGTGCAACATTAGCTATGAGACCAATGATAAGTGTCTCATTTCAGTCTTTAGGAAAATGTGACACTAAGACACCAACATTTTTCACCTTTCTGTTATTGAGATGACCATCACGTTTGATAATTTGTCTACATTGTTGCATATCCCATAGTGTGACAATTTTGTTTATATGTGACATTGGATTTCACATCAACGTTATCGATATTGGTTAAACTCCTTGGGGTAGATTTTGATTATGCCATGACAAAGTTGAAGTAATATTATGGAGCACACGTCAGACTCATTTAGTTGCACGAGGTGTACAAGGAGTGCATCATCCAAAAAAGATGTGAGTTGCAATTCAGGATTATTTGTTGCCTTTTGTTAGCTGCACAATATTCGTTGATAAAAGTGCACCATATGTTGTTTGTCGTACTTGGCATTGTTCATTAATCTAAAATTTTGTGGTACTTATAGTTTATTAAAATGAATTTTATTTTAACTCAATTTTATAAAACTTAGATCTAAGATGATACTTATTCTCACTTATATATTACGAATAGGTTTTATCTCATGAAATGTCTAATCCAAAAAAATTATTAACTCAATATAATAACAAATGTTTTATTATTATATGATAAATTTTGATCAAGCTCATAACATCTGTGAATGTGACCAAACAATGGATTAAATGATTCCATCCATGAAATATTTTTATTATCTTAAATTAAATGCATCTTAACTCTTCATTTCCTTCATCAATGAACCATGTTGTGGTCACTATTCTTTGTAAGTTCATTTAGGCTTAATTAAAAAAGAAAACGAAAAACCAACTTAGAATTGATTGATCACTTATTATTATTTCACTCTAAAATTCATGATTTTCTTAAAAAAATAGTATTATAATTACTAGAGTTTTATGGATTGTCCTCCTAACATTCCTATCTTCAATTTATAAAATCCCAAAAAGAAATTATAAATCATTGATTTGTGACAGAACTAGCACTATGGTGGGCCTTTTACTTTTTCATTTTTCGTACTCAGCAAAAGATGGTTGAAAAATGGAGCAGATCCGCAAAACAGATTTCGGCCCACGACAAAAGTGTTCAATTGGGCTGGGCCACACATACACTTTTTATATACCTACAGAAAGAGACTTTCTAACAAAGAAAAAAGGAAAAATTAATATTACGTTATCATCTATCAATATTTTAATTTTTTTTGAATTTTTTTTACGCCATTTAAATTTTTAAATTATAGTATATTTCATAGAATTTAATTTAATTTCTCTTTAAATAATTTTTCAACATTATTTTCTACATGTAGTATTATTTTTTTCACGTTTTTAGAATTGAGTGCAAATTCATAGATCAAAAGTCAGAGGTAGGACCACATGGGTGGGCCTTCAACTTTTTCAGTTTTCTACAACATAAGAGATTGTTCTTACAATATCAGATGATTAAAAATTTGTCCAAATCAAAAAACTGAACTTCGGCCCACAAGAAAAGTCTTCTAAATGGGCCACATTGAACAGAACTACACCTTTTCACAAAGCACTGCGGAAAAGGAAAAGGTACCCAGTGCCTGTTGTTTATTAACCTTTTGTTTTTTTTATTTCAGATTATGCAATTTTTTCAGATTTTTTTTTGGAATTTCAGAAAAAATAACTTTGAACAAGCACTAATGTATATATTTTGGCAACATAAACTTTCTGGACAAACACAAAGGGTGAGTCGTAGGGTATGTACGATCGAGATTCTGACTCAGTATCCGATCTGAGCCGGACGACACAATCAAAATTGTTACACCTAAACAAGATTAACGATTCTAATTGGCAATCAAGTACTAGGTAATGCACCCATAAGCATAAATCAACTCTTTAATCCGGTTCAATAGTAAAAGGGCCAATCATAATCATATAAATAGGCACAAATTTCAAGAATTAGGTATGTCATCATACAGTATTAATAGCACCAAATACCGAATTCTTACTTGATCGTCAGAGTACTTTTTACAGGTACCGTTCGAGCCTAGAGCTAGCAAGAAGGAGGAACGGAAGAGTGAGGAGTTCGTTTGAGAAGGAGCAACTAGGGTTAATTTGGTAAGGCGTGAGGTGGTGGTTGAAAACCCTGTATGCTGCCTGTGTGGGAAGGTCGATGAGTCGTCGAGTCACTTGTTTGCCGTTTGTGACTTTGCTTGGAGGGTTTGGAGTCTTTGCTTTGAGTGGCTTGGAGTGTCGTTCGTAATCCATTTGGATCCTATGCAAAATTTTATCCAATTCAGGTTGAGTCAGACATCTGTTTCGATTAATGATGTTTGGGGGGCAATTTGGGTTGGAATTGTGAGTGAAATTTGGAAGCATAGGAACTCGGTTGTCTTTAATGGAGGAGTGGCAGATGTGTTAGAAGTTTTTGCCTCGACGCAAGTAAAGGTGTGGTCTTGGATTGCTGCAAAGTATCGCGAAGTTTATTTTTCCTACCCCTGTTGGGTTCTGGATCCTTTGGCCGGTATACGGCTGATTCGGTAAAGCTAGTTAGCGCTTGGTTTGGTTGGTCATTTGTCCAGCAGTTTTGGATGTCGAGTTAGGAGTTAAATTTTATGTGAGCTTGTAAAAGGGTTGGACCACCCCTGAAGTGGTTCCATTTATTGATTTTTTATTGCTGACAAAAAAATAAAAATATATATATATATATATATATATTAAATATTTATAAAACGTAATGATTTTTTTATTAGTTTATAGGATGAAGTTTGAGAGTGATTGTTTATATGAATATTAAACTCTTAAAATTCCATATTAAAAAAATTAATGAGATCCGATAAAATTTTACATTTTAAGAAGAACATGTGTTCTACATTGATGATGGTTGGAAATGAAATATCAAAGGAGTATAAAATAAATTCTAAATCTTTCTTATATTATATTAATAAGTAAATTTAATGTTTTGATTTATTTTTATAAAATCGATCTGATAGAGTAATTTTAGTTAGAAAATTAAGGTGAGTGAGTTGAAACAAAGAGTAAGAGTAAGTTTTATATTTATATTTGAATTGGGATTGAAAGAGGGAGATGATACATATAAGAAGGAAAAAGTTTGGAAGATGAATTTGTAAAAGTGAATTAACCTAGGTGAGGACGTATGTGGTACAGATATGATGAGAAGGATGGTACGATGAAAACATGACCCACCTGTCTCATATCACCATCCTCAAATGGGTCCTATTTTGCCTAACTATAACCCATGCTCCATGCCTTCAAACAACCATAATTCTATTTTTATTTTTCATGATGTTCTGTTCTATAGCTTGCACAGAAAATGACATCAAAGACAATGCCTCAAAACTCTTTGGACTCAAGCACATGTTCTCTAGCAAAATCCATTTATCCCATTCCTCATCTCTCTCCCAAACATATACACACACTTACACTTCACCAATCCAAATCATTCCCATAGAATAATTCCTCATCTCTTCATCAATTCTCTCCCCACATGTTAGCACTAGCTACTACTTTGTTCCAATGACAAGGAAAGGGTGTGCTCTCCTCGTTATTTAACCTAATTTTTCAACTTTTTCTTTACTTTTTTTTTCACTACAATAGAAATCAATTTCAGAGACAAAAAATAACTAGTTACTATATTGACAAGATTAGAGACTAAAAAAATTATTCGTATCTAAATTAGTTTATATTATTGATATATATTAGATACCAAAGTTTTAGATACCAACTTCAGAAATTGGTAGCTAAAACTTAGATAGCTAACTAGATACCAATTTAGAAACTATTGAAACTAATTTCGATATCAATAATTTTTTGTAGTCTCTAAAAGAGTATGTAATCTAGTCAGTATAGAAACTAATAATTTTTTGTCTCTAAAGTTGGTTTCTATTTAATGATTCTGAAGGAGAGTTTAGGGTTTCAACACTTTAAAAGAGTGATCTCTCTGGATGATTCTGGGTGGTCTTTTTGCCAAATGGGTCTTCCAAGGCTGAATTCAAGGTCAAGCATTCCCTCGGAAAGTGACAAAGTGGTGGAATCCAAGCCTCCAACACCATAACTGAGACCATTATTCACCTGTTTATAAAAATTATTAACCCTTGTGAGTGACATAAGCCATTTACAGAATATTCACAATGCATGCAAGAAAACTACAAGAAGCCACATGCTACATCCATTTGTGTCACAGCTTACCATGCTTTCACTTCCCTTGAGGTCAGAACACGTCAAACCCATCTCTGCATCTTGTCTACTATTGTTTGTTTTTGTCTCTATCTGTGTCCTGAAAAGTGGAAGAACAAAATTAATGCTGAAAGCTGAACATCTTCTACTTAATTAATGAAAATGGTACTTTCTTTAAACAAAACTCCAAATCCAAAGTCCCAAAATCCAATTCCTTAATGTATACAAGTCCAAACGCCATTGCTATACCAGTTCATGTGATTGCCTTTTGCAGATGAGATGCCATGTGATGCACCAATTAACGGTCAACATCCAAAACTTTCAATTTTCCTAGGAAATTAATTGAGATGTTGAAACTATCTGTGATCTTATTCGGAAATGGAAACAAGTGAAACTTCAACATGCAACCCTCGTTATTAATAGAGGAACAATTTTTGTCTGCAATCTCAGTTTTGGTAGTGAAACATAACCAAATATTTTACCACATATCACACTAGTGAATGAAGCTGAATTTCTTGATAACTCGTTCATGTGCGTGACAAAAATAAATGGATTAGTTGTTCCACGACCAATTAAGGATCTCACAAGGTTTTTATCTTAGAGATGTTTCAATGTTTATGCAATAATTTTCTTTTGAAAAAATGTGGCTAAACCTTTTGTTGTGTATTGGGATGAATAATATGAAAGCATTATATATTAAGAATCGACGTAGAAAATGACCAGCCTCATACCTACCTATAGAAACCCTAGGTTTTACTCGTCAAAATCTATGCACAGGTTATAAAGCTGTCGTTATAGAAGCTTGTAATAAAGAAAAAAGATAAGCAAAAAGCCAACGACACACGTGAATTAAAAAAGGGTTTGGTAAATAAAGTCTTACCAACGCCAAACATTTATTAAGGAATGATAAACGTAAACTTTTAATTATAAGGGATGTATAAAAATTAGAAAAATATTATCTTTACACTCACTTTATCTTATATCTTTCACTTTATTTCTCTTTTCGTTTTACTTTAAGTTTTTCATTTATTATATATATATATATATATATATATATATATATATATGAGTTCTTCTTTCAATTATTTACTTTCACGTGTACCCCTTAAAATGAGGTATGAGTATCATTATTCTAAAAAGTTCAGAAGGAAAGAAAATAAACAAAAGGGTCAAACAAAAGGAATTTTTGAAAAATCGTGCATATATATATATATAATGATACATTAACAAACTATAACTTTTAATACTATTATTTTAATACTTTTTATATCATTTAATTATATATATTTATTTTTAAACACATCACTTTAAAAATTTATATAAGATTAAGAATCGTCAAGTATCATTTTTCATACATTATACTATGACATTAGCATAGGTAGCTTTTAATGGCCCAGAAGTTGAATCAATATTAGTCAATAAGTCAACATTACTTTCACATTAATTTGTATAGAGAAAAAAAAGTATGGTGTGAATGAAAACTGAAAGCATAGAAATTAAAAATGGTTTATGAATTAATGCAAAAGCTGAATGAATCACCTGTGGGAAGTTTGAATGGGGTGTGGTAGATTGGGTGAGGGTGCATGCAGATGAAGTATGTTAATCCCTGGCCTTGGATTCAATAGTCCAATATCATGACCTGCAAAATTCATCAACAATAGAGGCATTGCTCTTCCTTTATCAGACACCACAGCTTAATAATTCAGTTGAGGACTTTGAAGCCAAAGAGGGTTTTGTTTTTAACGGGGAACAGTACTAGAAGCAAATCATAGAGTTTTCTGTCACACCCGAATCACCAAAGATCTCAAACAAAGAGAATAATAATGATGATAATAATGGAAGAAGAAACGCAAAAAGGGTCCTTGAGAAGGAACACAACACTCCAATTCAATTACCTGTGCTGCCTTTGTCAGTGCTCTTCACTGTTCTATACATCTGCATGAACACCCCGCAAAAAATAATATCAGAAGAAAAGTCCACAAGGCTAAGATTGCATTACATAATCTAGATACCCCTTTTGTCCCTACTCCTTGGTTCTACCTTCCCCACTACTAGAGGCAACCTAAAACGACCAACAATGCTCCTTTTTTCCCTTTCTCTTTTCTTCTGTCTAGTCAGAAACTGATTCAAAGAGGAAGAATAAGAACTTCACTCATTCAGCTTAAAGACTATTATGTGGTTAAGGAGGTTGGATATCAGTCCTTGCAGAATTCCTAGAAAAACTGTTTGATAATTTTTTTATAAGGATTAAAAATAAAACTCAAAGACTATGGAGAAATATAATGGGGAGAGAGATAGTACATATATGGGAATGAACAGAAAGTACCCCACCTGCAAGTGACTCTTGACGTGTGCTAGGGTTAGATCCTTAACATTCATTAACTCTAACACAGACTTCGGAGTTGCTCCTGCAAGTGTGACAAGACAAACTCAAGATTAGACATAACCTAGAATATATCTATATCTATGTATATTTATACATATGCTTTATCTCACCACCATCACCTTTTGCATACAATAATAACAAGTTCTCAAACTTGAGTATAAGAATAAGGTATCACTAAGGAGACTAGATTAGAAGATAAGAGTCTTTTATATAAAAGTTGAGTTATAAAAAAAACTCTCAAACTATACTCACACGTATAATGTAATTAGACCATGGCTTATAGAACATTATTTTCCAATGGGTTTTCAAATAATTAAAGAAAAAAGCGTTTTTGCCCAAATTTAGAGACGGTTTCTCTTCACTGATTTTGGAATCTGCTAAATTTTGGATTTTGAAAGACTTACTTTCATGGCCGCCAAGAAGTTGAACCGCGTGAACAAAATGGGCATGGAGGGTGGTGGTCCATCTCATCCTGGGAGCCCTGACGCTTCTTTTGACGCCATTGACGACTCTCGCAGTTCGTTTGAAATCGCGGCCATAGATGTGAGGTTGAAGGTGGTGGTGGTTGAAGCTTCTCGTGTCACCTTGAACCTGACGGCGAGGATTCAAATCCGCGGTTCCAAAGCCTAACTTCAACGACGGCTCACGGTGGTGACCAAGGTTGTGGAACTCGTGGCTCAAATCACTTCCTCCACTGCTCCCGGAATCAGAAGTTGAGCACATGTCGTTGTGAATCGCTTTGCTGAAGCCCCCCACTTCCTTCACCTCACAAATATCTGAAACGGAGGGAGGACTTATGTTCAAGGAGAGGTCTGGCTCCGACAGTAAAGTTTGCATTACCGTGTGTGAATTGGTGAACATAGAGAAATATGGTTATGGTAGAGAGAAAGTGAAGAATAGAGAAGATCTAAGTGTGTTCAGGTGGTGAAATAGAAGAAGGAAAAGGCAGAAGGGGTGAGAGTTAAGAGATAAAGTGGAGAAGCAAATATAGTAAGAGATGGAATTGAAGAAGTTGAAAAGAAGGGTTTAAGGGTGTGATTATATGATGAGTGACTTATGATTTGTGATGGTGTGGTGATAGGCTTTTAGTATAGGATCCACTAGGGTTGAAGGAAGACCATTTAAAAGGTGAGAGAGAGAGAGAGAGAGAAAGAGAGTAATTAATTTCCAGGGACTACTTGTCACAACTAGTCAGATAAAAAAATAGGAGAAAGAGAAAAGATCAGAGTTTTTTGGGGATGCTGGTTTGAACCAAAAGTTAGTGAAAAGGGGTAGCAGTTATTTATGGAACATCAAAGTAGTACTGTGGAGAGAGGAGGTTTGAATGGGATGAGATGAGAGAGAAGCTGAAGGGAAAGAGTGTGGTTTGGTTTCACTTATCCCTAACTGAGTTATAAGCTGTATAATAATAACTAAGATGAAAGGTTTTGTAAGAAAAAGAAGAAGAAAGAAATGATGGTGCAGGGATGAAATGGTGGTTCTTGGCAGGAATATGGTTGGATTTCGAGAAAAACAAAAGGGGTACTATTGAATGGAATATTGGAATGGAAAATGAGTGTGTAGTTTAAGATGATGGATCGCGACCTGTTAAAATTCCCTGCTCTTTTTGTTTCTATCAGGGTTTAATTCATCTCTTTTAATAATGCATTTTTCTTCAATTGGAATATTCCTCTTTTATTATGAACGAGGATTCACTGCCACTCCAAAAATATCTCTCTCTCTTTCTCTCTGTGTTACGTGCAGATGTATATTGGTGCCATTAAACCTCATCGTTTTCTACCTATAACTATAGCTTTGGGACACCCTCACCGAGCTATATAGCCTCACTCCATATGCTCAACCTTCTCCATATATAGTCACAGGAAAATGACTCTTTCTCTATGTGCATTTTCCAAACCATCTCCATAAAAATTAATCAACACTTACAACTCTAACTCAAACTATTCTCAAACATGTTTTTTAGACAATGTTACTGCTGGATTCTGCAGAATTTTGCTGCATATCTACACCACTAAAAAGCACTTATGGATGTGACAAAAAGCTTAGTTTTTTTCTTGCTAAGTATTAGAATGTAGTTAAGTACTTAAAAGTTCTTTGAAATTTGTATAAGGGTTTTATTTCATTTAATTTTTGCTGATAAAAAAACTCCTTTTAAATGTCAAGTTTATGAACAACATGTCATTTTCATACATATATATATATATAGGTCGAGCTGTACACGTGCGAAGGTGCTAGTATTGAAGTGAAGAAAATTGTTGGAGGTGAGAAAAAAGGTTGAAAGAATTAAGGAAAGGAATATATATGTATATGTGTGTGTGTCTGTGAGAAAGAGAGAGAGTGTGTGTATGAGTATGGACTGTGTAGGTGAGAGCAGGTCGCAGACCCACAACCACATGCAGAAGCAAAGAACATGCTGATGACACCCTCAAGTATGTTGCGGAAATTTATCTCTTATTTATCAAAATAGATAAAATTTATCAAATGGGTAAATCAAAATGCCACAACTTTATTGTAAAGAAGTCGTATCAAGCTCACACAATCAATCTATTTAAACTGAAATCGTATCATTTTGACACGATTTTAGTATAATCAAATTTTAATTAAAGTCGGTTGATACGATTTACACATTTTAGTTATTTTAAAAGAATTTATTAATTTTGATAAATAAAAGATAAAATTGTACACCTCATAATGTTTTTACACCTAAAAAATAGAATTGAGTTATTTTAGTAAAATTTAGAGGTATGTGAGGATTATTGAATTACAAGTAGGGAAGTGAGTGTTGAATGGAGCATAGGAGGAAGTGGAAGTGGGAATTGTATAAAGAAGTTCATTCGTTCCAACGTTAACGTTAAGAATTTCAACGCTAGCATTTGTCTAATTATGTAGCATATAATCCTCTTCTCCAATATTCCCTCTCCGTGTTCAAATATTCCATGTCTTATGTCCAACACTACCTTTACCTTAAGCAACTCACCTCTCTTCTTTCTACTTCCAACATCATTAAAAAAATACAACATCATCTTTTCTTATCACAAATCAAATCTCTCCTCTACAATAATCTAACTATCTATCACATCAACCCCTCTTAGAACAACTCCTATGTTGTCATGTTCACTGATAAAACATAATTATAGATTCAAATTAGATTTATGTATAAGAAGAAAATAAACATGATAACAAATTCAGTCAAATGGGATGAAATTCAATCAAATTAGATGCAACCCTGCAATATTTATATAATAATTGATTGATTCATTTCTCTTATTTATTTTTATATATCTTTCAAATACTTAATTCAGACGCAAAAAGTCTAGAAATACATATAAATCTCATAGAAAGTATATTTACTCAATTCTCATATTTACTTATATAATTTAATTTTTTTCTACTTGAGCGTTAGATGATTTTTTGCAAGTGGATCTTCCGTCACCGTCTTCTATAACCTTGACAATCATATCTGAAAGTCACTTTTGCTGATCAAAAAAAGAAAATCTCGAAGTCACAACTCGGTTTGCTAAGCAAACCACCTTTCCTCGCCTCTAAGAGATCTATACTCCGTAGAACAATAACTAAAGCGAAGCATGTAAACATAACTATAGTTGTTAGAAATCCTACATCAACTAGAGATTAAGACATTTTATAGTTTATAAGTGGTGCAAACCTCATCTTATAAGTTGGTTTTATAGGATTGAGTTAAACTTAAAGTTTACTTCTTAATCTGATTCAAATATCACATGACTCGTCATCACAGAGTATCTCACGAACACAGTGAGCGAGATTATACTATCTGTAGAACAAGAAAGAACTAAAAAGTAGTTTTGAAATGAAGAATGGTCCTTGGAAGAAGATAGGTAGATTTGATGCCTAGGAAGTAGATGTTTGTGGAGAAAATGAAAGAAGGTGGAATAGCATATTCGTGGGCGTAAAGAAGGGTAGGGTCACGTGAGTTATGGGCGTGAGGTTGTGTAGGCAATAGGGTCTTCTTATTGCTAATATTTGTTCTCTTCTTTTGGTCTTATTCTCCTCTTCTCTTCTTCTTCTTCTCTTCCTATGACTCCAAAACTTTAATAACATTTATGACCCTTCTTTTCTTTATTCCTCTCATTAATGTGCCAACAACATCACACCAATTTCTTAATCCATTTCTTAATACATTGGTCAGCGCCTCATGCGCTCTAGATTCTCCGGGAAATTCAACTTTCCCTTTTCTTTATCATTTTTCTATGCTCATCTTTCTCATTCCAACTATTCAACAATAACCTTCTCATCATATCTTTTTTATTATTCATTCAAACAAAATAAGTGCATCTCAAGCAAGAACAGACATCATGTTACACACTTTGTAGGTTGTGTGTATAGGAAATGAAAATTGCTGTGTTTCTCGTGATTTACTTTAATGGATGCTTGTGTTTTACTATTTTTTCCCAACCTAACTCGTATGTGGAATGCTATATCACTATTTTTCATTCATTCATGCAAACACATGTGCGCTGCTACACCACTACCTACACTACTTGATTAGATGTGTCATAAAAACCATATATAAAAAAAACAAGGTTTTGTCAAAGGAAAAAAAAGAGAATAAGAACAACTTTGTGCTTATATTGTATTCTAAAATAAGTTTTTTTCAGAAAAAAAAATATATAAATAAATAAAATGGTACTTGAGGTATCTCAACCCATATACAAATAGTCAACTTACACAAATAAATCCACAAAAATATTCATCCAAAATTATCATAAACTTACACAATTTTCCATTTACATTTCACCTGTGTAGCAGCAAATATGAGATAAAAATAAAGTCACCAAAGAGATTCGACACATATGACTGACACAACAACAGAAAAAGACTCGACGGAGAAAAAAAATGATCATCTCCTTCATAATTAGGGTTTAATAAGGTAAATTAAGGTAATGAAGCCCGAAATGCTAGTTGACCATTTTTATATGATGAAATACTAGTTTTCTATCATGTATAAAGGTTTTAAAAAATTATATTGGTCGATCTATTCCTTAAATGATTTATTTTTATCTAGTTTTTCTGAAATTGATACAATTAGGTTGAAGTAAACCATTTAATAAATTAAAAATATTTTTATAAAATATTGTTAATTGACATTATTAATTTGAACATGAAGACATTCATAGTTAATGAATTATATATACACATACCATTTTGCAATGAATTTATGGAAATGTTTAGAATATGTTTAAACAACATGAAACTACTACATTAAGAAAAACATTGTGATTTGAGTACTATTTGTATATTTTTTGAAATAGAAATTAGGTATGATGATTTGCCCTAAGAAAAGGATAGTAGAATATTGAAGGGAAAGATGAGTAAAACTCGAGATTTGAGCATTGATTGGATGGTATTTAATCCTAATAGGAATTGTGTATTAGTGGATGAGAAGAATATTAGCTTCCTCATGGTTATTCGCGAGATCGGAATACAGCCATACAAGCATGTGTTGCTTCGAAATTAGGGTTTCATCTTCCCCTAGTTCATCTACTTTGAGTATCAAAGAAACGACAAAAAAGAAAGCAAGGAATCACCGAAATCAACGCCGTTTAGGCTCATGTGCTCCACGACATTACATGGTCCATAACTCCATATACTCATATAACAATTATTTATTATTCACACTTCACTTCTTACATAATCATAATTAATTAACCAATAATAAACACTAAACTACTATTTTTTTATTTTATTTATAGGAGTTGGGTTTTCAACCAAAGCCTTCAACAAATTCTTCGTGTCATTTTGTAAAGTGTGTGACAGCTTTTAGGCCACACTTGCTGCCAAATGCCAAATCCTCAATCAACATTAATCAATCATGGGATAATAATTCACTAATTACTCAAAACTCAGGTCAAAAACTACAAACAATAACAAACCCTCTTTGACCTTATGTGTCATTTTCATATTTTTTTAAAATTGATTGTTTTGTGTTTCCTTTTTTCTTTTCAATATAATTCATTTTAGTATTATATAAGAAAAATATTGACAGAGAACGAATAAATAAATAGATTTTGAATATTTAAGGGATCAAACACAAAGACCATCTCGTCACAAAACATCAAACAAAAAGATCATTTGGTCACAAAAATACAACAAACAGATAATGCATATCAAATGAAGTAACATGTATTATGGTAGAATATAAGGTAGATCATCAAGTTTGTTTTTTAATCAAGAATTTTTGATAGTTTTGAGTAGGTTGGTTTTGTGGTGTTATTATTATTAAATGTCCGGTTAGTTTTGAGTTGGTAGCTTTTAGTAGGTTTATATGATTTATATTTTAAAATAAATGATTTTGTAAAAGGGTTAGACCACTTCTGCAGTAATTCATATTTATTTATTTTTTCTTGCTGTTAAAAAAAATCAATAGTTATATGAGTAAAGTTGTTTTTTACCAAGTTTAACTCCTAACTCTGAACGTATTATGATTAATGTAGAAAGTGTTTAGGGTAAAAACACTAAAACGCTATATACACTACAAAATCATCAAATAG
>Ga0123341_1002661_pt1 | contig 14853 bp, 7 predicted proteins | sample Turbeapinknodule_FD_89959 | JGI IMG/M metagenome (GOLD analysis project Ga0123341, IMG submission 89959) | Root nodule microbial communities of legume samples collected from Mexico - Turtle bean Mexico pink nodule | ecosystem: Host-associated > Plants > Roots > Nodule | place: Mexico: Nepantla... | reverse complement strand
TTTTTTATCTTTGTACCACTCAGAATTGTTATTCAAAATTATACTTGTGCTTATTTTTTAAGAACTGTCATTCTTAATTTGAACAAATAATGTGTAATCCGTTAAACTCTTAATATTTTATTTATTTTTAATATTGGTAACAATAAGAAGCTGTTCATTTTTCTTTACAGTCATAGTCACACTCTTTTTTTCCTTCTTTATCTTGTTCTTGCAATTGGCAGTTGGAATATAGAGATTGTTCTTGCTTCTTTTTAGAAACATGGTATCATTTTTACTTATATTATCATTATAATTTTAATATTTGTCGTATCTTTTTATTGAGAAAATTTCCATATAAATTCTATAGTATAACTTATTAAAATGATCGAGTAGTAAAAAAGGAAGAACATTTAAAAAGTATGATTTATGACTTAATTTTCAGTTCAATATTTAATTCTATTTTGTTGGATGTTAGCTTTTATTTGGGAAAATAGATATATTTATGTAGCTTGCCTGAATTGATTTTCTTGAATTTTGCATTTAAATCTAGTTTGCTAAAAGTGATTAGAATTGTTTCATCAATAGCCAAAGTTTTAAATTATATTTGTTAGTATCTTAATTGAAGAGATTTTCAAAGAGGAAAAAAAGGAGATAAAAGTATATGGGATAGCATATATAAAACTTCAAAAAATCTCTTGATTGTATTGTTGTTATGTTGGATCGCATAACCAACAAAAAATCTATTGATTGTATTGTTATTATAAGATGAGATTCCAAACTTAATATCGCATTTATATTTTTTGGCAGAGAATCTTAACTATAAAAGATAATATAAACAAACATCATATTTTATGATTCTTTTATGAGGTCTTTTATGTAATTTTATAATAAACAAAATATATTTGTAATGTCATTTCCAAACAAGTTGACAATCACTTTTAAATTAAAAAAAAAACACTTTAAGCATGTTCCGTCCTTATAAAAAAAACACCTAGTAATCCAGAAAAAACATAAGGTTGAATGCAAAAAGTGCCAAAATTATTTAAAGAGACTCCAATATTTTAATAGATTGCCTACCAGGTCTTTCCATCAAATTTAATAACCAAAATCTATTGTATAGTATTTAAAAAAAAAATCGTATATAAGGGTCATTAGGTACCTGTGTGCCCACTGATGAATATAATATATAAAAAAAAATTAGGTCGATCGACTGGAATAATATCGATGATTTTATTAAAAATGAGTTTTATCCATAATATATTTTTTTCTAAAAATTAAAGAAATAAAAAGAAAATTAGCTAGTAACAACACATTTAAAAATAGACAAATGATGCCACAAAATATGAAAAAAGAGGTTTTACAACAAAAAAATAATTAAGTAATGAGAAAAGGTGATATATAAAAGAAAAAAAAAACTCCAATTAGAATTATTAAACATTAATATCTTATTAAATCATTGTATTAAATTTTTTATAAAAAAAAATAAACTAAATAAGCATTCAACCGAATATAAAAAATATTTAGGTCCAACCCAAATATAAAAAAATATTTAGTCTACCCCTGCATTCAAAATGTTCCACTAATCACTTATGAGATAGCCAGTATTACAAAAAAGAGGGGTTTGACCTGGTATATAACTAAAGCCACCTCGGTAATGTAATTGGTAGCTATTATATAATAATTACTCTCTCATAAATATAATTTAATCTTAGAAATATCTTAATTATCTAGTAAAAACAACTAAATTAATCTAAATAAAATTTAATTTAAATTATCATATATAATAACCTCAATTTTATTCAAATTAAATGGATATAAATTTAATCTAATTTGAATCCAAATTTAAATTTTATTAAATTAATTTAATCCAATTAAATTGATCTAAATTGTCAACACTAACAAAACAATTCTCACTTCTATTTATTCTTGAAATAATCTAACTTTTCTCTAGAGGAATATTTTGGCCACGAAATGCAACTGTGAGTATATGCAAGTTCCAGATGAGAAACTTGAAGAAATAAAGGATCAAACTCAGAAATGGGAGCCTTTTCAGAGATCATAAGATATTGCACCACATTGACATGATTGGTTATTTTCTGCATCCTAGAAACAACTAAATGTTGTTAACGGAAGACATAATAAGGAGAGTGTGAAGTGAATATTGGAGGTTTTCTTTATTTGGCAAATCGAAATATCCATCGACCAAGAGCCAAGAACGAATGTCTATGTTCCAAGATCCATTTAAGGGGTTAACATTTCCCAGCAAATACTTTTAGGAATTGAATCCATGATCACATGCTTAAGGGACTAGCAGCAGTATCTACTAAACCGTGGAATGGAGGTTATAGGACATTGGATTATTGATTCTTCTTGGTATGGACTAAAGAACAAATTATGGTGGAGCAACATCAAACTTGTATCTAATGAGCATGGTCACGAAGAGCTTGACCATAAGCAGAGCGAAGGTAGCTACAATAAACAACTAATGTGTTGGCGAATGTTTAACAAGTAGTTTTTCAAGTACCTTACACTTTGTATGGCGAGTGTGATTGAATTCTGTGATCACGAAAGATAATTTAAAATATGAAGGAAATGCAAATATCTTGCAACTTATGGGGTTATGTGTGCATCAAGAAGAATTAGCTCAACATTTATTTTATGAATGGATAATTAATAACAACCCAACTTAACCAATCCAAACAACATCTTATCTGTTATGTATGCACAAATTGAATACCAAAGGTAATATGATATGGAAGATAATGTAGAGGTAGCATTGATGAGGACTATATTAGATTAGAGAAACACAATTTTCTTTAGAAATGGTACAATGGCAGTGAGAACATTTTTAAGATGGCACATTTAAAACTTTGGACTTGGATCACAAATAAAATATAAAAAATAAATTTCTAATACTTTTACTGGTGTATATATGTCCAAAATCATGCATTTAGTCTATTGTGAAATAATTTTTAAGCATGATATACTTTAACATAAGTATTATCAGTCTGAAACTCAAAACACAAACATGAAGGTAGTTTGGAATATCTTAAGGATGAACCATGTATTCAGACACACCAAATGTAAGTAAGAAAGTGATTAGAAGCATATGGTATGGTGGTTAGTTAGCCTATATACATAAGACCTGTGTTTCCAATTGCTCAGGTTGGATTTGTTTTCTCATAGAATTGATTTTTTTTTTATAAGCAAATAGCAATGAAATTAAATGAGACCACTTCAGGGTGGTCCAATCCTTATACAACAAAACAGATTTTTTTCAAAGAACCTTTCTATCTACATATCAACCAAAAGACCTCCTACTCTCTATCCTATCTTAATCAATAATAAAAGAAACCCAAAAAACAACTATAGAATTGATTAATAATATCTTAATATTTATATGCTACAAAACACTCCTAAAATATTTCATATTTATTAATATAAAAAAAATTAGTTACAGCTTTTTAAATCCAACTGTTTCTAAAATAGAATCTATATCATACACTTGTACAAGAATGATAAAAGTTTTATTACATTTTTTTTTGGATAATGTCATTAACATCTAAAGGTGGTAAAAGCAGCATTTTTCTACCTACTAGTATTTTTTTTCTTCACTTTTCTAGATATTCATATGGAAGAAGGGTACTTGTTGGACTAAGCTGGAGTTGGACTAAGCTAAAAAAGAATATGTTTGGTGTCGAGACAAACCTTACTTAGAAAATATTTTTTTATAAAAATAAATAAATAAAGTAATTTGGAGATATCCAACCCTCATACATATAGATATACAAACTATCAAAACCTCTCCAACCTATATCTACTAGAGCAATTGTGTACATACAATAGTGTTCAATAAAAAAAAAAAATAAAGTCTTTGTTGAATCACAAGATTTACCAAAAGGCAGAAATCATGACATAGAGTGAAAGACTCAGCCAAAGTCTTTGTTGTAGACAGAAGATATCTTCCGGGAAGTTATTTTGGAGGATTGCAACTTATTATTGAGGATAGCTTTATAATTTTTTGTTACTTGATTTTGTTAGGAAATTTAGATCTCTATTTTCATGTAGTAATTACATCCCCTTTGTACATATTCTACAATTTTTTTTATCACAAATGCTCCATTCTTTTATTTATAAATTTTTTACTCTAAACTTCTCTGTTATAATATCTTCTAGCTATAAATTTACAGCTTTTTTTATCAGAAAAAAAAATTATATCTTACCATATGCTATATATGTTTTCTTGAGTTATGGCTTTATATACTACTTCTTGAAAGCCACATAGCCATTGAGGAAAAATGTAGAGACAAATTATGGTAAAATTTGAAAGAAAAAAATGAAAAGGGAGAGTATGAGAAAAATGAATTCAAAAGCTTGGTGATATCGTGTAAGAAAGCATGGTTCAGAGATACTATTGCACAACTATTTGATATCTGCCTCTGTCTAATTTTGTTGGATTTCTTATTCAAGTCTTTATTTCTGGCCTGTCTCTATTAATTTCTTTTAGAAGCACAAAGATAGTATTATTGATAAAAAAAGACAAGTTAGAGCACAAAGAATATCCCAAATGATATAATTCGTTGCTCTTAATTTCTTAACGTTTTCTCATTGGAAGTATTAAGTTCTATTGCTTCTCCATCAAATAAAACTAGCATTTGCACTTGGCATTGAATATTTACCTTCATAAACTTTTAATCAGTTCATCTTATAATTAATTCGGTTAGACTCAATTAATCGATGTCCATGTGTAAATGAACGTCTGTTTCTTTATCTTGAAAAAAAAAACACATATAGGGAGAGTCATTAATCCTATACTTTTAATATATAATAAAATGTAATTCTTGTTTCTAGATAATGAGTCCTAAAATGAAATATTACTTTCTCTTTTTCTAACACAATCCATAATTACTTACCTTCCCTGTGACAAACATGATCTTTTGTTAGAGTTATTTTAGGGACAAAAAGACTTTTCTGGTAGGGCCGACAAATTATTGAAGCCTTTGTTGGTATATCCATCTACACATATATAGGCACTAAAGCTTGAACATTAACACCAGACTCAATATTAATGCTTCTCACCACAAACCTCAGGTAAGTTTAAGTGATTTTATCGAGTTATTTTGTTTCCCTTTTATTAATTTAATAAAAACAAATGTATCATTTCACTTTCTCTCTCATTATTTTCTAAACTCATTATTTTCTTCTTTAGAAAATAATTCTTTTCATTTTTTGAGCTCTATTATGTCACGAGGATAAGAAATACAGACATTATTAGATAACTACGATGAAGTACTGGAGTCAGCTTCCACTAATAAGAGACAATAAGTATATAACAATCTAGAGAAAGTCACAAGACAAACAAAAAGGGTATGTCCAAGGCCACTTGTCTCTTCACATGCACAAACAAATAAGCATTAATAAAAGAATGACCAACATTGACTAAATATGTGTGGAAAAGTAATTAAGTTCTTGCTGTTAAACCACGGATTGAAGGTTAAAAAAAATTCTGTGGACCACACACAAAATATGCACGTACAAATTGTTGAAGGAGAATCAAAATATGTATATGTATTTCTTTAACAGGTGACAGACTTCAAATCTGTTCTAGTCTTTAACTACGTCAGATTGTGTATGTAATCACATGCAACGTATGATATATAGATCAAGCTCACACATCCATGGGGAGCACAAGAAATCTCCCAGAATCACAAAAGTGCTAAATTTAGCATAAAGCAAACACCTGAGAGTATTTAATTAGGAAACTGCAATAACAGTGTTTTGAATGATAGGAGAGAGAAAGAAAGAGAGGAGGAGGAGAGAAACACTATTCTTTCTAGTATAATCATTACTCTTTCTGTCTTAGCTAGTAAAATATGCTTGAGCCAAGCCCTTTCCGATCAACAATGGAATATTAGGGTTTTTATTCTGCTTCTAGGGTTTTGTAAGCTACAAATAGCATCTACACACACTTGAAGTTTTTTAGCCTGTTTTGTAAAGGCTTCCAATTTCCCCATAATAACCTGTTATATATATATTAATGAAATGTTACTCTAATATATGAACAAGCCGCGAGTTAGTTTGAATTCAAGTATTCCAAAGGGTTAGGGGTTTCATGAATCAAAATTAAACATATATAAAGCAACAATTATGTGCATGATATATAATATGAAAAATTTACCGTCCATATATGTATATATAGATATATCTGCTCAAGAAGGTTGTTGCTCAATATCTTTTGGCCTTTGAGTCCCCTTAATAATTGTGTTCCTCTTCTTCTTCTTTTTCTTATATGGGATCCCTCTAGCCTTTGCTTGACACTCCTTCACCTCACGAAGGTACACCCGAATAGATCCGCCTCCAAAGGGATTAGTCTCCGGCGAGCCGCCATGCTCTTCATAGGCCGCACGAAGGCGGCCGATGAGGGCATCAAGGCTGCCCCATGCCTGTCTGAGTGGGCAGGCACAGGGTGCAGGAGGAGTAGGTTGGCCGAAGAAGATGCAACCGTGCAAGTGGACCTTGGTCTTCCCAAATTGATCAAGGTACCGAAGGAAATCCAGCACATGGTTGAAGTTGCACTGAGAGAGAGCCACTGGGGGACTCTGATTCTTCAGGTACTGCCCGAAGGTGTTCCAGTCTCGCCGTTTTTGTGACTCATAACGGCTCAGTGGTTGCTGATTGGAAGGAGGGTGTTGTGATGATGAGGAGGAGGAGCCATGGTGAGAAGAACCGTTTTGAATTTGGGTAGACATGGTTGATTGGTAAACTATGTATGCTACTAGAGAAAGATAGTGATGGCTGTAGATGGATGGAGATGGAGTTTACGGAAGAAATAAGAGGGTGAGTGAGTGAGGGAGAGAAGGAATGAGGTAAAAGAATGTATTGGTGCAGTGGAGAAAGATGAAAATCACGTCTTGTGGTCTTTTGAGAGGACATAGCGTGGGCCCTTTGAAGGTGCTTTTCTTCTCCCCCATTTCTCTTGTATTTGTATTTCTACTTTGTACTATACGTACATGTTTCTCTAGATAGGAAAAAAGATGCTTGTGCAATTATATTGGGTATGGAATCATCAATAATACAATCACACCAATCATCATTTTTCACAATAGGCATTATTGTTACTTGGTAATGGTTTGTGTTGGACCCTCTTTTCTTGATTTTGTCTAATCCAGTGGGAGCCGATAAGAAATGGCTTACTCATTAGTCGGCGACTTGGTGCTCATAGTCCAAATATTGCTTGATTTTTAGGACTTTTCTTTATATATTATGGACTCAAAAGTCTGGTGTAGTTGCTTTTGGTGTTTTTGATAAGAATTTGAAATTTTATGCAAACAACGAACTGTAGTCTGCATTTAAATAGCAAACAACAAAGACTGTCAAATGACACACAATTGGTGAAGGAACACTAGGCATGGACTGTAGCTGAGGGGATTCTCCTTTGTAGTATGATAGGGTGTGTGTGTTCATGGATTTGGTAACTAAATTGAATGTGTATGCTTATAGAATCTTTTTGTACATACATATATAGTTGAAGAGTATGGTGTTTTTTGAGGGTGATGTACTGGGTATGAGAAGCTCTATGTAACCATATGCTATCTATGTACACGGATCGAGGCACTCCTAGTGTCTCATGTAAATGTTTCACTTTGCTGATAAAAAAATAGATGTAATAAGATTAATCTCTATCACTAAGATTAATCTGATCAACTTGGTTATCCACAGTACTGTTTGAAACAGGAAATTGTTTATATCTTATTCGAGAACTCAAAATAATATGAATAAATTAATAAATCAATTAACAGGAAGGATACAAAGTAATAATGACCCACAGTATATGCTTTGATATTTTAATGAGGTATAACTGTTTAGATAATTTATAATGGGCTATTTTTTAGTGTTATCTGTTGTAAGTGGCTGCTGCAGTATAAACTGCTTGTAATTATTGTTAGTGAGATATAGAATTCGTGGGCACCACAATTTGGTAGAAAAAGTAATTGTTAATTAATTTGAGACAGTTCTGAAAGTTTGCTTGAATTAGTATAAAATGTAAGCAGCAGCAGAGATACCTTTGACCCCTGTTTACAAATTTTCAGCTCAAAACAATGTCAGGTTTGAGAGTACATGTCCATGCATGAATTGACAAATGGTTATAATCATGCCTGACCCCCCAAATATACCAGCAGTTACCTTTTAACAAAAGTGATACATATATTACATTTCGATTAGCCCTGAAGGGTTAACTTTACTCAAAAGAATTTGAAACTCAGCATCCAATTCAATATTGGGTCTGAAATGATAGGTTTCATCTTCTTTTTTCCCCCCTTTTAATTCCCTGTATACGTACAAAATCATATTTTTTTGAAACTACCTTACATGGGACATCAAAGCAGACAAACTTCAAAGCGTTTTCAAATTCATATCTCAAATCCAGTAATGAGCTACAATGATTAGGTTAGATTGTGGCATATTTATAGTAATTATCTCAGCAACATAATTAATATTCAAATGGACAATTATGTATAAAGGGGCCATAGTATTTCAAGATTGAATCACACGCATAAGATTTATTGAGAGAAAGTGGTAAACAAAGGGATAATTCTCACTGTTAATAATTATACACGTATTCCGATTAATTAGCATAGCCATAATCAAATCAAATTAAATTAATTAATATACAGATTTTCAATTGCAACAAAAAGGAAACAATGAAAGATTGAGGATGGGAAAAAGAAATTCCGTCTTCATGTTTATCATCAAATCAAAGAATAAAAGGAAACAAGACAGTGAAAAGAAAGATTGGTACAAAATAGTTAGACAAGTTTGTGTGATGGTCCATGACTCCCGGAGATGTCCTTAACACATTATGGTGCTTGTTGAAGTTTTGACACTATACATTAACTCTTCACCCATTTCTGATCTAGACATGTATCTTCATGGATAAAAAATGAATTTAATTGATTGGCACACATGAATAATTTCTCGAGTTCAATGAGGTTTGATTTGAAAATATGATTTTGGTAATAGCCAAGGGCACTGGACACAATCTCTTCGAAGCATATCTTGATCAGTTTGTGTTGCTTATCATGTTTACATGTAAAAAAGGTGCTGCGACAATAATGCAAATGATCCAAAAACCTTCATGTTCCCCACCTAGCTAGATACAATATATATGACCACCCCTTTTTGTTCTTTACCTAGGGGATTCTCAATTTTTTTCAAAAGCTTTTACTAGCTTCTATCATCAAAATATATAGGCCATTGATTCATCATCATAGCTCATAACATATTCCAACTAGACTAATAGGTTAGATACTATAAAAGGGGTAATATATCGTAACGTATTTCAAGATTGTTTCCAAAACACGTTAAAAGTAAATAAAAAATAAATAAACATTCCAAGAATCTGAAAAGTTAGAACTACTAAATAGACTAGTGTATCAACAAACTTATTTTGGTAAATCAACTAATAATTTAGTCAAGCAAAGTTATAAGTTGTTAGATTGGATTCTTAAACACATTTTTAATGCACATGTTTTTTGAATTTTTTTTAGTTTGACATTTTTTTATCAATAAAAAATAAATAGAATTAAAAGGAACAGTTTAAAGCAACTTTTGATATATTGGAGAGGGTTCAAATACCAATTTGAGAAGGAGTAATTAAAAAACTGCATATGATATTTCAATCATAACTAAGTTTTAAATGTTATATAAAAAAAAATCTTCTATTTCAGCTACTCCTTACTTGAAAATAACCTTATTTATATGGTAACAAATACTCCAAACCACAGCCGACAAGGTTCTGTTTGAGACTAACATGGGCATAGTGAAAATTCTAAAAGTGACATTTTAGGTCTTCATGTTGAACAAACAAAATGCCAATCCACACATGATAAAGAATTTCACATTCTATAAATAAATGTTGAGTTGATTTTGCGCATACATGACAAAGAGCACATGTAAGTGTACTTATCATTACCTCTCTCCTAATTAACTCATTCTTGTTGAAATTCTTTCCAATAGAACCCTCCACATGATAGTTACCACATTAGGCCGCGTTTTAATCATCCAGAGTTGCTTAAATCCATTATTATGACCTTTGACATAATTAGCTAGCCATTCATAAGTTATTTTTACAGTAAAGTGACCTAATTTGTCTCCCTCCCACACATTTTCCTTCACCTCCCTATTCAGCTTGACACTAGATAGGGACCTTAACATTTCTTTTTGTTGTATAAGTTCTCATTCAAACCTATCACGTTTCCAGCTAAATCTCCATTTGCCATTCTGATTGTTCCCACACACCTACCTCATCCTCCTTTTGCCCCTGATCCAATTCAAATAGAGTGTCATCAACAAATTGAAGCATGCACAACTCTACATCAGACCTCCTTTAAGCATATTAAACTTTAATTTATGAATCACTTTGTTGATGATTAATGAAATCTAACTGAACATATTTTATTCTTTTCTAATCACATTTTCTTATTCCTGAAACCTCAAATTTAATTTTGATATTTTAATTTCACTCTAACAACATGATACTAGTTTCTATATTTTGTGTTTAACTATTAATGCAAAAAATTGTTTTGTGTTTAATTTAAAAATGATTACAAAATGAAATAAATTACAACTAAAGGTCGTGAAAATCTAAATATTTATTACTTACAAAATAAGGAACTAACTTCTAATCTCCTCACATTATCTAAATTAAAGGCTTTAATTTGAAATGAAAGAGTTGAATTCTTTATTCAGATCATAATAAATAAATTAGAAGAATCCATTAATTAATTAAAAAATCATTGGGATTCAGTTGATGAAATTTATCGTATTCATCTATTAATTTCTTTTTCATGAACGAATATTCAATTTATTTATAATAATTAACTATTTTTGTGGTTATTTCAAAATATTTTCTCTCATTTTTTTTTGACAAAAGAAATTAAATAATTTTTATATCACTCCGACCTAAAATTTATAGGTATTTTGAATATGAGATAGAATAGATTATTTACTCATTAAATTATATATATTCATCCAATTAATCCAATGCAAATATTTTTTTAATAACTATATAGAGTGAATTGAATTTTACATATCATAAAAACAATCAACTTGTAATAAAAAAAGTAAAAATGTCCATTAATTTGACCAAATTCTCAGCGTCTATTAATAAGCAACAGCAAGTCAGGCTTTGTTCTTATTTCAAAACTAACTTCTTATGTTGTACATCGATTAGCAAGTACTAAATTGATGGAATGTAAATTTGTGTTCATGATTCCATTTAAATAATGTTATTATGTTTCTGCTGTTTTCAATAAATAAACGCTATATTTTTTTTTTATTTCTTATATATTTTACTTATTTAATAATTATTTTGTTCTAACCATAATTACAATATCCGTCACTATGCTTTTATTTATTTGAGATTTGAAACGTATAGTTTCCATTTATCACCGTAATTATCTTTCTTTTTTAATAAAATGATTTTTAATATAATTTAACTTACCAAAGTGTTAGTGTCCATAACAAAAAATCTTAATGGCGTGAAATTATAGCAAGGTTTAGAAGAAAAAAAATTATAAAGAGCAATATGCAAGGACAGTTACAACAGAGCAGATTTACCTTAACTAGGCTTTTTTTAATCATGGTAATAATATAATATAAACAACAATTTAAATTTATACTTTGTAAATATTTTCTAGGGTAAGAATCATACAAGGATAAAATTATTATATTCTTTGATTCACCTTTTTGCTATGTAAGTGGTGAGTGCTTTTTTCTGTGCATGCACTTAAAATCATTTCATAGTAGAAATAAAAATAAAAAACAATACTTACTGATAAATTGTTGATCATGGGTAACTAATAAAAAGTTATTTATATTTGATAATCTCTGAAATATAAAAATCTTATATTTCAGAATATTTCAGAATACAGAAAAAGTGAAGAAAGAGTTTTGTAAGCCCATCCGTATGCAGTTTCTTTTCTATTACTTTGGGTCCCACCCTGACCTGGTCAAATTCCACCAACAACGTCAACTTCCCTTTAGAAAAGATCAAGTTTTCTTACAACCAAAACATAAGAGAATTAATGGGAAAGAAAGAATAAGTTTCTACTAATCCTTTGAAAGAAAAAAAGAGAACCAAATTACAGTGCTAAAAACATGAGAATATTACTCCTCGTGGGTCTACTCTGAAAGCAAAGAAGAAAACGAAGAATTAGTGCATCCCTAACATGAAGTCATGATGAGCCTGCTCCACGAACCACCATAAGCTGTCACACTCTTCATCCTAATTACATGACTAAGTAATCAAGCATTGCTTTCCTTTTTCCTTTTTCAGAAATATTTGTTTTTTACTATTTCTTTTCCTTTCTTACAGTCAATGGAAGTCATTTCAGAAAAATAGGAACAAAGGTTTGGGGTTTAACCTTTGGCCCTTCCTTTGTCTTATACCAGGATTCCTTGTCTAATTTTTGGCAGACAATTCCATGTTGTACCAGGTTAAAATGCTGGTAATAATATATATGTGCTTTTCACCAAGTGCAAGGTTTCCTTTGCATCCATCAATATTATTACATCTTCTGTGGAGTCTGATTAGAAACAGCTAGTAAGTGTGTATAATGCTCCAACACAATGGAAATGATGCACTTTTTTGAAGGAGTTATCACTTGAAACGCACATGTACCGAACACAGAATCAGCAGCAAAGCAATGTAATGATTTTCAGTTTACAAAATGCCATTAATTTACTCTGATTTGTCCTTCGTATATATATATTTTATGTTCTTCTTTTTTTCTGTCTTTGTTAAAGTAAGGAAAAATAAATGAATGATTTGAGTTTAGGCAACCTAGCCAGCCAAACATGAATGGATGTCTAGTCATTAAGAGTACATCTTTGGACCCTTTTTTATAAGTCCTATAGATTAGCTATCTTTTTCGTTAGTTACTCCTTAGTACTGTTATTCTCTGCCAAAACCTCTTTAGCAGAGATACTTCTTGCAGCCAGTGGACCCCTTCATTTTGAATTTCTCTGCATGTGTAAACAAAAACACTGATTCAATTTTATAGTATCCAATAACGAATATTGTATGCGTAGTGTTGTCCAACAATAATACAAGAGATGATAAGTTTAACTTGCTAACTAAGCCTCGTGTTTTAAGCAAAGTTATGTATGAGGTTAGACATGATTACCTTGGTGATTCCGAGGTTGTAAAGATAGAAATTACATTTATAGCTAAGCACAACATCATCATAATAATCCACCTTTATACGAAGCAACTCATATCATTGGAATAAATTTGATGGTGTCTTGTCTAAATCGATGTTAAACCTTCAATGTGAAATTGTCTCCAAGCCTTCTAAATTTTGTTCTTATAAAGCTGATTTTATAAGTTTTATTCCTTCTCTTTTATTTTTAGGGGGTGTGATAAATTTGTAAGGTATGAGCATAAACCTATTTTAAAACCATTTCATGAATATTTAATGGATTAGAATAAGTGTATAATCGATAATATAAATTAAGTAAAAAAAATTCAAATTACCTAAAAAATAATCAATTATATTAAAAAAAGTAATCAATTGTGTTAAAAAATAATAAATTATTTCAATTCAATGAACTTTTCTAAACACGAAGAAATTTTACATCTTTCGAATATAATCAATTATTTTATATTTTTTTTCAAAAACTCAAACTTTCAAGGAAGAATCTATTGGAATTTAAACAATAATCGAATAATTAATACTAAAGTGTTTTATAGATTGGTGAACAAACATATTAATAGATTATTGTTATTAATAATAATTTATTATTTTGATCAATTATCTCAAAAAAAAAATAAACGAAATAAGATGAGAGTACTAGAGGTACTCCAACCCCTATACAAAAACATCACTATGAGTTATAAATGTTGGAATCACATCATAAGACTAATTGGTATCCAAACAAAAATATTTCCTAAAAAAAACAAGTTACATTCATCTGTCAATAACCCTACATAGTACAAGACTGAATGTATGACTTGAATAGTGACTATCTAAAAGAAAGAAAGAAAATGGTGTGTGCAATGTAAACAATCGTATGTCATATAAGCATTCTTACAAATAGATATGACTCATTCACTAGAGGTATTTCTTCTTTGTAACAACAAAAAAGACAACAACGAGTAACTTGTTCCCAAAACCAATAGTTGCCGCTCTTCCATATGTAAACCATATAATCATCAAAAATTGTTAAAAAAAATTTGTATTAGGAAATTTATAATTCAACCATGCTCATTCCTTACCTTAATTTGTGCCACAAGGAAGATTTCAACCGGATTCCACCACTTTACCATTAAAGATCACATTATTTATGTTTATGTGATTTCAAATTCCCCAATTGCTACCCATATCCATCTCCACATACAAAGAATTTATGAATCAATCATTTTTCATTTAATAATAATACATTAAGTATATCTCATTCACTTTTCTTACATAGGATCTATAATTGAATCCTGACAAAAATGTGCTTATTTTTATAATATACACTATAAAAGAATTATTAAATAAAAATTAATTTTAGAGATAAAAAATAATTAGTCATTAAATTTATTAATTTACATATTATTTTAATGACAAAAAATATTGATATTTAAAATATTTTTTATTATTAATAAATAATTTTATAAGTTAGTATGTAATTAGTTATGAAAGTTTTAACTAATAATAAATTGATATTTAAATTAGTAATTAAAATATTATGGCTAATTATTTTTTTAACTGAATTAATAATTAAAACATTGTGACTAATAAATTGTTTTTGAAGATGTATTTTTTTAAAATTAATTTTTATTTAATGATTTCTTTTAATGTCTCTTTCTATATATTGATACCGTTA
>Ga0123341_1002658_pt1 | contig 14864 bp, 8 predicted proteins | sample Turbeapinknodule_FD_89959 | JGI IMG/M metagenome (GOLD analysis project Ga0123341, IMG submission 89959) | Root nodule microbial communities of legume samples collected from Mexico - Turtle bean Mexico pink nodule | ecosystem: Host-associated > Plants > Roots > Nodule | place: Mexico: Nepantla... | reverse complement strand
AGAAAAAAAAAACATTAGAAATAAAATATTTTACCAAAAATAAAATTAGAAATCATAATTAAATATTTGAAAAATATTTTAAATTACTTCTTGAATTTTATTAGAACACCTTGACTTGAGGATACTTGAACAGTTTGAGGTTGAAATTTATATTTAGGTTAAAAAAGTTTTTGATCTCATAAATAGTAAAGTTTATTTTTCTAAAATAGTCTTTTAACTTCTTATGTGTAAAATGTTTTTTCCATTATAAAAGATTTATCTATATTAGATGAGTGTATTACATGATTTTGTAAGTAAAAAATCCAGATAAAACAATGTATTTTTCAAACACTATGATACTTATTTGCACAGATGCCAACATTCTCATTTTCACAATTGGATTTACGTGTTTAATTTTGCTAAAAGATAAAACATTTTTATTACTTTATTTATCATGTATTTTGACCTAGTGCCTCTGTTTTTATGGGTTTGGAATGTTTTTATTTTTATTTTATTTTTGCATTTTCTCTAAGTTTTGACACTCAATATGTACATTACATGGAGGTTTCGACAGTCGGCATTTCCACAAGATAATTGTAAAAAATCTTCAATTGGTTTGATATTCAGTAGTTTTAGATAATAAATATTATTAAATATGTACTTATTTATAAAATTGAATTGGATTTATGAAGTGTTGAACCCAATTAATACAAACATAAGTCTTGTATTAATATATGACATGGTACTTAATTACTATTGTTAATGTAGTGATTAGGTGGAAGGTAATTTAGAGGGTAGATATGTACTAGGCCATGTTGAGCATGCTGGGTTTCACCAAAAATTTATCCCATGTACTATAAGACAACTAGGACATTTCAACTATGACTACATTTACAAATCATAATGTTAGAAGATGACAGTTCAACTAGGACTACATTGTCTGAAACCCTAAACGTCTTTAAAGTTCAATTACAAAATCATGTCCCAATATGTTAATATATTAGTCAAACTACATAGTTTCTGAAAAAATAGATCAGAGAACAACAAATAATGGGGAAAGAAGAAGAACAAGATAAATGAAACTATTTAGAGACACTACTGTTAGGATGACATCCTCCATAATGCTTAAGAGAGCCTTGGTTGCTGCATCAAGTTTTTTCCCTTATGAGTTAGTTGATGCACAAGATATTCTAATTTCACCCATATCACCAGATTTTACACCAACACTAGTGAGTTTCAAGAATGACGGACCCCATTTTTCAAAAAACAGTTCTTGATCATTTGCAAAATCTTCCACTAATATTCTTGTGCTATCATTGTTTATCAAAACAGAATCTGATTGGAATAAACCTTTATGATGCAGAAGATTTTGGTAGTACATATTATCAAAAATCAAAGATGTTTCAGGATCATTGTTCACTTTTATAGACGGTTGCACACCAGCTGGACATTGTCCAATTAGCATATTAGCATAATTACTGTCAAGCGTTTTGTCAACGAGTCTTAGCTTTCCAGTTGAATCTTCTTGAAAACGATCCCTGAATGAATTGCAATGTGCTGTGCCTATGGTATGAGCTCCTGAAAAGCTTAAATATAACATAAAGTTGTGGTACTAGCATGATTTCAAAGCAAAAAGTGTGAAAGGTTAATATATTCAATAGTTGACAGAAAATTAATGCTGTAATACTTATCTCAAACACTTATGTTTTGAATATATTCAAAATATATAAAAAAAAATAAAAAAAATCAATAATATTTTTCAAATTAAATTAAACCATTTGAACCATAATGTGAGAATATGATCATATTTTATTTGGTACAATTTTATATTGATTGAACCATTAAATCATAAATCCTAAATACTAAACCTTTGTAAACAGTTGAGAAGATTCTCATCTACAAATCCTCTAACATTCTTTCTATCCACCAGATTGTCTTGTTTATTGGAGTTTACTTGAAAAAAAAACACTGAATTGTGGAATTCAAATAATATAGACCTCAAAATAAGTTATTAGGAGGATGAAAACCAAAGGAAATGAGATTGTTAAAATGAAGCAAACCAATAATAGGAAGGGCATATTACACTGACAACCATTGGATTTGAAACACATCATTAACACTTCTTGTCATAAAAAAACACATTCTTCTGTGTAAACCTGTAAGGGGGTTAATGTAAAGTTATAACTGTTTTTGGACATAGAACATGCACCTGAAAGGACTACAAGATCAAGTAAGGATAATCCTTTAGTGGCAAAGAGTTGAATCATCTGATCCATTGAAAAACTGGTGTCCACAATGTTGGGTCTGACATTTGAAGCAACTGAAACCATCCCATCTCTCCTACCTGTAGGAATCATAATCCTAGGTCCACCAGCCTGTTCTCAAGTGCCTTTCAGTTAATAACAGTGCCAAAAGAGATGTCATGTGAATAACCATTGAAGAATATCATCCATGCAATGAGGTAGAACTTACTATTTCAACAGCATCTCTAGCAGCTATAGCTATGATGTCTGCACAAGAAACAGTTCCAGGGCAGAATTTCTCAAGGACCCTTTTTGCTGAATCTATCACTGAAAATCCTCCAACAGATCTATTCCCTGGATCACTTTGTTCTGTATTGTTCCCTTGTAGCATCAAAGAGGCATCACATCCCTGCATATAAAGTGGTCGTTACATCAAGGAAACTCACTGTAAGCTACAATTGTAAATGCTCACAACATCTCAACTCATCTATGCTACTTTTTTTTTATATACTTAGCATCACTGTGGAACTAAACATCCTTTTTCTCACAATCACATTTGAATTTTTCCCTTCTATAACTGGTTTTTATCTGGTGAACATTTAGTTAAGGGATAAGTTCCTTGGCTGAATCAAGTAGCATAGAATCAAAAGAAAAGCACATTTCATGAAACAGTTGAATACTAACCTCCACAAAGCAATCATGGAAAACCAAGCGAAGGAGCTTTCCAGGAATAGAAGGATCAGTAGAAGAGGATGAGCTAACTGTGTCTCTTATGATTAACTCAGCTGATGGGCATGAAGCTGCATAGAAGTTGAAAGAGAGGTTACCCTTAACAAAGCAAACAAAAGAAAACATAAAAAGAGAAGAGATTGCCACGGAAAAAATTCTTGTTCTTGTCTCCATAGAACCAATTTTTAGTACTTTTGGGGCAATGCATTGAATCTGCAGAATCTTCCACTTGATAATGATACAATACCAGAGGTAACATAACTAGGAAATTGTGCATATTTAAAACTACATTTATGTGGTTAGTTGAAGTCAGTAGGTAGATAGAGGATTTGGTTACTGCTTCTAATTACTCTTCTCTCATCAAGTTTGGTAGAATTAGTGAAAATGCTCAAGAACTCTTTTGGTACTTATGCATTTGATCAAACACTTTATCTGGTTACAACAGAGAGTTTATAGCTCAATGAACAAAAAACTCCTAATTGGTCAATGAACCAAGGAAGTTTAATTTAACCAACTACTTGGTCAGTGAAAAATAATAAAAATCAGAATTGATTCATCTTATAGAAAATTGAGTTATAACTTATAGAACCTTGTGTATGCTTCACTCTTCCTTCTTCTTTCATGTTCTAAGTTTGACCAAAATGTTGATAAATTACTTAAATGCTTTAATTAACTTACAATTTCATCTAATTATTTGAATGACGATGTTTTTAGTTGAAACAAATCATTTTATCAATGTAATTAGTGTAAATATGTGTTTTAGTTCTAATTTAATTCAAACACGGGAATTATAAACTTTAGGTTAATGCAGTTATAGCAATAGAATTTCTTAAGATGTGTATTACCTTTATGTAACTAGTGCGACAATGTTTTTTTTTAATTTTTTAAAATCATTTAAATACTGAAAGCATTATTTACATAGATTTAATTGTAAAACTACTTAAGCATTGGTAAACGATAAAATCTTTTTGTTAATTTTTAAAAATTATATTCTGAATAAATTTAATTAACTGGGAAGTATATGAACTTAAAAGAAACTTTTTATTATGAGATTTATTAAAAGCGTTTTATAACTAGGGTTGAATCAATTGAGGCGATCAAGAAGTTTTTTTTATGATTTAGTTTCACTTCTTCCAGCTTTCTTAAATTAAAAAAGAAAACTTAAGATGAGAGAAGTTAACTTTGTAATAATTTAAGTTTAGGGTATAAGTGAAATATGTTTGTTGTGTTCTTTAATATGATGTGATTTATTTAGAGTAATATAGTTAATGAATGGAGAAATAAGGTAAAAGTATAAATTATAAATTAGCATTTGGTTCGTTTCTAAATGAGTTTGTAAAGCTAAAATTGTTGGGTTTAGAAAAAAAATGTAAATTAATTTTTATAATGTGACTCACATAACGTTGGACTTTGGATTCGAATGTGATTTAATAATAATAATAGAATAAATTATTCATTAATCATGTAAGAAATATATATCTGATATACCTAATGAAAACCTACATCTGATGGAGATTGGGAATTAAGAGTAATAGAGTTTTGTCTCTGCAATAAAAGTTGTCTCACTTAACTATGAAGAAGGTGGGTGACAATAACAGAATTAGCAAGAGATAAATTGAGAATAAAGGAGGTAAGAAACTCTCGTAGGATCTCTCATGGATCAAGGTAAGTGTCTTAATTGTATGTAAAGCATGTGAGAGTGAGAATCATAATATGTTAAGATCATGTGAGAGTGAGAATCATAATATGTTAAGATCTATATGAGAACATTATTGTATTAGCCTCATTGCTCATTTTATGATTCTCCAATGTTTTTTCAAAAATCATAAGAACCCTAATTTTAAAATATTCCCAACATGTAAATTATAAACATGAATGAACACATACAACAATGTTCTCATACAAATCTTAACATATTATGATTCTCACTCTCACATGCTTTACATACAATTAAGAAAGAGATAAACACTTATCTTCATCCATGAGAGAATTTCTTTACCTCCTTTATTCTTAATGTATCTCTTGACAATTCCGTTATTGTCACACATCTTCTTGACAGTTAAGTGAGCCAACTTTTATTTATAGAGAGAGAACCCTACTACTCTTAATTTTCAATCATCATACGTAGGTTTTCATTAGATATCATCAGATATATTTTTCATATTAACCAATGAATCATTTATTTTATTATTATTATTAAATCAGATACGGCCCAAAATCCAAAAATCCAAACTTAATATCATGTGAGTCGGTATAATTAATTTACCTAAGAAGTTGAGTTATGGGTAGAATTGTGTGAACACGGTGTGTAGTGCCAAGTTTTTTAAACTGAACAATATAATCAAATACAATTATAACTGTACTGTCAAAAACTAATTATAACAGCCTTTTATTTTCTAAAAAGATATCCACTTTAGACCTCAACATATTTTAAAAAAATATTCCTCAAAAATGAGTTGAGATAAAGTAAGTAATCTTTGTCAAATTAGCAATTAATATTTTATCTCGTTCACGAATCGTTAAAGAAATATCAATAATAATTTCATCACCAAAGTTAGTTCGAATTTTTAATTTAAATTTCTAACTTCAAGTTGAATTAATAAGCGTAAAAATGACATCCTAATTTTCCTTAGTCCCCTACCAATTTATAATCTTGTACATTTAATTTACTTCTATCTAACAAAGCAGAATCATCATTATTATTAATTAATTATAAAAAAAATATCATTGATAAGAATAAAAATATTATTTTTCACCCTGAGATATACGTTTTTTTTTTCTCTCTATTTTTATTGAAATTTTACTTAACTTTAAAAGTACAGCTTTTATGCACATTCATTCTCGATGGGATTCCACCGACTCAAAATATTTTCACAATTTCGTTCAATGTCTTTCGATCCTTAACTGTATATGAGCTTTTAAATCCAAAACACAAGCATGGCTTCTGATCTTTGAATACCGAAGAGATGAAGGAAGAGGAACCACAGTACAAAACTAATGCAATTAATAGCAGCAAATCCCTTGACAGAATCAATTCGCACTACTCAACCAGTTGATTCAGAAAATGCAGTAAACAGCCATTATAAGAAAAATGGAGAGACCTTGAGAGAGCTTTTATTGTTATAAGAAAAATGGTCAGTTAATAATATACATGCAACTTAACTACTCATTAGTGGGTGAGAAAATCCACAATCTGGTGAGTGCCCCATCAAGAGTCAATGTCGTCTGTAAGTAATAGGCATAAAATGCTAGTTGCAGATAATTACCAATTCAGTATGTTAATTTGAAATGAAGATTCACAAATTTGAAGTCCCGGTCTCAACTTTCAACGTTATCAACTTTTGGGAGCTCATCATCATCATCATCATCATCCACATCATCAATGGGAATGTCCTCATTATCATCACTAATGCCTAGAAATGTATACGAAATATTGTAAGTTGTTAGCTCAACGAAAAAGATCAAAATTTATACTAATACGAGCGTAATACTATTAATAAAAAATTTTGCAATCACAATTTGACACCAATTCAAACGTTTTAGTCACCCCCCAAAAAAAGTTACATTTTATGCAAATGTAGCCATGTGTATGGTTATTGGTTTCAGTGCAGTGTACCTACATCTTCAACTTAAATAAAATTATCATTGCAAATTAATAGATCTTTCCAAGGACCCAATTTGGGCCAATTGAAAATATAAGTTATGCTGGTAGAAGCCTATGAATGAAGGAAACCTAAGTGAAAGACATTCTAAGAAGTCATCCTTAAGTTGGCAGGAGAAAATGTCCCTACGGGGTAATCCAGCGATAACAAAAAGCTTCCCCTTTGGCAGTGACCCACTCTTTAACAAAAGCTACCAGGGGCAACATCAGTTAAGATGAGACAGACCACTTAACATGGAGCTCACCCCATAACTATAGACTTTAATTCCACATGTATCTTCTATTTCTGTTTTGTTATAACATTTTTTTTAATCGGCAAACAATAAATTAAATAGAAAGGAAACACAAAGGAGTGTTTTAACTCTTATACAAAAAAGATACCAAACAGCTTCTCTAGAAATCCAACAAAACCCTAGACAAGCGTTTGGAACTGTTTTGTTATAACTACTACCACTAAAAAACAAAAGTGCAAGCTGGGATAGAGTGTAGTGATATTTGCTTATATTAGCAATCAAGGACTGTGACTATAGTCAGAAGAGATGCCAGCCCATAAGGGTCTTCTGATCTTCTTCACAAGAATACTCATAACATGTTTCTATCTTGGATATGATGATATTATAATTTCATAACACCGTAACAATCAAGAGATAGCTTAAATTAAAAGAACAATAACCCAATTAAGAGAGAGAGATATTCGAAGGAACAAGTGTTAATTAAGTTGACTACAAACGCTCTTATGCTAAAATTGTATGTCCCCAAGATATTCTCCAGACTTCGCTTCTATTATTTTTTGTAAAAAATGGACTGACTTCCAATCTATGGCCATTAAAAAAAGGCTTTACCTCTTTTAACTGAAAGAGAAGGATAAGGTGAAAAGTCCTTTGCGATAGGATTGCTATCAAGAAGATATGGAAGTTCCAGAAGCTGCAAAAAAGATTCTGTCTGAGGGTTTCGGGGACTTGCTGCAAAAAATAATAAACAGAAGAGAAGAAAATCAAATAAAGTTAACACTTTTATAGTTACATTTTAAACAATACAAGACATGACACGATGAAATAATGGCAAACATCATTGTTGCATAAGAACTCGGTCGTTTTTCTTTCAATTTTCTTTTCTATAAGCTAAAACTATACCATTATAAAGATAAAAAAATTAATTATAAAAGGAGTAAATACAAGAGAAAAAAGAACAGTTAACTCACAGGCAGACATTCCCATCATAGAAGTAACTCTTAATTGTGACTAATTCAGGAGATAGAATGTGATTGACAATTTGACATTCAATTGAAAAGAGTATTTTTTAGTTTGAATTGGAGCCTATTTTACTGTATTACTACACCACAAAACGCAAAAATCAAACTTTTTACTGACATATGTACAAGAATGGGAAGACACCATAGTCGACACTTCCTAATCATAACATGCATATACGATATTCATGCATGGGAACTCACACAAAGTATGCACGAATAAGATTAGACAGCTACAAGTTAGCCCAATCACTTAAGTGATCATGATTAGAATATCTTTATCCAGAAAACAAGTTGAAATTTTTTTAATTGGGGTTTACAATGTGTGCTTAGTAATTGAAAACAAAAGAAATACCAGTCAAAGCACCATCAAAATTGGACCGTGAAGGGTCATAGCAAGGAGCTGTTCTAACAAATTCAAACGGTTTGCACCCCTTCTCACGCAGCCTGCTTCTAACCCACTCAAGACAGTCTTCCATCTCAAGATTTATACCTCTGTCAGCAAGTGAATATGGCAGTATTATTACTATTATTATTTGAAGGGGGGAGGAAAGAGCAGAACAATTTGTGAACTCAAATCCTAATTGTCAATTATGACGCTTTCACATGTACATGCACACCTGAAGTCTGCACCTTTGGTGGTCAAAGGGAAGATAGGGTTGAACTTCCGTGTTATCGCCAACCATTCTTCATCATACTGAATCTCATAAGGACCTGCATCTGATTCAATTTCCACAATCTAAAGGCACAGAACATGCCATGATTGTAATCCCTAACTCAAATGGCTATCACAGAAGATTAACCCTGAAAATTATAATTGTATGCCTATACCTGTAAGAAATCACGCCCGGCAATACATTTGTCCAGTGCAAGGAACTTTGTCAGCGGACCTCCTTCCCCATGTTGAACCAGAGCAGCAAACTTGCAGTGTAAGTGAGCCGAAAACCAATAATTTGGTTTCAGTTTTTCTAGAAGTTCAGCAGCAGCTTTACTCCCTAATCTTTTTTCCTCTATCTGACAAATATAAGCCTTATCAGGTACAGAAATAAGACACTGTCTTGTTAAGATCTGGACCACCTTCTCAATAAAAACGTTTAGAAGAAAAAAACACAAGATGATAAAATGAAATCAGAAAAAATTTCAAAATTAGCTAGAGCGTTGTGCATAAGCTAATTTAGAAGTGGTATAATTTAACTTCTCCAAGAGGTTATTTAAACTTTTTGCAAAAGCTAATTTTAACTTAAAAGGAGAAATTTATTTCATTTTTCCTTTTTCTTCTCTCCTACAATTACTTATTAAGAAGTTTAATCCGAACAGGGCATATATCCCAATGATAATGCATACGATGGTTTCACATTCCCCTGAAATAAATTTATGTTTCTTATTTTTTTATAAGACAGACGTGACACTGTCATCCTCCTAGCTTAGTTCTTAGCTTTCTCCATGTTGCTGAATCCTTGACAAAAAAACACAAGCAAATTAAAATCCAACATTCGAAACACACAGAATAATTATTACTAAACCCTTGCAATTTCATAACTTCAAAAATTTCAACAAATCCCACCTCTTGCTTAAAATAGTGCTTGCGCCGAACAAGCTCCTTCCAATCCCCATAATCAGTGATTCTCAGTGGCCAATCATGCGAAAGAAAAACATCAATGGGCTCCTTAACTTCCATTAGTTTACGAACATCATACTCACGAACATGATACACAGACCTAATGGTGCTCTGATCATAGGGAGGCCTCTCAAAGCGTCCTGCTCAAACAAACACCTAACATCATTCAGTAATCGGCAAACAAACGCCCCATTCAGATTCAAACACTTCAAAATCCCACAGTTCACAAACAGATAAACAACCTAATTTATAGTCTCGACCATTATAAATCCCAGAGAGACCACCAATTCGGACATTCCCAAACCTCACCACCCCAGCAGCTCCCAAGAAGTAGATATTAGGAGCAGCCCATCCTCCATAGTACCTAAAAAAAATACATACCAAAACACTAATCAAAACCCTAAATCACAATGCAACAGAACAGTTATTGGACGGTGAAGCTGAGGTGAACTAACAGTTCCCAGAGATAATTGGAAGCTTCGTGGTTGCCGCCGATGAAGATGGTGGGGTAAGGGGCAACCTCGGCGCCGGAATAGTACTTCCAGAAGGAATTCATGGAGCGATACTTGGGCGGGACGTTCAAGCTCTTCAAGTCATGCTCGTTCCTCACCGCTTGGAAATCGCCGCAGCAGAGGAGGAGGTCGATTTTCGTGTTCTGAGATTTCTCCAACTGCTGAAGGGTTCTGTACACGTTGTCCAGGTCGCCATGCATGCACCCTTCCACCGCTATCTTCATCCTCGCTCGCTTCCCTTGTCTGATCGGAAACCCTGACAAAACCCTAATTTCTCGTTTCCGTTGATAAATTTAAATGGTCTCCTTCCATTTTTTTTTTACCAGTTCATTTTTTGAAAATTGAAGTATGACCATAACACACAACTATCGTTACAGAAGTAATAATACTAAATTAACGAATAAATAACATATACCGTAAAGTCCAGCTGATATTGCTTACTTATGTAACTTTTTTTCGTAAAAACTTGCAATAAATGTTCCAATATCATGGCATACTTCTCATAAATTATTATGTTTCTGGTGCTTTCTAAATATGTGAATAACTATTTCTTAATAAAGATTAGCTCCCACAGGAAAGACTAGACTCAATTTTTTGTAAACGCGTGATTTCGATTTCAATGTTTTTTTTCATATGTTTAAGGTTTGTCCATATAAGTAAAATATAAGGAAAAAAATGATCCTAAGTAATGGATAATTGTTACATGACAGGTATAATAAGGTAAGAGTCCTAGGTGTTGTTGTATCATGTGGCCAGAAACAACGCACGAAACGTGCAAGTCTCTCTTTTTCTTCCTCCTTTTTGTTTATGCTACCTTCTTCTTATTCTTCTTCACTGTTCACTCTTCACTCTTCAATTCTGTTACATAACATGGCGTTGGTGAATCCATTTCTGTCTCCCACTCGAACTTTCCTCCCTTTGCGCGTTTCCGCGCCGCCAAAGAAGGTACTCCGTTGGGCTCTCTACTCCCCTTCTCTCAAACCATCGTTAAGATCGAAACACGCCTCGTGTGGCGCCACTGCAGACATCAAAGCTGCACCTTTAGCTGACAGTGAAGAAGATCGCGCAGTTCTTGTGGGTCCCACCAGCGAGAAGGAGGGGAAAGGGGAGTATGACTGGACGGAGGAATGGTACCCTTTGTATCTCACTCAGAATGTGCCCGAAGATGCACCCTTGGGGCTCACAGTGTTTGATAAACAACTTGTGTTGTTCAAGGATGGCAATAGCCAGTTCCGCTGTTACGAAGATCGCTGCCCCCACAGGTTACTGTTTATTATGATTGTAGTTGTGGGTTGAGTTTGGTTGTTTTAATTGTATCTTCTTTCTTTGATCTCACCGGGAATTTGTGATTGCTTTACCTTAATCCGCATGCCCCCAATTACTGAAAATACTGTAGTTTCACTGATTGCTGATGTTTGTGTTTGTCAAATGATGGACCTTATGTCTTTTGTACAATTCAGGTTAGCCAAACTGTCGGAGGGACAGTTGTTTGATGGAAGGCTTGAGTGTCTATACCATGGATGGCAATTTGAAGGGGAGGGCAAATGTGTGAAGATACCTCAGGTTGGTAATGCACCCTCTGTTATCCTCAGCTAAATCAAAGTCCCATTCCCAGCTTAAGACCACATGGTGCTGACAAGTGACAATTTTTTTTGTTTTCAACAGCTTCCTGCTGATGCCAAAATACCTAGGACAGCTTGTGTTAAAACATATGAAGTGAGGGACTCTCAAGGTGTTATTTGGGTGTGGATGTCCCTCAAGACACCTCCAAATGATAGTAAACTACCTTGGTTTGAGAACTTTGCAAGGCCGGGATTTCGAGACGTTTCAACAACTCATGAACTCCCTTACGATCACTCTATTCTTCTGGAGAACCTGATGGATCCTGCTCATGTCCCAATTTCGCATGACAGAACGGATTGGACCGCAAAAAGGGAGAATGCTCAGCCGCTGGGTTTTGAGGTGACTGAGCGAACTGATAGAGGGTTTGCAGGTTGGTGGGGCACTGAGAAAGAGGGATCCAAGGGTAACTTCTTGCGGTTTGAGGCTCCATGTGTTCTACAAAATAACAAGGAATTTGTTGATAAGAATGGTGAAACAAACTACTTCAGTGGCCTGTTCCTTTGTAGACCAACTGGGCAAGGGAAATCCATGCTTATAGTGAGGTTTGGATCAACAAAATCATCTCCACTAGTAAAAGTGTTTCCAAAGTGGTACTTCCATCAGAATGCATGCAAGGTTTTTGAGCAAGACATGGGATTCTTATCATCTCAGAATGAAATTCTCTTGAAAGAGAAGGTTCCAACAAAGCAACTATATCTGAATCTGAAATCATCAGACACATGGGTTGCTGAATACAGGAAGTGGATGGACAAAGTGGGGCATGGGATGCCATATTATTTTGGTCACAGCACTATCTCTTTGCCCAAAGAGCCTGCTGTGGTTGAACATGCACCTGCTGGACTCGTTGCAGGACAATCAGCTTCCTCACCGGCCAAGGGGGTTATTGGAACATTGCATGCCCCAAATTTAGCCAACAGATATTTTAGGCATGTGATACATTGCAAAGGATGTAGAACCGTTGTCAAAGCTTTCCAAGCTTGGCAAAATGCCCTTTCAGCTGTGGCAGTTACATTAGTCGCTTTGGCAATTCTGGTATCTGGGAAACAGTGGAAGGCCATTCTCTTGGCATCTGCTTCCCTGTGCTCTATAGGAGTCTATGCTTGCTCAACCGCCATTACAATGAACACTACAAACTTTGTTAGGACACATAGGAGATTGTGAGTGACAAGTTGGAAAAATAGTTGTTCAAATTAATACTTGTATGTAATGACTAAATGAGTTGCAGATTGATTGGGCTTGGCACAGCATTTGTATGGTTTTGAGTCATTTTTATTTTAAAAAATTAAATTTGAGGTGAGGTAATTTTATATTTGAAAGATTTTATACAAAAATATGTTTGTTACAAAATTTCATATACTTTCAAAATCAATACAAGTTGCATTTTTCACCCACAGTGTTGTGCTTTAGAAGTAAATAAACCTGATTTTATTTTATTTTATCGTAACTAAACAAACACAATTTCGCCAAGGGATATTTTTATCAGATAAAATTTATTTATTATAAAATAAAATAAGAAGAAACTTTGAAGTTAAAAAATCTGCTACCTCAACAGGATGGTCCCCTTAAAATTCATACCGATCATGACTTCATATAATGCGTTCTGTCAGGGAGAATAAGCTTTCATTTCATTTGGTAAAACAACGACATTTATACAAGTTAATCAACATACAAAGATAGTACTAATTGATTGCTTTTAGTAACAATTCAATCTTAAAAAATGAATAACCAGACAATGTTTTTCAAAGTAAAAGTATTCTGCGAGCTAAAGAGGCTGCTGCATCTGTCAGACACAAGTAAAACGAGGTATAATATAACTACAATTCTCAGGACTTAGAAGCCATGCTCCACCACCATTTGAGTGGTAGTTTTGGTACTAGGAAGTAGGAGGTTCTCCCAACCACTTTGCACGAAAGCCTGTTCCTTGACAATCAGAACAGCACATTGAACCCTGAATAATGACAAATTAAGGCCAAAATTAAATACCGACTAAACCGTCATGCTAATAAGAGTTTACACGTGAAGTGAGTTCATCACGTTAGTTTAGCCATAGAGAGGTACCTTTCCAGTGCATGTGATACAGGTAGTGTTTCTGGATGGGACTTCGCAAAGCATGTTATCACCAAGAATAAGAAAACCAGTACCCGCACACCATTTACATTCGATATGCCCTTTTGAGTCGCAAGATGAACACACGATTGGCCTTGGTTGCTGCAAGCATCACAAATATATCAAAGACCAGCACAGAAACATCAAACATCAAAGTGAATTTTATAAATTTTAAACTTGGCGTACAATGAAAAATAATCTTTATCTTACAAAATACCTCGCCTATTGATATCGATTGCATAACTATGCAGGAACAGCTTAATAATCCCAGCGTTAATACTTAATCACGGATTCATGGTGCCCTCTGATAAACATGTTCTATTTAGCATTGAATTATATTCGAACACACAGATTTAAAACCTAATCTTAAATTAAGATAGGGTAAAGATTTATACACTGAGTGTATCAAAATTAACCTCACTTACAACCCAGATAATAACCATGGTTGGTCAAAATTCTCCACAAAAACACATTAAGAAAGGAACCTTGGAAGGATAACTGATCAGGCATAGCCACAAGACTTGATTATTTGACTACCTAATCTATGAACATAGCCTTCGAATTCTACGATATGATTAAAAGAATTCGACCACGTAAATAGAATAAAATTAAAAATTATAAAAAGGGAAGCAAGTTTATGAAAAGGAAAAACCCTAAAACGAAGTTAGAACGAGGGAAGAAAGAAAGAGATTGAACCTTGGAAATTAACCAGGCTCGTTCGATGCGCTTGGCGAAATCAGAAGAGGAGGAGTCCACCATAGAAACGTGGACGCGCAGGCGAGAAGTTCTGTTGACCGTTACTGCATTGATTGGAATTGGAATTTGAGTTGGTGATTTGCACAAACTCTTGTTGCGAATGAATGCAGAAGCGGTGCTACAAGAGACGCACCTACTCATATTAAAAAGTCTTCTCTGCAATAATAATGAGAAGAAGAAGAAGAAAGACTAAAGAAGATGAATGAAAAGATTGTTGTTGTTATAAAGAAAACACTGTCCGTAATAAACATGGGAAAAGGACAGTGGAGATGTCTCATACAACATGTTTAAGTGAAAAATCCATTTTACCCTTAGTAAAATAAAAAAAATGATTCTTAAGTCCCTGCACTCCATAAGCTTCTTCGTTAAGGCTCCGTTTGTTATTATT
>Ga0123341_1002657_pt1 | contig 14866 bp, 9 predicted proteins | sample Turbeapinknodule_FD_89959 | JGI IMG/M metagenome (GOLD analysis project Ga0123341, IMG submission 89959) | Root nodule microbial communities of legume samples collected from Mexico - Turtle bean Mexico pink nodule | ecosystem: Host-associated > Plants > Roots > Nodule | place: Mexico: Nepantla... | reverse complement strand
TTAGTAATTGGTGGTTCAGTCGCTGACTTGGGCGTCGGAGCGTGATCGGCCGCAGCGGCGCCGTTCCGTCTTTTGCAGGTTCTTGAGGTGGATCGCGGTGAAGGACGGAGGCTAATACGGCGCGATCCAGGTTTGACGAGGCAGGGCTCCAGCGTTTCGGTCAACAGGCAGGATCATGTACATACAAGATATTAGAAAGTTTGAAATTGTTCAGAGGGCTACGAAGGGCGGCTGGTTACAAAGAAACGCTACTCATCCACAAGCTGCCAGTCCACCACCGTCTGGCCTAACCAAAGTTGAGAGAAGTTCATCCCGGGATAGATTCCTAAGGCTTGGGCAACGACGTCTTCAAAGCCCGCTATGTATGAATTAACAACATCATCAATGAGGGCTTCCCTTTCTTTCACCAACTCCTCGTCCTTCTGTCCGTTCCTCATCCTTCTTAGCCAGCTCCTCCTTTAGCTTCTCCACCTCGGCTTGGAGCTCCGTGTTCTTGTTGGATATTTTTAAGGCCTCCTTGGACTTTTCAGCCAGGAAAGCTTCTTGTTGTGATCATTGGAGCTCTTCGTGAAGTTTGGGTGTTTCCTGTTTGAGAACCCCAACCTGTTGCAAGTGCTCGGTGACCTCGTGAGACTTCTTCTTGGTTGATCCTTTTCACTCCCTCAGCTTGGAAATGGCTAGGAAGTTTGTGGCTAAGGCCTGTCCCTGTTGCCTCACAGCTTGTTCCACCAAGTGGTCTTCCTCTAGGCCATTCAGCTTTTCCTTGTTCTTGGTGGGTAGTAGGATCTTCTCGAGGAAGGAAAGGGGATCCAAGTTAGGATCCTACAGTCCTTCCTCTAGAGCACTTGTGCCCTCGCCCTCCTGCACCACTACCATGTCGCAAGGAGGAGATGGGCTTCACAGAGGAGCCTACAGTGAAGGTGCACGCCTGTCTGAGATAGAAAGGTCAGAGGGTTCAGTGGCAGCCTTCCGCCTCCTTTTGAAGACTGGTCCAGAATAGGTATCCTCTTCGTCAGTAGGAGTAGGGGCGACTTCAACAACAATTTTTAGCTTGATGTCTTCAGCAGGGAGAGTTTGGGCAGCTGCCTTCATTTTCTTGATCTAGTTGCCAAGTCTTTCTTGTTAAGCTTACACAATATACTGTCTGCAAGAAAAACAGGGGAAGTTCAGCAAACATATAAGCAAGTCAGCATCAGTAAGAGTATAGGAAGAAAGGATACCAATTTAAGCTTTTAGTCCCCTTGGGGAGAACTCTTGCCTTATGAGGGTGACTGTGTCAAAAACCACATTCAGGCTGAAGAAGAAGAGGCACACTTCTTGATCCCGCTATGGCATGCTCTCCAAGCATCGAGCACCCTGGAAGCTCGGTTTCTGGGTCCAATATGAAGGGAACCCATCTAAAAGAGTTGGGTCCCTCTTGTTGCAGCGCACCTTCAAAAATTTGCCCTTGAAACCCTTATACGACTACTGGAAAAGCGACAACAATGCTCTCCCAACCACACCATTGAAGGAAACCCATAATTGGCGGCCCAAATGCTTGGCCTCAAAAAAATATAGGAAGACCTCCACATATGGAAAAAGGCCAAAATGTGTGCAAAGAATAGAGAAACCCCGAACAAATGCCCAGCTATTTGGATGTAGTTGGGCTGGAGCGACATTGATCTTGATAAGGAGCTCTTTTTCAAAGTTATACAAGGGTAGACGAAGAACAACTTTCTTAAAAACAGTGGTATAGAAATAGCATAATGGACCATCAGGGTCCGAGGACTCATCGCAACAGACTAGCTTGTCCTCCTTACATGGCACTAACTTAAGGCCTCTATCGTTTTCCCTACCAAAGATACACTTTTTGGGGCATTTTCTTTTCATATAAATAACTATTTGTTCGTGAGAGGTGTATATGGAGGTTTCCTCTAGAAGGTTCTTAGGAGCCCAGGGGTACATGGTTCGGTAATCCATCATACAGAGTATCTAAAACAAAAAACAACAAGCAAATACAGACACACATTCAGGCAATGAAAGCAACACACATTCCAAATTCAAGAAAAACGATGAGACTAACAGGAATATCAATCAGCATAATCAAAATAGAATGAACACAGAGCAATTCCAACACAAGTAATATGATCATGATGAAAGCATAAGATGATTCCAGTATATAGTCATGAATTGGAGGAGGTACCTTGGTTCAAAGAACGAATGGAGGCGAGGAGATTTCCCAGGTTGAGACAGGAAGTGCGAAGATTCTGAGAAGAGGCGCGAGAGCTTCGTAGAGGAGAAATGAAATAGTGCGAAATGTTGAAGAGTTTTGAACGTTAAACACATGTTGGGAAGAGTAAGCGACAATACCTTCCAACCGTTGATGAAAGGCCACGTGTACGCTCACGATGGAATATGGTGAGATATCATCTCAGAGACACTTCGTGCGTCGCGCCACTACCCATAGGACACGTAAGCCACCAAGAGCGAGCAAGTAGCCTTTTCGTTGAAGCAAGCTCAGCTCGAGCCTGAGGGGCTTGTGTACTGGACCAGAGCGCTCATAGCTCAGTGCTCGGTGGTCGAACCTCAACACTTGCCATAGACAGGTCAACTTGGCTCTTGGGCCAAGTTGGCAGGCCATGTGATTGGGCCCCAGATGTATATATTAGTCCCTTTTTCGTATAACCCTCATGCATAAGGCCTAGGCGTCTAGCGAGGGGTAGTTATGGACCTAAGGGTGCGCTTAGTGCGCATAGGGTCTAGTTCAAGTAAAACATTTTCTTTTAAACCTAAGCTCATGTGTGCTAGGACATGTAAAGGTTAGGTTGCATGTATGCAGAAGAGGAGCGTAGCGCCACACTAAGGGCGCCTACATAAACAAACTGGACCCTTGATGCTGGTACATGAGTTCGTACCTTGGTGGTTATTCTGTTATTCTTTTATGCACTCCCTGAGGAAAGATTTTGTTTTGTTGCAGCACCGTGAGGGTGTGCCCTTGAGCATAATATTTTCCTGTTGAGTATGCTTTCAGTTGAGATTATATTCTCGTGATAGAAAGTTGTTACAAGAGGTAAACTATAAAAGGGACTTGAGATCCTAGGTTAAGGTACGCTGTTTCTAAGACTGAAACTAGTTACTTCTTAAATTCTTATAAGCCTTGTACTGACTTGATCATCGGAGTGTAATCAACAGATAGGGCCCCCTCTGTCTCAACGGAGCCGCAGTCCAACGCAACAAAGGGAAGAGCAGATTCCAACAGAGATAAACGGAGCTAGAGCTTGTCATTAGAGTCAACCGGCGAGCAGGTCAAATGGCAAAAACAATTGTTATAGAAGGATTTATAAACATTAATTTCGAAGGGAATGGTGATACCAAAAAATCACCTTTTAGGTATGTTTTTACATTTTTTGGTACTACAATTTTCTAGAAATCTAGTTTGCAATCAATGATGGTTTTATCTACTACCCAGATAGAGTATATCATGCTCACATAGGTGTTGAAGGAGGCACTGCAGTTGAAGGGGATGATTGGAGAGCTGAGTATTGTGTAAGATTGTATGATTGTTACTGTAATAGTCAAAATGCCATACATTTAACTAATCATCAGATTTACCACGAGAGGACAAAATACATTGTTGTCATACTGCATTTTCTGAGAGACATTTTTTAGTTTGAGGAGGTCAAGATCAAGAAGATAGTCTCGAAGGAAGCACATGTGTTACTAAGACCTTGTCAAGATCAAGATTCAGATAATGTTTGAAGTTAATTATTTTATCGTTTGAGGACAAAGGAAGATGATGCTGGAAGCTCTACCATGATTTGGAGTGAAGATGGAAAATTGTGATGATTGACTCTATATCATGTGTAGCAGACCGTCTGTTGAAGAGCTTAGTTAGAGGCTTAGACCGTTTGATGGAGTGGTGTAGAAAACCGTCTACTAAAGACAATCTAGTAGTGTTAAGACGAGTTAGACCGTCTATTGCGTATTTGTTGTAACTACCTTAACAATTTTTGTTTTAAATACTTTTTTGTTACTTTTATTTAGGTTCTATATATAGAGTTCGTTTTGGACTTAGACAATACACTATATTATAAGTAGACTTTGTGAATAGAACTTTTGAATTGATGAAAGTGCTCTCTTTCAATCTTATTTTTGTGTTTCTTGTTTTGTTATTCTTAAAAATCCAATTGTGTATCAAGGATATGCCACTAGTGGAAAAAAGAAGAAACAATGACGACTTATTATGACGGGTGTAGTGTACCTATCATAAAAAGTGGCGCGGTAACATTTTTGTAATAATATAAAATTTATTATTATGGTTAAAATTAGAACTAACATAGTAAGTATTTACTATATTAGTTAAGTGTAGAATCTTCACAATAAATGTTTACTATGTTATTTTTTTTATTTCAATTGACATAATTAATAAGTGTTTTAACATAGCTCTTCACTTTCTCTTCTCAAACAGCAAAAACTTTTGAACCCTCTCGCTAGGTAGTTTCGAAGCTTTTATTCCATTGAAGGAGTTCCGAAACTTCTCCTTCCATTTGTGCAATTCAAATCCTTTCGCGAGGTAGTTCTGAAGCTTCTCCTTCCATTGAGGTAGTTATGAAACTTCTCCTTTCCTTTGTGCAGTTTCTCATTTGTGCAAATTTGTTTCGCTGGGAGCTTTCCCATTTTTTCCCCTTTTCTTTGAATCCCTAAATCCTTCTCCATTATGCGACTACTTCTCCTCCTACATGCAATGTACGCTGTGGACCTCCTTGGCCTTCCGACAACTTCTTGCAACTGCTACCTCCTTGTGCGGTGAATAGTTTCTTCATCTTCGTGGTTCTCTTTGTTTGCGTTGAAGTGTCCCGATGACTGCTTTTTCTTCTGGTGTTTTTTGCATTCACTGTAGTTATGCTTTTATGTTAGGATGTGCAACTTAATGAGATTATGTGATTGTAATTGCTTAGGTGTTTGGATGTCTGATAGATAGTACAATTGAATGGGGTAGAAGGGATGAAAATGGAATAAATTGTGTTCTATTTCCATACATTCCAAAATTGAAAGATATTTCGTCATGTCTTACTCTACATTTTTTTGGCAACTCGTTGTTCATAGAGTTCTTTTTGTATATGACTTACAAATCCATTAAAGTAGAGCATATATTATTAATTAATAGGATTGCGGATAGTCAGTCATATGAGAATGTATATTTATCTGTTAAATTTCCAACTGCATTGTTATGTAATCTCAAAATTATTAAAATAACTATTAGTTTTTGGTTTTATATTTAAAATCTCCAATTTATTCCAATAACTAAACATGCAATGGTTTACACTCAATCTTATTTTTATAACAAGTGTCTTCTAAATTTTAAAACAAACAGCCACCTCTTGTCTATTTCTCTAAGTGGCATAGATAATTTGATATAAACTAACACCATTTTGTGTTGTTTTAAGAAGAAGCAAATGATTAAAAGAGTAGTAGTAAAAGCACAAAGCAAATGATTAAGTGTTACTTTCTTCTAATCCTAATTACGTGGTCTAATTTGATTGGGCAGTGGTGTAGGAACGATGGAGAATGTAAAATTTGGGTAATTATTAAGTAAAATCCACCATTTTGTACATATTTCAAAGCTTTTTAGCAAAAACATAGTTCAATTCACTAGTGCAAAATATATAAACAAGTGTGGTTTATTTAGTGTGACTTTCGTAAAAAATGCGGTGACATTTTTGTAATTAAGTTCATTTACAAGTGCGACTATTAATAAAGCCACACTTGTAAATCAAGCATTTGGATTTACAAGGGCGACTATTTGTACAGCCGCCCTTGTAAATTAAAACGCTTGATTTACGAATGCGGCTTTACAAATATTCGCCTTCTTAAAACCTTTTTACCCTAATTCAGAAACGCGCCACTTACATTTTGATACTCTCATTTCTCTCGCGCTTCGTTTCTCTTATGTGCTTCCTCCATTAACTGTGCTTCCTCTTTTCTTTCTCTCTTCTTCTTCACCATTGATTTTTGTATGTTTTGCGTTTCTCTTATGTTTTGTCTTATGTCATTGCTAAGGTCATGCTTGGGAATGTTTTTGTTTGCGCTTTCTACTGTGCCTTCCTCGTCGTTGTTGTCGCCTTGCTCCGTCATATATTTGCGTTTCATTGGAAAAAAATTTATTTGCGTTTTTTGGACTTCCATTGGAATGAAATACGAAGATGTATAATATGGATGAACCAAGAGATCAAAAGAGATGCTAAAATAATGACCATGTTCTTCCGAAAAGATCAAAATTGAGAACTTTGATTAGAAACTCAATCAACAGTGAAAAAGAAAAAAAACCCTAAATGCCTCTCGTAAATGCGATTTATAAATGCGGCTATGTAAATAACTGCATTTATAAATCGAATTTACGAATGTGGCTATATATAATCGCCTTCTTATCTCTTCCATTTACAAATGCGTGTTCATCAAATGCGGTTATATAACCGTCCTTATAAATAAAAAATAGCCGCACTTGTTTTTCTTTTCTGCACAAGTGAGTAGGTTTTAATCATTCAACGTCCATTCAACGTCACTTGCGTTGCCACCCAAATCTAATTAATTTTCTTTATGAAATTATCAAGTACGTGTAAAATATGCTAAGCCAAGTACATGATATGATATGAAATCTTAAAAGGATGAATAATGTGCTTTATTGAAGAGATATTGGTGAGTGGTTATTCACTTTTATTGATTTAGACATATAACGTGGCTTTTTAGTTTGTTCTATAAAAAATATTTTTAAATGATTAAATTATGTTTTGTTACCATCATAAAAAAAGTAATCTCTCGTTGTTAGTACGATAAATGTAAGCTTACATTGTATTTTTTTAATTACTACAGGATGAATGTAATCATTAGGATATTATCACGATATTTTAAGGAGAATAATTTTATATAAAAATAAAAAAAACGATTGATAGGGTTATTCAAGTTTCTTTTTCTTCAACGATTGGTAACCCATCCTCAATTTTGTCTAAAAAATTACGCAACTTTAAATATATTCATAAATACTAGAAGTAAGAGTCACCCTTATAGAGTACTAACACATATTATCTTTCTTTTACAAGAAAAGCGATAAAATAAAGTTACATTCGTTTTTGTAGATTCCATTAAGGATAACCATTTTTAGAAAGGAACAACGCAAGTGTTAACACTTTTTTTATATGTTATTGAATTCGAAACCTTAAATTGATTTCAAAGACTTTTGTTAAAAATGGATTTTTCAAATGTCTTTTCAAGTGTTTCTTGGTGGAGACTTTTTCCTTTATTAATATCGTTTTTTGAATATTTTTTAGTTTATAATTCTATAATTTATTTCAACAATTAACTTTTATGTGTTTGATTTATTATTTACATACTATCATAACGGAAAAGCATATGAGAAGATTGAAATGAACATCGGGGAGTATCTCACTAAAATCCAAACACATTAATTATTCATCTTTAATATTTCTAAAACATAAATTTAATTGCTAACTTTGTCGCACTATTATTGAAGACCAAAATAATTACCACGCAATAACGTTGAAGATGAAAAGTAATAAACCAAGAGTGATTAAAGTTATGAATTAATTACATTTGTTTTTTTGTAACATTCTGAGTCTAATTAATTGATGGTACGAACTTTTGAACTACATAATTTTTTTCCAATGTCTAACATTAATTGCCATGTGATATCAAAATCAAGGGCCAGATGAATATTTTATTCTTTACTATAAAGTACTATAAATTCACATGTGGTCCCCTCAAATAACTCGAGTCTGTCAATTTGTGAGACATAAATTGCAATTGCATGAATAACATCTCTAATAACTTGCTCTCTACCACTTTTTCATTTTCCCATCCTCATCTCTCTCTCTCTCTCTCTCTCTTCTCTTGTACTTCTCTTTTTGTGCATCTTCTAAAGCCTACATGAACCTCCTCTAATAAACAAAAGATACATGATTACCTTAACTCTTTCAAGGAAAATGATAGATTGAAATTTCTGTTCTATATAATTTTTTTATGCGATGAGTTTAAAAATATGATTGTATAAAATATGTGAGTTGGGATTGTATCATTACCTTTTTCAAATTCCAATGACAAGAATCGAATAAAAAGCTTTTGTGTAGTGTGGCTTTTGTTCTCGATAGTTGACAACATATGTTGCTCTAAGTTTGATTATACGTGATCCCAAATTACACATGTGCAATGTCCACTCTAGAACCCACTTCAATCCAAAAGGGGAACTATACATCACAAGACTAAGTAGTGGGGGCAGACAAATAGAATTGCACAAACCTTAGCTTTAACGTTGGGCAATCCAAATCATAGGAATTTGAACTTAGACCGTAACTCACACGAAGTTGGGACTAGTCAACAACATCTCTTGTCTACCACTCCACGTGATAGTGGCTAGGTTTGGCTTATAATATTTTATCTATATTTTTCATCTTTTTTTGTACACAATCTTCCTCCTATCCTTGCGATGTTTGAGGATGATGTTCAGGCCCACCAAGAATTGACAAAGTAATGGTCCTCTTAACTAAAAAACCACTCAAGAGTGGAAGTGAGAAGTGACAAATCGCTTCTCTCATCAATAATCAAATGAACCCTTTTTTTAACATCAACACAACAAATCAAGGGCAAAAAAAGTCTCTTAAGTTTATGGTTGATCATTGGGTTATATACTCTTGGTTTGGTAGTGACGTATTTAATTTTATGGTGAAGGAGAAAAAAATCCTGACATTTATCAAGGATCATGATCTAAGCACCTTGATTACAAGGTAGAAGGAGAAGCAAGGTAGAAACAGTTGAAGGTTTGTAAAGAGAATCAACCATTCATTTGATCTTGTGAGTTTATTTCTTGAACATATGTTGTGACACATATGGTGGTGTTAGACACTAACATATATACTAAATTCTGACTAGTTTAACTTTAAAAACCATTTCAAAAGAGAAAACTTGAACACAACCAAAGACTTGAAACATTTGGCTTCTTCATTCTTCCACTCACTTCATACTAGTGGCAGTGAAAACAAAATTTAAGAAACAAGCAAAACAAAAGATGTTAGTCATTACAGTTGTGAGAAGCAAATGAAAGAAGAAACAGGTTGTAGCAGAAGTGAAAGAACCTTGAGTGGTGGTGCATGATGAATGAATAAGTTCAACAACAAGATGCTAAGGCAAAAAGCAAAGGTAGAAGGTTCCATTGTGAAGGGTGTGTGTAGAAAGAAGCCATGAAACTCAGGATGGATAGCGCAAGAGAAGATCAAAGAGGCAAAGGGAGGAAAGAGAAGAGAGATGAGCAATGACCATCCATGGCGCTATCCCTCCTGAGCTTTACAGATTCTTCTACACTAAAAAACAAGAGCACAACAGCACAAGGTGCAGCTAATAACCCTTTTAAAAAAGCTAGCTTGCTAGCTAGCTACCATTATGTGACATTAAATGCTTCTGATGCATTGTGGGGAGGGACGTAGCAGAGGTATTTATAGAAGCAGAGAAGGGGACGTGGGAAAATTCAGACACAAAAACAAAAAAAAATTTAAACAATTTCTATCAAGTTTCAAAATAAACAAATGCATTCTCTCATGCATAGTGTTCACTATTTCACTATACTTAAATTAAAAATTATGTCTGTTGTTGTCTTAGGAGACATAATAATTCATAATGTTTTTTCTAATTATGCTTAGAACAAGATAGGGATTCAAAAAATATAAATATCATTCTTAACTGAATTGATGTTTTTTTTTTATAAATTGAGGAAGTGGATCTTATTGTTAAAATTAGAGGAAGTGTTTTTTTCTAGTACTCATCTTAATATTTAGATTTAGTTATTTTCTGTTTTCAACATGATCTCTCCTATAAAAACAATATTGTTTATTGTACACTTGAGCACTTAATGTTGGAGACTTTTATGGAGTACTTTTATTCATCACGTCATAAGATACTAACTCCTTCATGTAGCCTTAATTTTGATTAGTTTAATTTCAATTAGATTATCTAAATTAAAAAAAAATTGTCATATTTTAAAATATTTGTCCAACTAACCTGGTCTTTACATTAAATTATCATAATAACTTGGTCAACTTTGTAACATGTGATGAAGGGTGAGAAATAACTCATCAAATAGATGTCTATGATCTTAGCTGAAAAGTATTTATAAAGAATTAATTTAACCTAATAAATACGAGACACTAACATGTGTGACTCTTTTGGTTATGTGATGTGTAAATTGTTGTAAATTTAAATAAAAAAAATAATCTAATAATTATTTTTAAATAATTAAGATGATTTTTATATTTAGGAGATTAAACTAAAAAATGAGTAGTAAAGGTATATATTTTATAAAGTTCTTAAGTAAATTGTTGTTACATAGGATTAAAAAATTTGTTTTGTTTTGTTTTAAAATTTAATTTCAATTTTGGTCTTTATCGCTACTTTTTGTATTGGTTAAATGATGAATTTTTCTATGAATAATATGTTAGCCCCTAGTATATGTATGTATTTTGTGTTTTTTTCCTGGTCTTCCATAAGTTTTACAAGTTCTTAGTGATTTTTATTCCTATAAATTTTTTATTATAAATTATTTCTAAACGGTCAATTATTTATTAAGTGATTAAGAGTAGCAAAGGTGAAAAATGTAATTTTAAAATATTATTTTGTCAAAAAAAAAATCAATATAGTGTAGATAATATTGTTTTCCTTGTATACATTATGTAACATTATATACTCTTTCTAAAAATTGAAGTGTTAATATATTTCATGGTATATGTCGCTAATGAATGTAATGAGAAAAATTGATAATTAATTGAAAATGTTCAGATTTATTAAATCACGAGTAATAAGTCAATCTATATAAAAGACATGAGACAAATTAAAATTTTAACACAATAAATATATAAGTTTTTTTTTATATATATATTACTTGTGTCACTCCCTTCTCCAGATATTCTCAATTTTATACTTAAATTTCTCATATCATTTAAACTTTTTACATTCAATTTCAAAATTCATAAAGGCTAAAGATTAATACATAGAGTTTATCTTTTCTAATTGTTTGGGCTTGGTAATCATAAGGTTGAAAGAAAAACAATCCTAACTATATTAAAGAGAAGCAATGCTATTTGCCTCATATTGATTACTTTTTTCTTCAAACAAAATAACCTTTTAAAAACATACACGTTAATTTTACTCAAATTGTAAAGGAAAGAAAATGTGAATAGGCACATATAGGTGGAGAATATTTAGAAAATACACATGTTATTCTTAGTTAATCCCTCACACAGTCAAAAGTTAAGTATTTAGAAAACAAAGAATGAGTTGCAGTTAGAGGGCAAGTGAAAAGGTGAGGGCAAGTGAAAAGGTGGAGTATTTAGTAGCATTAAGTAATAGGAATTCAACATTTAGTAATAGAAATCGAATTTTTAGAAACCAAAATAATTAGTGATAATAGTAACTAAATTAGAGACATTTTAAAAATTAAATAAAATTTTGGTTTCAAAATTAGTTTTTAGTATTGTTAAATAGTTTTTAAATTGATATCTAATTAGCAACCAAAGTTTTAGAGACTAAATTTAAAAATTAAATAATTGGTAGTTAAAACCTTGATTGCTAATTAGATACCAATTTAAAAACTATTTAATAATAATAGAAACTAATTTAGAAATCAATTTTTTATTTAGTTTCTAAAATGATTTCTAATTTAGTTACTATTGCAACTAATTATTTTGATCTCTAAAAATTGGTTTCTATTTCATGATTTTCTTGCGGTGATATATATATGGATGAAGTAATGATACATTAACAACCAACATTTTTATACAACTCCATTATAATCTTTAATAATATTATTTTAATATTTTTTTATATCATTTAATTATAAATTTATTTTTTATTATTTATATGTGAAAAGAATCAGGTGGTTGCTTGGTTGCGTAGATGGGTGGGTCTAAGTTATTTCCAATTTCACACTGTGTCTTGCTTTTGTCCTTTGAATACCCCTGCCCACTCCAATACACTCCATACTTCCCTCCCCATTCAACCCTACGTACGGCTTTCCAACTTTTAATTTAATTACAATTATGAACTCTTTTCATCTCTTGCATTCTCAATTTTGGGTAACACAACATGCTTTCTACCAATTCCCCCTCTTCTTGTCCTTCCCTTGCTCCCTCTTTTTCATCAATCAAAACCCTATCATCATATGTCTATTTTTTTTTTCACCACTCTACTTTTCACACACCTAACTCAACATTATTATATTCTCCATTTAACCCCCCTTTATGTGTGCAACGTTTTTCTTCTTTTTCTTCCATTGTTTTTGTACTTACATAGTGCCAAGTATTTTATTTGTGTAACTAATTTAGGGTTTAGGATGATCTAGAGGATCACTTTTAATAGACTTTTTTTCCTTTTAACTATTATATCTTTATTCATCTATGTAACTCAAAATCAAAATTTTACTTAAGAGGATGAAATATATTATCTTAGAGTTGTTAAAATGAAGTTATTTAATCATAAGATGATGAAAAAAACGTTTACATCATGTGCTTGGGATTCAGAAAAGAAAGTAAAAATAAGAAATAAGATACATGGAAAACAAATAAAGTTTCAAACAAAAATATACATAAGAAAAAAAAAATAATGTTAAAGATTATGTCTTCGTATGGAGTTCTCGGACTCTTTTTTTCAAAAGTATCATCTACCTATATATAATTTTTTTAAGTAAGTAAAATAAATAAATAAATAAAAAAGAAAGAAAATGAAAACAATTAGTAGTATAAAGGAAGGGAAAATAAAAACTAAAATCAAAGGAAAGAGAAAGCAAACTTGTCTTTAGGGGTTGTCTTTAAGTTAACTCTTTTTAAACGTCACTAGCTATGCTTGACTCAAGAAAGAAGTTTGAGCTAGTACCTTAATGTCAAAACTCATCTTTTTCTACATGAATTCAAAAGCATCAAAAGTAATCTCTTCTTCATGTACCATTATCAATATTGATGAGGGCTTGTGTAACTGTCATGAAGGGTCCTCTCAATTTAAGGGCTGACAGGGAATTTAACATTTTCATATGTACTTTACATATGCAATTGGAGTTATAAAACAAAGATAAAGTGACATTTAACGAAAGAGTTAAAGTAAAAAAAATATAGTTAAATATGAACAAAATTTAAAACAATTATTACATCCTTGGGAAAAAATTATCAACAATATAAATAAATATAAGCAGTTAAATAGTTATATGACATGAGTTTCTGACAACAACGTTATTAACTTGGCAAATGTACCAAATGGTGGCAAATAGTAAATAGACAAAAGTCCAATTATCGTATTAACAAAGATTTGCTACATACTTATTTAATCAAAGAGAATAAAATATAGGGGGTTTGAATTTTGAAAACAAAAACAACATTTTAAAGCATAAACCATAATAAAGATAAAAATACAAATTTAGGGTTTTGATATAATAAAGAAAATAATAATAAAAAATATTAAAATAACAATAGCAATGAAGTTAAAGATATAATGTATTAATGAGATGTCAGATATTGATTTCACAATCTAAAAAATTTATTTAAACTTGATTACTTAAAGGAAGATTCAAATCCTATGGTGAAATTTTGTAGTCATTATTAAAGTATACGGATACCAGAGTTATTGAAGGATCCAAATATTAATTGAGTATCTTTTCGAATTATCAGTTGTTGTTTCTCTTTGTAGAGGAGAATAATTTGGTGTCTTTTCTAATTATCAGTTTGTTTCCCTTTATAAAAAGTGAATAACCTTTATTTTGTCTTTGTGTATTATGATTCTAGTATTTAATTATTGACTCTTTTCCTCTTTAGTTAAACGTAAAATGAGTGTACTACTTGTATATATTCAGACCATTTGTTTTGATTTCAATAACAAGAAAAGAGAGATATTCATTCTCATATCTTTTACCTTCCTTTTACTCTTTTGTTCTCTTTTATTCATTTTTGTTCTATTTCGTAATATGGTATCAGAGCTCTGATTAGAGCTCTGGTTGCTACATTTATCTATGGGTGAAGTTGTTGATCCCTCACAAGATCTTTGTTCATCTTACCCTATTAGTTCATCAGATAATTCATCCTTGAATAGAGTTTACTCTCTCATTACACAACAAGAGAGACAAGTTTTTGGTGATCAATCCAAGACAATGATTGCTACTAGCAAAGGAGGTTATAATAACAATGCTACGACCTATGACATAGGTGGTGGATATGGAAGAGGAAGCTATGGAGGAGGATATACTTCTAAAATTTGCAGTTATTATGGAAAGACAGGGCATACCATTGATACATGCTATAAAAAGCGTGGCTTTCCACCTCATTTCAAATTTAAAAATCAAAACCATCATCAGAGTCATGCAGCCTTTCACAATACAAATTTTAACAATAATGAGCAGAATCATGAAGGTTCAAAGTCAGAAGTGGGGTCTCAACAAATTGGTTTTACTCCTGAGCAATATCAAACATTGTTAGCTCTTTTACAACAGGTCAAATCCTGTGACAATGTTTCTAGTCAAGTCTCTGTTTTTCCTTCCAATATGACAACACAAACTGGTAATAACTTTATTTCTTCTTTTAGTTCTTAGATTATTGATAGTGGTGCTACAGATCACATTTGTTCATCCTTAACTTACTTCACTTGGTATCATCAAATTGATCCTATTTATGTCAAATTACCAAATGGAAATCAAGTCATTGCCAATTATTCAGGAAGTGTTTTTCTTAATCAAAATCATGTCATAAACAATGTTTTGTATATTCCTTGCTTCACTTTTAATCTTCTTTCAGTAACAAAATTGATTGATAGACTATCTTGTGTTCTTACCTTTGATTCTAATGATTGTCAC
>Ga0123341_1002656_pt1 | contig 14867 bp, 7 predicted proteins | sample Turbeapinknodule_FD_89959 | JGI IMG/M metagenome (GOLD analysis project Ga0123341, IMG submission 89959) | Root nodule microbial communities of legume samples collected from Mexico - Turtle bean Mexico pink nodule | ecosystem: Host-associated > Plants > Roots > Nodule | place: Mexico: Nepantla... | reverse complement strand
ACAAACTTTAATAAATTTTTCTCACAAATTCACTCTACTATCTTAATCCAAATAACCTAATTTTTTTCACACTTTCTTCTCAAATTATTACAAATTCGTTCTCTCAAATCCTCACACATCTCCTCCCTAATTCAAATACATCATTAGTCATTCGTAAGGGATAATTAAGTTGTTTTTAAATTCTTTTTAATTTACATTAGGATAGGAAAATTACTTTCTTTGATAACTTTATTTATTATCTTAACTATTTAATTTTTATAATTATATATATAATACACATATTTACTCTTCAATTTTTTTAACTAAAGAAATACATAGTAAATCTCACTCTTGTCACCAAACTAGATAGATGTAAAAGGATAATTTACCCTATCAAGTTAGTCCGATACAAATAGAACATATAAAATTAAACAGTTATGAAGCAAGGAATTGAACTTGGTAAAAGTATATTGGGATAAAATAATTGGATATGTAACATGAGAATTAGAAAATATCATAAAGATGTTTTATCCTTATTTGTTGCCCGATTAGCCTATTTTAACATTGAATGCTTTAGAGCACAAGTATTTAATCTTGTTCTTAAATATCGATTTATACCTAGCAACCCTCATTCCTTTAATAGATCTACCAAATCCCATATATCACTTTTAAAGATGGATTTGAACTCCTCTTGTATCATCAGTGTAACCCCTTGTTAAATTAAACAAGTGATTAATAAGACATTGAATCAATCAACTCGACTCCTTTACTACAACAAATGTATATTGAGATCATTTAGGATATGCATTGATTTGGAGTTTCGTATAGAAGAGGATATTTTAACTATTAAGATATTGAAATCATATAGATGAAAATGATTGAGCGGTGAGAGGGATGACAAAGCCCTCAGCAAATGACCAACCACTAAGGCAATGGCTAGAAGAATCTAAGAGGAGTGTCACTTTGCTACTCCGAGAAGAGACATTCTTTTATACAAGTTTGAAGGAGGCATAACATAGTGGTACAATCTAGAGTAGGATTTAAATTTCTTGCTTAGAAGTAGTATAAAATTTTGGCTTGTATTTTTGCCTTAAGTAAATTAGGGTTAGGGTTAGGTTTCTAAAACCTACATAGGATATAATTGAGCTTAATTACAACCCATATTTATCCATGGAATTATGTATGAATCTCGGATGGTGCCACTTTTATGAAAAAAAAAACAATAAAAAAGTTAAATATCAATCAGGTACATGGTATCTGGTAGCATGGAAGGGATGACCAGAAGAATGACGAAGATCATGAAGATGATGCCAACCCAGACATTCCAGAGGAACATGTTAATAGCAGTGTGCCTCAGGTCCCAATGCAGGATCACTCTATAGTGTCACTAAAAAATTTGACTACATCCTAAACGTTGTAGGAATCCATTCAGACTATGAACCTCAATATGAATAGATGTTTCGACAACATCGGCACATGTTTCGATAACATGACCACACGTTTCGACAGAGTTCATGACTGCATTGACGACATCGAAAAACAAATTAAGGACTTACCTGCCAAAACATTCATATCATTTTCCAAAACATTATTATTATTATTTATTTCATACTTTTTATATACATTTCTAGTGTATGTTTAATATTTGTTATGCACGAACTTTATCCATGAATTTCTCTTTAATATATTATAATTTACTACATTAATATTTATTTATAAATAATATTTTTCTTTATAAAATTATAGTTCCAATGGTGTATTGGAAATAATCTGCTCCAACACAGTACTGGAAATAATCCTTTAATTGCATATAACTACAATTAATTCACAAATAGATAATCCACAATTACAATTTTTTTTAAATAAAGATTTTGACAATAATAAACATGGTTTGAAGAGTTACATCATTTATAACTTTTCCAAAATTAGCTCTAACACAGTACCAAAAATAATGTTTCAATTATCAAAAATAATATTTTAATTAAAAAAATTATAATCTACAATCAAATCAACCAAATTAGTTTTTCAACATTTTTTTAAATAAAAGAACAAATGCGTAAACTTACATTTTTATCAATTAAAAAAACAATTTCAATCACATTCATCACTTTACTCATAAACTTTCATAAATTTCCTTGCACTTTATACTCTATTTATCTTAATCCAAACACTTTCTCTTAAAATCATCTCAAATTCACTTCTGAATCCAAAGAAAGCAAAGATGGTAAATGTTTTTCTCATCAAGACTTATGAACTAAGCTAAGAAATCTCTACAAACCTATTGGTAGATGGAGTGTGGTTAGACTTTGAAGAAACCCTTGTCGTGTGTTAGTAGTGAGCTTGTAGGAACTTAACCAGAAATTTTGTGTATAATTCCTTAGGAATTACTTTCTTCACCTCCCCTATTTTTGAATTGCACCCCATAATTGAGTGAAATGACCAAATTTCCCCCATTCACTCCTCCCTCACTACACCCTCTGCTGTCATCATTGTTGTCATCACAGTAACTCACACTGCACTTAAAAAAATAAAAACAAAACAAAATATATTCTGGATATGAATGTGTTATGTAAAGCTCTTTCCAAAACATATTTCAAATTATTCTAGAAAACGAATTCCATAAAGTATTATATATGTTTTAGAAAGTTTATTCTGAAAATTCTTTTGAGAAATTATTTTCTAATATTTATTTCGTGAATTTCAAAAAAATTGTTCTAAAAAATTGAGTAAAATAGTTTTTTTTTAAAGATGTGCTGGTGCAAGAGGCATTTCCCATTTCCTTACGATTTCCAACCACTTGTTATTAGGTAATAGACTCTTTCTTCCTGCATCCTGCACCTCCATATCTTCTTCTGGCACCTCCATACATAACATGAAAATACATTTTTATCCTTCTTGTGCCACCCTCATAGAATAACTTTCGGATTATGTAATTCGGAAACGCATTTGAAAAAAGACTTCCAGATTATATAATTCGGAAGTTAAAAAAAACTTCCGGATTATGTAATCCGAAAAGTAATCATGCATCTGAAAAAAAACTTTCAGATTATATAATCCGGAAGCTAATTACAAATTTGAAAAATGACTTCCGAATTATGTAATCCAGAATATTACAGAGGGACATTTTTAGAAATACAAAAATCTATGGAGGTGACAGAAGAAGGTATGGAGGTGCAGGAAGAAGCAGCTAGGTAATATAAGGATGTTTCTTCCTACATCTCTACGTTTTTCTTTCTATACCCTATATTTTTTAAAATACTTTATTCTTCATAGTTTTAGGTGATTTTGAAATAAGAATTTTGAAAACAGAAGATGTTTATAGAATATGAGTTCCATAAGTAAAGAATATTTCCAGAATAGGGAAAACAATTCTCTGTAACAAAAAATGAAATTATCATATGTTAATCTCACTATTTTATGAAAAATGATTTAAGGGTCAAGGCTTTTTTGTGCCACAAAAATGTCACTAGAGAGGATTTATTCCCATAAGTATAGTCATTTATAACACTCATTGTATTTGTCTTTTTCAACATTCATTTAATAGAAATTAAGAGTTAGTGATTTGGAAATACTAGTTACATAAATTATAAAAAAAAGTAAGGAAAAATTACATTTATTCACCTCCCATGGAGTAAAGGTGTTAATATTAGCTCCATGGTGTTACGATATAATATTAGCATTTGACACTTCTAAAAATAAACTCTTAAGATATATAAAATAAAAATTACTTATCTATCTTAAAACAAATATTAAGAATAATAAATTGAAAATTGAAATTTTAGAAAGATAAAATTAAAATAAAAAATTACAGAGTAAAAGCAAAATTCATACATTTTATAAAAAAACTAAACAATAATTTCAAGTTTTACATATATGAAAAAATTATAAAAAATAAAATCAAAACTCGTTAATTTTCCAAATACCAAACATCCTTCATAAAATAATATCCATATATATATTCTCCTTTGATTTTTAAATACATATTAATCTCTTTTTATGTTTTTAAAAGATGAAATTCACTTATCTTATATTTTTTTAATAAGTGATAGTCACTTTCTTTGTTTTATTTAAAAATATCTTCTTGACTAAAAATTAAATAAAATTATAGAAACTAAAAATTAAAAATTAAAATTTTTCACAAAAATTAAATAATTTTTTATAGACAAAAAAGCTTAAAAAAAACCTTTGATAAATAAAATAAGAAAAATAAGTATAACTCGATTAAAAAAATGAGGATTTGATGATAGAACTCATAAGTTTAAAAAAATCCCCTCACATCTTAAAACACATGGTTGATTTTGTTCATGAGAATTACAATCTTTGAAATAACTGTTTATAGAGTAATATCTAATCTATGTTACCACACTATATATACGCCACTAACCAATTTCAGCATTGGTGATGAAAACAGGAGCATATTCTACAGAACTAGTATGAACTATCAGTAGTCTTAAACCACAAAAGAACCCATATTTCTCCCCCATTCAAATCAAGGGCTTTTATTTCCACACCTTTTGCTAACAAAATTGTTTGAAACTTTTGTCCTTATGAGGCCATCCCTTGACCTTGGCTAATCTGCATGATTGTTCAATAAATAATGAAGGAATTGGTGTCTTTTCCGCAGGGATGATTCCAAAATCATCTGTAAACTCCTGCATTCCTCCAACTAAGAACTGCCAAACTAGAGCACCTGCTCCAGACCTGTTTTTCTTTGCAGATTTGTAGGATATGTCTAAAATTGTTTTGTACATTGTTTTTCGCTCGGACATTGTAAAATTTATGTCTGACAATCCAAATTCAGAGAACACAACTGGCTTGTTCAGTACCTTATCACCATCTTCAATGTGAGAAAGCATCCACTTGGAAACAAATTTTATGTAGTCTTCAGATACTTGCTCATGAAACCTATGCATGGTTTTTTTGAGAAAGTAGGAGTTAATAAAGGACATAATACAAAGTATTAAGCTATTCAAGATCATCATAAGATGTTTTGGGATTCAAATTTCAAACAAATTATTGCTGAGATAGTGGATTACTTCAAGAAAATAACATGAGAAACTCTGGAAAACTTTCTTCCATAGGTTTGAGTTCTTTGATTCTTTAAAAGTTCAGTTCCTTCATTAAGAGTTAAAGGAAATTCAAAATCATAGACATAAGCATATAGCAGTTACACAATGCTTACCAGTGGTCAGGATAGATATGAACAGAGGTGAAATCAATGTTTGAGATTAAGGAATTCCTTATAAAATCAGATCCAAGTCGAGATGCCCAGTCCTCAGGGTTCACTGTCAATCTTTTCGGATCATTAGGACCATAAAAACCTTCAAGTCCAATCGTCACAAGATGGCGCTTGTCGATCAGTTTGACAAAAGCTGACATTTCCTCTATCCAATCCTGCAGTTCTATGACAAGTAAGCAAACCATATACAACTATACTCAGATATACCTACATAACTCTAGAGAAATGAACCACAACTGTTTTCTTTCCCAGCAGAAAAAATGGTATTTATCTATCCTGAATGCCCCCCGTGGTTACGTTTTAATGTTTAAATGCCATAAGTTAAAGCTTAGTTACAAATAAATACTTAAATTGGACTGTTTCAACTTCTAAGTTCCTTTCTTGCATGCATCATACAAAAGGGGTTAAAAGAACACATATAAGAATGACCATAAAAACTAATGGCTGAAATTCAGAGTGCACATAAAAGCACAGATCATCTTAGATCATAATAATTCATTAACGGAGATATTAGAAAAGAATAGATAAATTTGAATTAGTCAAAGTTTGAATTACTCATTTCTGGAATGCTATTTATATAAACACTTAATAAAAGCAGAGGTGCAGTGCTTACTTGGAGAGTGTCACCAGAAGGATCAGTTATGCACCGAGGTTCATTAATTAATTCCCAACCAAAAATGGTGGGGTCATTTCTATATTCAAGTCCAGTTATAGTATTCTTCCTTGTCAGAATTGTCTGTAGAAAAATTGAAAGGAAACAATTAACTTATCTAGGACCAGTCTCAGGATGCAAGCCTGCAGCTTAATTGAAATGCCAAGCAGCAAAAGAAAAGAAAGAAAGAAAAAAAGATAGACAAGGGAAGAAATGGGGTCATGGATAGTCATTGTTTTGTGCTAAAGGTTGCTAGAATTAGACATGTCATGTATTAAAACAATATGCATGACAAAAGAGCAATCATATGTTACAAAGGGGGAAAAGCAATAAAGCAATGCAGAAATTCCATAATTTCATCATTGATGCTCTCTTTAATTTTCTATTTTTACAAACTTCTCTTAATGATAAAAAAAAAAGACTTTAAATGCATACATATTTTTATTGAAAACTTGATTTTTGATAGAACTTATTTGATTAAAAAATGTGTAGGCTAAGACCAAGTTTGACTAGCAAAGACCAATATGCTATCTACTTTTCTACCCTCTCTTTAATCCTTCAAGTGCAAATCATCACAACTTTGGGCTATTAATACAATTCTTCATGCACAAACATCAAAAGCTTGGGATGCTACCTTAATGCATCATAGATATGTATCAGTATGAGATGTTAATGATAAAGCTGTGCCTCTCCAAACACAAGGAAACCGGGAGGGGGGTGGGGGAGGGGAAGAACAGTAAAAAGATAGACATATCATACCTTGATATAATTCTTGAAATAACTGCGGATTGATGGATCAAAGAAGAAAGAATCGTTAGATGAGCTTAGTCCTACCCCCTCTTGCCATGCCCATTTGACATATTGAGTCTTCCCACCATATGCATGCAAGTTATTTACTAAGCTAAGGAGCAGCCTAATTCCATGTTTCCTTGCTTCTGCTATAACATAGTCCAAGGCCTGTTACCCAACCAGAGTTCAAAATGGTTTTCATTCATCATACAGTAATTTCAAACAGTAAACAACTTGCTTGGTTCATGGACCAAGAGTATCAGAAAAATTCAACATACATCATATTTTTTTCATTTCAACATCAGAAAAATAACAAGCATCTGGCACACTATACTTTTGAACTTGGCTGATATCATAGAGGCATACAATCAAGCAACACAAATACAATCTTCAAATTTATTCCACTAAAACTGATGCCACAAAGACTGTTTTTCAATTTTTGTTTGCATCCTGCCACATATGAGATTATCACATCCCAAGAACAATGTTAACTGTTCTGGTTCAAGGTAGTGACCTTAAATCAGTGAATTTTAATTCCCCCTTTTAGGTCAAAGTTGTCCTGAATTTATGGGGAAGTTCTCCTGATATTCTGCTCTGGATAAACACTGGTTCACATTGGTTTTCTGGGTAAAGGTCTATATCTCAGCTCTCCCGGATCTAGCCAAATTCTTTCTCCTTTAATTATTCCTTTCAACACTCCTCCCTTTATAGGTGATTGGTGTTCTGAATACCCTTTGAAGCAGAAATTTCTGTTTAATAGTAAAAAGGAATAGTTGAATTTCGAGCTTCAGTTGTGTAAATCTTGCTAGAATCTCGGTAATAGTGATTGTTATTCCTACCAATCGTCCACTATCCATTAGAATGGAGGCATAGCGACCATAATGGCTTGGTATTTGGATAACGAGGAGATGTTTTGGTCGATAGCTACCTCCTATATTCGGACTACGGCTAATGACGGATCCCCAAGCCCCGGATGGTACATTAACCACGGCCACAATCACAATATTCAGCTATGCTCCAACAACCATCTCACAATTCAAAAGTCCCTTCAACAAATTCTGCAAGTTTGGTCCCTGTCCTAAATGAACCTCAGCGATTACACGCACTAATCATGAACACCAATCATTGTACACACAGTTAGAAACCTATTTTTGGAAGCCCCCGGCCACAAGTACTCAATTTCAGGGAGAAAAAAGAAAGTGAGCGAGAAGACAATACATAAAAAAAATCAAAGCAAAAGAAAACCAAAATATCGAAAGCCTCACTGCTAGACACTCGTCGAAATCTACTTAAGTCAGCATACATAGACAAGCATAGAAAACAAAACAAAAAGAACCGACGCCAAGACATAAGAACAAAAGCACAAAATCCTCAATCTACAAAACACTACCTTGAAAGCTTGTTCATTGAACACACCAGGAGAACTCTGAAGGGCATTGTAGTCACCATCATTGAAGGCCCAAGTTCTACACACAGTGAGCCCCATCTTGGCCCCAGCCTTCAGCATTTCACGCACCTTTGGCCTGGAATACTCATCTACAGATTGCACCATTAACCAGTAAGAGTTCCATCCATTAATATAGAAAGCCTTCCCATCCACCATAAATTGAGTTCCATTTCTCTCCACAAAAGCCAATTCCACTTCCTCCTCAAAACCAAACTTCACGTCCCCAAAAGACATGTATATGAACAACACGATCGATGCAAACCCCACAACGGGGTAAAACAAACCATTTCCACCCACCATGATTCTGTATCTCTTGCACACCTTCTGCAACATAGAACTAGAGAAATTCAACAAATTTGGGAGATCTTCGGAATCCCCTTGGGATTCTTATTCAAAGGGCCACTTTGTTACTGGCACCAGATGAAGGTTTTAGAATTCACAACTTCAGACCCAGATGTGAATGTGAATGTTTCTGACACCCCAAATGATCAGAATGAATAGATCTCTCTCTTTCTCTCAGAGGACTGTGAATGGACCCGAAAGGCGTTAACTTTAAGAAACTAAATGCATGAAGACTTCAACTTTGACAAGGTTGCAGGTTGCTGAAACAAGGGGTTTTATTTTATAGCTATGCTTGAAATGGAAATGGTTGTGCTTCAACCATGAAGGAAGGAAGTAAAAGAGAAGACTGAAAAAGACTCACATGTCTTCCTTCTTCCGTCAGAACAGTCAAAATAATATGAGAGGGTGATTAATTAGGTTGAAGGGGGAAAAGTGATGAAGAAGGTGAGTGTGTGTGGTGAAATGTTTGTATCAGTGTATTCAGTTGTTAGGATTTAGATCTGGGAGTGTGAACCTTCCTTCAGTTCTAATACTTTAAGGACAGTATCTTTCAATTTTTCAAGAACCGTGGGCCACTTTGTTGTATCTGAGGCTTTTCCACATGGTCAACAATTACAAGACAAGAACAAAATAAAATGATTTAAATCCATTTTTTTGAATCTTTATTTTTTAATTTTATGACTTTTACTTTTAAAAGAGAATGTGAATTAATTACTATCATTATAACCATACATAACAGCGATTCTCTTATTTATATACATAGACTGTTTTGTTTTTTTATTTTTAAAAGTAATTTAAAGTTATAAAGTATTTAAAATTTAATTTTATATAATCAAACCTTTTTATAACCATATAACTTTAATACCGTGTATAATAGATAATATATTTAATTATTTGTTTTTATATAATTAAAATAATAAAAAATAATACATATATATACATATTTTATTTATAAAAAAGTTATAAACCGCATAGGAAAAAATGTGGAGACATTGCCTAGTTCCTTCAAATTGGAATCACAGCCAGTAAAGGATGAAAGATATGATTAACTATGAAGATCAGACATTAATACAACATTTTATTAAAAAAAACATATTATACCACTGCTATTAAAAATATTTACAACAAGTGTAAATACACTATATATTAACCATTTATAGATTATTCATCACAGTAAGATCAATGAATTTAAAAATATAAAGTGTTTGTAATTGTACAAGTGAGTAAAGTATTTTACACTACCAACATATACTTTATTTTTTATTTTATAGTTATATGTTTTTTAAAACAATTGAAGAATACAGTCAACACAATAGAAAATAATATTTCCAAAACTCAACATCACAAGTATAACTTTATATCTATCAATATTTTGAAGACTGATAATGTTTTTTTATTACAAAAGCAATAATTTATAGTCTTTAAAATAATGTAAAGTATTAAAAAAATCAGATATTTAATTTGTTTAAGATGATAAATATTATAAAAAGAAAAAAAATACGTTGCACTTCAAAAATAAGGCTAAAAAATAATTGATTGTTTAATAAAACATACTTAAATATCATTATTTTTAAGAATAACCTCAAATAAAAATATTGGCCTTAATTTGTATTATTAAGGCAAATACCATTGTTCATAATAAATTCTACCTAAACATACCTAAATAGACCTGTTGATACGACAGCATTGGAGAACTGCATCAATTTTTTTTATTGAATATTAAAAACTAAGTTAATTAATAAATAGTATATAACCAAAAGAACCATGGAAGACAAAGTTTACAAAGAAAAAAAAAATTAGAAGAGAAAAAATAGAAGAAAACTTAAAGTAAAAAAGCAATACTAGCAAAGAAAGAAAGAAAGAAAAGCACTTGTCACAGACAGTATTCTTAAATGTTGGCATGTTACAGAGATTCTTTGTGAAGTCATATTTATTCGTTAGACCTAGTTTCCTTCCTTGTTTTGGTGCAGATGTCGGCAAATTCCACGTGTAAGCATTTCATGCATGGACAATTTTTTGACAGCTACCACTTTCTTATTTTATTATGCTATACCGTACTTAGCATAATAGGTATGCAATTACATTTTATCATACACAATTATTTCCCCAAAAAGATTATTAGTATTAAATTCATGGGATGTTTGTGGTTACATACTTTTATACATAAAATATATGCATTATTATATATGTTCTGGTATGGCATGGTTGAGTGATTTGTCCTTACACCTTCACCTCATCACATCCAAATCATAGCTACCTTTAGTATTTGAATTTTTCTCCAATCATTCCCTTTAGAATCATTTATCAATACCTTTTTTTCTTCTTTTGATCACCATCAAATGCCTCTATTTTAGAAGTGGTTAGGTTTAGCTGGTGCATCATTTCTGATATCTAATCATGGTTTTGTAGGCAAATCTGTATTAGTTTTTTAGATGTATTTGCGGTTGAAACTACTTTGATTTGGTAGAGAGATTACTAAAATGTAATTCAAGATTATAACATTATTTAATTTAAAATAATTATTATAAAATGTTAACCATCTTAATTTACTTAAGATTAAATGTCAAACCCTCTAATGCATTTTAGGATTCTATTTTAAAGACTATTCACCTTGAACTCCATTTTAAAGACTATTCACCTTGAACCCCATTTTAAAGAATTTTCTAATAATAGACAATTCATTACTTTTACTTTCTGCTGGATACCCAAAATAAATTCTCAATCAACACTGTAGAGGAAAGTTATTGCCAAAATAAGATATATGGTCTCAATTTTTTATTTATTTGGAATTCGTTTCTTACCAATTACAAACTACCAAGTTACAAAAGAGGATAAATCTAATAACTGCTCTATAGAATAAAAGTTCACGTCAATTGGATTAAAAAAGAAAAGCCTCAAATTTACCAATTTAAATTCTAATACTGATAAAAAAAAACAATTTATAGTGTAATCGAAAAAACAAATTCCAAAGACTAAATGCAACAATAACAAATTTATATTTACATGCGGCAACAATATGAGACTAATTCTTATTTATACTCCCTCCTCCCTTCACCCTTCGAGACGTCTTTTAAAGACAAAATCGTGACGGAACACCGACTTCCAAAGCGGACAATACCTCAGATGCGATGATTGATCCTAGCGATGTTGCCCAACGACTTGAGGTCGGAACAAGTGTAATCGAAAAAACAAATTTATATTTACATGCAACAATATGAGACTAATTCTTATTAATCACGAGGAGTTATAGGATTATGATTTTTTTAATAATTAACTAATATTTATCTCCATATTTATAAATATGTTGTTATGATTCAACTATAATAACCAAATCACGTTCATGTAATGATTTTGTTTTTTTTCTGTGTTATTATATAAGTGAGAGAAATTAATTTATAAATGATGATTAAATTTAATGTAGGTTTAAAATGTATTTGCTTAATGTATGTTAGTTTGTTTTATATTTAAGTGGACTGTAATAATTATTTTTTTTAGCAACAAATACGAGTTGAGTTAATTAAATGAAATATTTGAGGAATGTTCCAACTCATTTACAAAATGAAAGGTTAGATGTTTCATATCCAAAAAGTTTCAACTCTACTCAAACTTATACTATTTTACATTTCAAAAAAGCTATCCATGAGTCTTCTACTTACAAAAACTTTAGATTTACATCTTTAAACAAAAGCACAAAAATGATTCCACTAAACAAGCATAAAATACATCATTAGCATAAAAGCAATCCCTTAAGAGCGAATCTTGAATGAATGACTTCACACCTACTGCAACACCTCCAAGGTCGAGATGTATGGCACTGAAAAAATGTAGCAAATGGAATGGCCAAAATTGTAGGCAACTGTTGTTGCTCATTAGACTTCCATCCACAATACAAATGACAACAAGACTCCTACTCCCATTAACCCTTTTCAGTAGAGGTCCATGACAACTTATACCTGTTTAAACCTTAGATAGCATGCCTATCCAACTGTTGACAATGCATCCTCAACTTGTTCCAGCTGGTTCTTTCATAGTTCCCTTTGTAGACACTACAGGCCAGCAACTCTAGCACTGAGATCCTTTTATCTTGTCCATCCAACCCGATTGACCCGACTGGCTAGGTCCTTTTGTAGAATCCCACGCCTAAACAAGTGCAAGGGGTTAATAGCAGTATGCATGATGTGAGCTGATTTGCTATTACACATGTTTTTAGGAGTTTCACTTGGATTATGATTTGATTAGCAAGAAGAGGTGATAACTCGGTGAATATTTCCATTGGACACGAACTTAACTAAGTGGTTAAGTAAGTGTGAAGGTTCTCTTCAAAAGTGAAAATAGAAAAACACACACTCTATGATGATTATAACACCAAATTAAACATGATAAAGAAGGGATAATGGGCGAAACACAATAGAAAAGAATTGAATAAAGACATGAATAACATAGGCGGAAAAGAATAGCAAAACAAAGGAAAAGGATGAAGAAGCTTATGGAGTGGAGAAATGGGGTGATTTACACCACTTGGGGGAGGAAGCTCCAAGATGAGTGAGGAAATGAGTTGCCACTTGCAGCCATCTCTACCAAGTTAAGACTCAGAGGATATTTAGAACACTCAAGATTCACTCAAGCAAAGTTTCTTTACTATCAATTCAATGTCATTTACAAGGAGCAATACACTCTATTTATAGCCTAAGGTGCCTTGGTGAGCAAGAGAGTATGGAGGGGACGACATATGACTAGAGCATTCTAGAATCTAGGATAAAAGGTGCTACACACATGGAGGAGGCTTCTAGAAACTAGGTTAAGTTTGTGAGGCACATGGGAGGGGCGACACATGGGAAGGTTTTTCTAGAAGCCTAAGCTAAAATTATTCTTCTTGGGCGAATGTGAGCCCAATTTATTACATTTTAATCATATCTTAAAAAGACTAGAAGGAAGAATAGTTGATATTCTAGTCCATGCATGGGTGCTCTTCTCCTGAGGATCTTCTAAGGGATGGTGGGGTCTTGTGTCTCAGCTTGTGATGATTGACCTAGCCCCGAATAATATTTTTTGCTCTCGATCATCTTCTTGTAAAGTTGGATAATATGAATGCATCATCCTAACCAAACTGCAAAAAACCTTGCAGTGAAAACTACAAAACCAAATTTGTCAGCTTGCAGCTTGTCGCAGCCACTTGCACTAGTACATATTACAACAATAATTCCCTACAGAGGCTTTAACCATATTGATCATCCTTGAAACAACAGTTAGCAGACACAAAGGCAAAGAACTTACAGTTTTGTAAACATATACAAATAATCACACGGATTTCATGGATAAATTTTGATTAAGAATTCAGTCTGAGTATGAAAAGTTACACTTAGCGACCTTGCATTCCATCCAGGACCATGCTTGCAATGAGCCACATGAAAATTCTCTACTACATTAACCTTTCCATCCTTGAAAACTATTTTATTTCTTTGATCTCATATACTCCAAACAATATTTACCCCATACTCCCCTCCCCTCACAGTTCTTTTTTGTGTTTAAATGGATAAGAACAAAATGTTGAAGATGGTGTTTAAGGTTATTGTGGTTTGCTAATTGAATATTTGTACATCTATAACGTGTATACTAAACATGGAAAGCAACACATTTCACTCCAAAAATAGGTGTTGAACAGACTCCTCTACATCATTACACAAATGACAAGTTGTGGATGAAAGGTCAATTCCCCTTTTTACCAGATTCACTCTAGTTGGTGTTCTATCCAACAAAATTTTCCAGCCTAAAAGTAAGAGCATTAGGTAGAGTATGCAGGAAAATTTCATTGCTAATATTGTATAACATAATAAGCTTACTTGACTGTGAGCATCCCATCCTTATCAGCCTGTCACTATCAGAGGTCTGTGAGTCCCTTTGCAAATGAACAATATTGTAATAATTGTGTTTAAATTGAGGAGTTAAAATAGAATGTGACTGACATTTATTGTAAATCTTTAGACTTTACTTGTTGGATATGGAGATTAAAAAATAACATTGTTATCAAACTTGTTCGTGCAAAGATTTTAAACTCTATTTTCAAAATAATTATTTTTCTTCACTTTCTTCCATTCTATCACTTCTCTTCTCTTCAAGATTTAGAAAAACAATTTAAACTTCTTCCTCACTTACCTTTACAAAAATATTGAACTTTCAAACTAGTTAAGAGATTTTGTATATTATTTAACTTAAAAATTTTATTAGATAAAATAAAATTTGAATAACATATAACACATTTAAGTATGAGTTGAAAATATTATATTAATTAAAAATAAAAGAATGGAATAACATATAAAAAAAAACTCACAAACACTTAATCTTAAAATTTAGGGTTAGACTTGGTTTCATACTATCTTATATAGTTTCTCCATAATTCATTAGTGAGATCTTCTCAGTTT
>Ga0123341_1002654_pt1 | contig 14868 bp, 9 predicted proteins | sample Turbeapinknodule_FD_89959 | JGI IMG/M metagenome (GOLD analysis project Ga0123341, IMG submission 89959) | Root nodule microbial communities of legume samples collected from Mexico - Turtle bean Mexico pink nodule | ecosystem: Host-associated > Plants > Roots > Nodule | place: Mexico: Nepantla... | reverse complement strand
TCATGAGGCACAAAGCTCTCATGAACATGGTGATAGTAGTAGTGCCCAACAAAATACTGGATATGATAGCTTGAGAGCACTTGAATTAATTGACTTTGGTAATGGAAGATGATCAACGCTCACGGCAGAACAACATACAGCTCCACTTCAGTTTATTTCAATAAACAAACATATTTCTACAATCATTATTTCATGTACTTAGCATGGTTATAAATGAATTATGTTTGATATTTCCTGCAACATATTTCTACCTTTTTCCAAATTACTTTTGTCCATTTTTTTGACTCGTTTTAACATCTTTGTTCCTTTTTTTATTTACTTTTATTTGCAAGAGAAAACAAGGTGAAACATAATTTTGATTCGAAAATTGCTTACAGAAGATGTATTAGTAGTTACACGAGATTGAAATGCAAGTCTATTTACGCGTACTGAAGAACAAATAAATTTTGAGAAATAGAAAACTTACACTTTTGTTAAAGGAAAGTGAAGACAGAGTGTGATATTTCTGTGTGGATTTACATTAATATCCTCTTTTGTGTTTCCCAATCTTAAATAAGAGTGCATTGACAAAGTCAACACTCTTCATGACAATTGGTATTAGTCAAGGATAAAATTCATAAGATGATAAAGACAAATATTTGACTTGGTGTATAAAGTTGATCTTTGTTAGGATTACTTCATTAAAATCTTCTCCAGACTTCTAGAATATCTAAGCATATCCAAAAGATAGGTGTTGATTGTCTTAGAGCGTTTAGTCATTTAGTATCTATTAAGACTAATTCTATATTGAGAATTTGTCTTCGATGACATTTCTACTCAAAAGTATGAAACATTGTTCTCATGTCTTCTTTGAATATTTAAGAACACTTCACGAAAGTTACTACAATAGTTATGTTATGCATATAAGAACCTATAATAAAAATTGTAAACTTGTTGAGAGAAACTTCCACTTCTACCACGTGTATCGTGGCGAGAATGGAGGAGTTCCATTCTCCACTGCCTTTGTTGGTTGAAAACTCTTATCTTCATATGCAAGCTAGATGCATAATCCTTGTGCCCGACTTATCCTTGAAGGCGATCTCCTAATGTTCCAAGACTAGAGAGGGCAAATTGATTGATTTTTCCTAATGTAAAGGGAACAACACAAAGTAGTATCCTTTTTTGAGACATGGCCTGAGAGCCTGTTCATAGTAAGACCATGTTGAAAAGGATATTGTGTAAATCACTCTTCCCAAGGGTGACAAATTTTAGCTCTTCAGAAATATCCTTATCACAACATTTGATCTTGACATCAGTCGTGGTTTACCATATAACAAGGTGTCCACTTCTTGAATAATTAGGTCCAATATTTTGAGAATGATGGATGTTCTTCCTTCCGATGTATGGTCTTAGAAATTTTATTGGCTAAGATTTTCACTTTCTTCCACATGGAAGGAACTCTAAGGCTCTTTGAAGTAGCTAAGAAATTAGAAAATTTAGAAAACTTTTCCTAAGTTTCAAGAGTGAAACTCAGCATTAGAAAATTTAGACAACTTTATCAGTTTCTTGTTAAGTCTACAATTGCTCACTATACTGTAGCGATTAGAATTTTCAGATATATTAAAGGAGCTCCAAGTCTTGGTTTATTTTTCTCTTCCAACACTTTTGCTCATCTCAAAACCTTTTGCGATACTGATTAGGGCACTTGCAGTGATTCAAGACAATCAATAACTGGTGTTAGTGTGTATCTTGGAAATTCTATCATATCCTGGAAATCAAAGAAGCAAGGAACAATATCAAAGAGTTCTTGTAAAGCTGAATACAGGACAATGACTATTGTTACATGTGAAATTCAAGGCTAACTTATCTTTTTCAAGATTTCAAAGTTCCTTTTGAGCTATCATCTTTTTTTTACTGTGACAATGACTCAGCAAGATACATTGCACCAAATCTAGTGTTTCACGAGCGTACGAAACATACAGAACTAGATTATCACGTTGTTAGGGAAAAATTAAAGAAGGGTCTCATCCATTTACTCCCTATTTCTACCACAAAGCAACTAGCTGACATTTATATCAAAGCTTTAAGTCCTCAATCTTTCAAGAGTATTTGTTCCAAGCTGGGTTTCATCAATATTTGCTCCCCAGCTTAAGAGGGATATTAAAGGATATGGTTACAAGAGTTATAGAAGGATAGTAATATTAATTGTGTTTTAGGCCTCATCCGTTAAACATCATTCACTCTTTTCTCTTTAATTTGTCCTCAATTACTCTATATATATGGTATGTACATAAATAGTAAGGGGTGTGTATATGTGATTTCTTAAAAAGTGAAGGTGTTAAAGTACAAGAACAATATTTAAATGAGAGTTGGAGGTAATTTTCCAACAAAGAATGGTGTAAATGTAGGTCATTTTCCCTGTATTTCTAATTTTTATATATTTTATAGTTCTCACCTTACATTTATAGACTTGTAGATATGCTGGAAGAGAAAATACATCTACCTGTAGTATTAGTCTCTAGGTCAGACTGCAATGCCTATATTCGAAACTGGAGAGTGAAATTGAAAAATTTATAATAAACAAGATTCTGAAAAGTGATAGTGTAAGCCTTTCAAATTCTATTCCATGGTGTGCTCCTTTAAAATATAATTATGGAAGTAATTAGTTTCTATTTAAATGACTTTTTCATGGTTCCAAAGAGAAGATCACTCAAGAATATCTTGGGATGATAGAAGTGATATTTCTATTTTGAAGGTAGGATTCAAAGGAAGGAGGGTCTATAAACAATGTGCATGCAATTGCAATTCAAGGGAAGACACATGACATGAGAAACCTACAAAACAACTTATGCATGCAATTGCAGGTAAAAGGTTGTGTAAAACCCTTATTTGCATTTGCATGGTCTCCATTATGTTTTGTTACACAAAAAGTGTACAACAGTACTAGAGAATCATTTTCTTTTAGCCTGGCATCACTAAAATCAGTACAGAAGCAAAGAAGAGACAATATTTAGTTATTTATTTTATTTGTCGCCAAAGAAAGAAAATAGATGTAAACAGGACACTACAACATTTTTTACTTTAGACAACACTAAAATAGACCACGTGTATAAAAGTGTTGCCTAAATGTACTATAGGCCACGTGGAAATGTAGCTTAAAAGGTATAAGAAGCCACGGGTATAAAATCGTTGATACTTTAAGCAAGGATTCTCTAAGTGTGGCTTTATGATGGGTTAAAAAGCTTGAAATAAAATATATCGCGGGACACATTTTTTTCTTTCCTCTCTTTTTAAAAATAGCATAATACCTTCTAGGCTCATTTTCAAATTCCTTCTCTTGTGAAAAACGTTAAATACCACAAGGGAGTATTAGTTTCCATAAAACCCTTGGCAAGTATATTGGGCTCTATCTCCACACTCCCCAAATTCAGTGTGTTGTTTAGTTTACCACACTTTCTCTTTTTTTTTATCAGCAAATACCACATCTTTCTGTTTACTTGTTTTGGAGGGTTAATGGAAGTTGGAATATCTCATGCCATGAAAATCTTAAAGGTGAAGTTGATGGAGAAGGGGATTCTTACCTACCTTTTAAAATTATATGTTTGGTTGATTAATTTTGGGATTATTTTTGTCTAGAAAAAAAAGTGTGAATAAGATTTTGTAAATAAAGTAAATTAATCCAAGTACAGACTAATAATGTTATTTCTCACTGTGAAGTGATGTGGGAAAATGGACATTTTTTCATGAATATTAAAAAAATTCTATAAAAGGTTTTTGTACCTGTATGGATATCGGGGGCTGAGTAATGTTGATCCACGTCTATACACGATGCTTACTTCATTCTTGGTTGTCCTATTCTTCAAGTCTCCTTTTCTCTTTGCGTACCTCGGTCGGCCGGTGGGAGTACCTGCGATTGCACTCTGACGCTCAAGTCAGCGATGGTGCTCAGTGAGAATTCTCTGATCATATGAAAAATGTACATTTTCTCCCTTTCAGAAGTCCTTTTAGTAGGTTGACTTGGACCTTGGTCATGGGCCAACTCACTGGCCAGTTGGTGGCTAGAGACAAGCCTAGTGGTTTCTGGGTCGTGTTTAGTGGTTTCCTGAAATCCAAAGAGTGTTCCAGGAAAACGTGCTTGACTTATTCAGCGGGGGTTATAACTGCTCGTTCCACATGTAACCCTGTTCTTTATTTAATTAAGTTTATTTAATGTGCAACCCTTCGGTCGTCCGGTGCCGACCAGTACACTTGCCCCCCAGGCTCGAGGATGTGGATGGCCGAAGAGTCGTATAAGGCACGTGGGACTTTCGAGGTAGTGCTTGATAGCTGGCAGTATTAAATGCATGGCAGAGATGTGACGCATGGCAGAGCTGCCGTTTGGGGGCGCTGTCCCATCCAGATGGATTTAACAGTGAGGATTTTGCGCCGTTTCGTATGCCGAGTGTGCTTAACCGTTGGATTGGTTTTGATCTAACGGTGCTACACGAATGCTGGGGTTTTCTTCTCTCACTTCCTAGCCTATAAATAGCGCTTCATTTGCAAGTTTGAAGGTTTTCCAACTTCTTCTGCTCTCTGAATCTTGTGCCGTTTGCTCCGAGTGCCGAGTCTATCACAGTTTGTCTAATTCGTCGCCTAGTCTACCACTGAGGTTAGTGATGCCTTCTTCCATTGAGTCTTCGAATAATATAGATTCATCTTTGACTCGCACTGCATCTGGTAGTGCGAGTCAGTCGTCGGACGACCCAAGCTATGATTGGGTTGATCCGTCCGTCCTCCGAATTCCTAGCAAAATTAAGTTTTCTGATGACTTGGATGAATTTCTTTCAAGTCATAAGGATTTTCTAGCGTCGGACTGCCCGATCGAGGCATTGGTTGTAGATATATGCGGCATGATCGACGGTGTGTGCCACGGTCGGGAGAATGCTCCTCGTGATTTCTTTTTTGTTTATAGTACTTTCTTTTCTCATTTTTATATATCTTTTCCTTTTGATGATTTCACCATGAGTGTCCTTCGGATTCTCAATGTTGCACTGACCCAGCTACACCCAAATTCGTGGGCAATTTTACAAACCTTTCGAATCGTTTGTCAAATTTTTGGCCTTACGCCTACCCCCGAGTCTTTTTTATATTACTATAATACCCATCCGAGTACCCCTGTGGGGTGGTTGTCTTTGTCCAGTCGTCCGGGGAATGTGGGCTTTGCCGTGTTCACCACTTCTTACAAAAATTTCAAGGATTATTATTTCAAGGTGTTTGTCGAGCCGGACGGCCGAGATTTGTTTTACAACGCTGATGGGACCACTAAATTCCCGTTCCATTGGACTGAGAAGCCCACTTCCCTTGACAATCGGTTTTGGGAGTCTTTATCTCCTTTCGATAAAGAAATTCTAATGATTGTAAACCAACTACCGTGTAGACTTCCTACTCGGGAATTGGTGGCCCTTTATGGGTCCTCCAAGCAATGGGCGGATCTGAATGCTGAGCACCTTTCCCCTTCGGTCGTTCCATTAACAACTTGGTGTTTCTTAACTGTTTATGTGTATGTTTTGCAGATATCGTTTTGAAGATGGATCCCAATCTGAGAAAGTTCATGAACAGCCTAAAAAGGCAAGCTAAAGGCAGGAAGATTTCTGCTGTTGCTGGTATTTCGGCCCAACCGATCGCTGGAGAGGTCGTTCCGGTCGAGCCTATTGTCGCGCCAATCCAAGGTAAGAAGAGGGGACGGCCGGCTAAGGCGCCCCGTACTGAAGCCCCCTCGTCGTCCGACAGACCCGTTAGCATGTTGGGGTCATCTGAAGGGTGGCCCCTACTATGCAATTTGATTTGCGCCCGAACAACGAGGGTGTCCTAGCAGCTATTCCTACGCTGGATCTGATCGAAGAGATGGTTGAGCTACAGTGTCGGGCGGCCGTGGTAAGCAGGGCCATTGGTGATGAATTAAAAAGGGTAAAAACGGTGTCAATTCCGAAGCTGAAGACGCAAATAAGTGAGTCGGCGGTCTCCCTGAAAGAGGCTTTGAAGGCCGTTGACGATGCTAGAGAAGAGGTGCGTTTGGCCAAAGAGGAGCAAGAAGCTCTTAAGGTCACATTAGGCCAAGTGATGACCGAACGAGCTGATGCGGTCAAAGAAAAAGAAGAGTTGGCTGCCGACAAGGAATCACTTAGCGCCCAGGTTGAACAACTTCAGGGCTTCATGTTGAGCATCAACGAGGAGTCGTTCAACCAGGGTGTTCGTCAGGTGGCTTTCTACCATGGTGTGTCGGCCGATGAACCGCGGTATGATTCGGGCATGGACGTGATAAACGGCCAACTGTTGCACTTGGGGGCAAAAATGCTGAGGACATTGATCAAGATAACCAGGTTGCGGAGACACCTCAACCGGACGACACCATGCATCCGGACGAACCATTCAACATGACGAGACCATTGACATTGTTTAAATTTGGATTTACCTGGACCAGGGGTGTGGGCTTGGAACAATTTACTGCTTTATATTTTACTTTCCTTGAATGCTTGTCTTTTATTTTTCATTGCCAATACTACTATGCATTTCTGTTAAGTATTCTTGCCGACTGATTCAGACTGATATTGAATTGTAATTCAATCAAAACTCGTTGATTCCGACCGAACGAAGGGTTAACCAATCTTGTAATCAATATCAGTAGTCTCTTATCATAAATGATAAACAGCGTTTTATGACTAAAGTTACAGTTTTGTCTGCATAACCGGTTAATTAATAATTGATATATTACTTTCTCACCAAGACTTGGTAAATAGCTTTTAAGTTGTAAAATGGATAACGATAATGTTATAATTCGGTCTGACCTCTCGGTTTAATTAATTAATAATGAAAAATTATTAACTTCTGACCAACTTGGTAATTCTGATAATGTTCTAAGTTATAATTCGGACCAACCGCTCGGTTTGATTAATTAATAATGAAGATTATTGATTTCTGACCAAATTGGTAATTCTGATAACATTCTAAGTTATAATTCGGACCGACCGCTCGATTTGATTAATTAATAGTAAAGATTATTAATTTCTGACCAAATTGGTAATTCTGATAACGTTCTAAGTTATAATTCGGACCGACCGCTCGGTTTGATTAATTAATAATAAAGATTATTAATTTCTGACCAAATTGGTAATTCTGATAACGTTCTAAGTTATAATTCGGACCGACCGCTCGGTTTGATTACTTAATAATAAATATTATTAATTTCTGACCAAATTGGTAATCAAACCATGAAAATGAATTTTTTAAAGTGCCTCGTTAAAACCTTCCCGATCGAAAACCCTCCTTAGGGATAAAACGACTGAGCGAGGAAAGAGTACACTGAATGTATTTATCAACTGTAATAGAACTTGAGATGCGTGACATTCCACGTTCTCGGTATGGATTTTCCTGACAAATATTCTAAATAATATGCTCCGTCGGTAGCTGTGCCGGCAATGCGGAACGGTCCTTCCCAGTTGCTTGAGAACTTTCTGTCGTCCTTCCGAGCGTCGCTACGCATGCGCCAAACCAAATCTCCCTTTTGATAACTCCGCGGCTTCACCTTCGAGTTGTATCTTCTTGTCGCCCGTATCTTGCATGTTTCTTCTCTTATCTTGCACTTGTCTTTTAATTCATTAATGAGGTCGAGGCCGATGAGCAAGCTTTCTTTGTTTAGATCCAAGTCCAGCGTTTGTCGGCGTAATGTGGGTTCACCGATTTCAACCGGAATCATGGTCTCGGTGTCGTACGTCAAACTATAGGGTGTCTCCTGAGTAGTTGACTGGGGAGTGCAGCGATAGGCCCACAAAACTTCTAGTAGTTCTTCTATCCAATTTCCCTTGGCTGGACCAAGTCGTTTCTTCAGCTCGTTGAGGATGACCTTATTGGGGGCTTCGGCTTGACCGTTGGTTTGCGGGTGTTCGACCGAACTCGTAATATGCTTGATGTGGAGCTTCTCGTAGAACTCAGCTAGTCCTCGGTCGGTGAACTGTCGACCGTTATCAATGATGATAACTTGAGGTAGGCCGAACCTGCAAACAATATTTTTCCAGACGAAGTTCTGGACGTTACGGGCAGTGATAGCCGTCAACGGTTCGGCCTCGATTCACTTGGTAAAGTAATCGACGCCGACCAGCAGGAATTTGCATTGTCCTTTCCCGGGTGCAAAGGGTTCGATAATATCCATCCCCCACTTCACAAATGGTCAGGGAGATAGGATGTAATGTAGATTTTCTGGTTTTTGGTGTGACAGAGTGCCGAATTCCTGACATTTTACACATTTTTGGACGTATTCGGTGCAATCCCCTTGCACGGTCGGCCAGTAGTACCCGGCTCGTAGTATTTTGGCGGTCATGGTTCGCGCTCCAGAATGCGTTCCACATATCCCTTCGTGTAGTTCGTTCATCACATAAGTAACTTGCTCTAGGTTGAGACATTTTAGGAGAGGACGGGAATATCCTCTCCGATAGAGATCCTGATCAATGAGTATGTACCGGGCGGCCTGCTGTTTCATTGTTTTCTCCAAGCGTGGGTCACATACTCCTTATGTCAAGTATTGCCTGATAGGCATCATCCAGTTAGGTTGAGTGTCGGTCGCCATGCATTCTTCGACAGTAACACTTGGTTTAGCAAGGGTCACGTGTATGACCGACCGATGGACTCCTTTCTGTTTGACAGTAGCTAGTCTTAACAGGGTGTCCGCCCGAGTGTTATTTTCTCTTCGAACATGTTGGAACGAAATTTCTTTGAACCTGCTTAAAAGATTTTTCAAAAAATGGAAATATTACTGAAGCAATGTCTCTCTTACCTCATATTCTTTTGTGAGATGTCCGATGACTAAGCGGGAGTCGCTTTTACAAGTTAGATTAGTTATCTCTAACTCGATTGCTAGGTGTAAACCTACAATTATTGCTTCATACTCGGCCTGATTATTTGAAGCTTTAAATTCAAACTTCAAGGCTTGCTCGATGACGATTTCCCCCAGTCCTTCAAGTAAAACTCCCGCTCCGCACGAACGACTGTTTGAAGATCCGTCCATGTATAATATCCAGCGGGGTGTCTTCTCTTCGGTCGGATAAGGAGTGAGTTCTGTTGTGAAATCAGCAAGGGCTTGGGACTTAATGGCCCCCCTAGGTTGGTATTCGATATGGAATTCTGACAATTCGACTGCCCAACCTATCATTCGTCCAGCTAGGTTAGGTTTCGTGATGGATAGTTAGTTTTAACTATGACCCGGTGATTCTGGAAATACATCTGCATCCGTCGTGCGGTGATGACCAAGGCTAATGCAACCTTTTCTACCATTTGATACCGGACCTCCGCGTCATGTAAGACTCGGCTAACGAAGTACACCGGCCGTTCTTCTGTTTCGATCTCCTGCACCAAAACATAACTTACCGCTTCGTTGGAAACAGCTAGGTACACTATGATGGGTTCACGTGTGTTGGGCTTCTGGATGACCGGTGGCGATGCCAAGAATGTTTTAAGTTGAAGAAAATTCGGTTCGCATTCGTCTGTCCACTCAAACTTAGTTGTTTCCTTCAGGAGTTTTATAATAGGTCTCGTTCGTTCAGCAAGTTTAGGTACGAACCGAGACAATGACGTAAGATGACCTACTAGCCGCTGGATCTCTTTAAGTCCATTGGGACTTCTCATTTCTGTAATTGCTTTGCACTTTTCTGGATTAGCTTCTATGCCCCGATGGGTGAGCATGAAGCCTAGGAATTTCCCACCTTCTACGCCGAACACGCACTTTTTTGGATTTAAGCGCATGCGATATTTACGCAAGGCCTGGAAAACTTCTTTCAAGTCGGAAATGTGTTGTTCGCACGAATCAGACTTAACGACAATGTCGTCAACGTATACCTCTATGTTTCGACCAAACATGTCGTGAAAAACGTGATCCATGAGTCGTTGATATGTGGCTCTGGCATTCTTGAGGCCGAACGGCATGACCTCGTAGAAGAAATTGTCGAAGTTAGTTCTGAACGCAGTCTTCTCCTGGTCACGGTGATACATCTGTATTTGGTTGTACCCTGAGTAAGCGTCAAGGAAACTTAAAATTTGATGGTCGGCCGCACGGTCGATTGTAGGTAGGGGATACGAGTCCTTTGGGCATGCCTTGTTAAGGTTTGTGTAATCTACACACATTCTCCATTTACCATTCGCCTGTTTTACCATGACAACATTGGCCAACCATGTTGTGTAATGGGCTTTCTGAATAAAACCGGCTTGTACCAGTTTGTCTGTTTCCTCCCGTGCGGCCTTGCGCCATTCTTCACCTAATTTTCTTTTCTTTTGGGCGATTGGTCTGGCTTCTTTATAGATAGATAGTCGGTGGGTGATAACATTCGATTTTACCCCTGGCATATCTGCGGCAGTCCAAGCAAAAAGGTCAGCATTCTTTGTTAATGTCTTACCAATTGCTTCTCGGTCATTCGGCTTTAGGGATGTTCCCATGTTTCCTTTGCGGTCCTTGTCACGGAGGAATATAGGTTGAAGGTCTTCGCCTGCTTCCATCTGAGGGTCGTCCAGCTGGGGGTCTAGGTCGACCAAAACGACTAAGTGTCTTCTGGAACCTCGTCCTCTAGAACGTCTTTCTGGTGATCGACCTCTTCGCTCTGGGGATCGGTCGGTCGATGTGGTATAGAGCCTTCGGGTTGATTCTACCTTCAAGCTAGCTACATAGCATTCTCGTGCTATCTTTTGATCTACATGCACTGTGGCTATATCCCCGTTGACCGAGGGGAATTTCATGGCTAAGTGAGGGGTTGAGACGATGGCTTTCAACCTGTTAATGGATGGACGACCGAGCAAAATATTATACGATGTGTTGGCGTTGACAAGCAGATATCGTATGTTAATAGTTTTACTGAGGTAGTCATCGCCGAACGTCGTATATAAATCAATAAATCCTCTTGTATCCACCCTTTCTCCCCAAAATCCAACTATCTGTTCGTTGTAAGGCTGTATCTCTGCTTCTGAAATCTGCATTTTCTTGAATGTTTCCCAGTAAAGTATGTCGACCGAGCTACCTTGGTCCACCAGAACCTTTACGATTGCAAATTTGTCTATTTCCACGGTTATGACCATGGGGTCGTCCTGAGCAGGATTGATTGCTGTAAAATCATCGTCGGTGAACGTGATTGGTGGTATGTGTGGTTGGCGGTGTATAGAGGCTGAATGGACGGATTGGATTGCCCTTAAGTGCTTTTTCCTTGCTGAATTGGAGCATCCTCCACCTGCAATATAATTAACCTCTTGTGGGGGTATGCCGAGTGACACTGGTCCGGTGATTGTATTGATAACTGCACAAACTTTCTGCTTAGTTCGACTTCTACGCTCAAGGCTTTCGCTTTTGGGTCTCGTCCGTCTGACCGAACTTTCACTTCGTTTCCTTCTGTTTGAACGATGATGATCGTCGCAAGTTCGGTCGTCCCTTCGTCTCGAACATTCTCGGGAATCATGGTCGCGCTGGGGCGATCTGGGTGTAGTGACGGTTGTCTTCACAAACTTGTGAAGATGACCGGCCTGGACAAGTTCTTCAATTTTGTCTTTTAACGCTTGGCAACCTTCGGTCGTATGACCGTAGTTGCGATGGTATTGGCAGCGTTTACTTGTGTCGGCATTGGGAGGAGTCTGTGATAGCTTCAGTGCCGGAATCAGTTCAATCTGCAGTGCTTCATCCAAAACCTTACCCCTTGGTACAACCAACGGAGTATAACTGTGGAAGCGGGGACCCCTATTGGGACGATACCGGTCTCGGTCGGCCGACACTGTGGGAGGACGAATCCCTTTACCTCTGTCTGTGTTCTCAACATGCGTTTTTCGATGATAATCAACATGCTCCTCTATTTGCATGAATTTTGTCGCTCTTGTTCTCAATTCATCCATACTATACGGGAATCGCTTGATAAGGCTTTCAGTGAACCTTCTGGGTAGCATGGCCGAAACCAAGTGATGCATGGCTATATCTGGATTCAGGTTACGTATGCCCATACAAACTTTGCTAAACCTGTCCATGAAAGCTCTTAGGGATTCTCCTCTTTCTTGTTTGACGTTAAGAAGGGACATGGAGGACGTCCAATGAGGTCTACTTGTAGCGTACTGTGTAGTGAATTTCAATTCTAAAGCGTCGAAGCTTGCAATGGAATTAGGGGGAAGGTCAGAAAACCATCCGAGAGGGCCTTCTCTGAGCGATGTAGGGAAGACCTTGCACCATAGCGTCCGATCAATCGTGTAGAGGGTCATTTGTGTCCTGAAGATGTTCAAGTGTTCGTCCGGATCTGTAGAACCATCATAGAGGTTCATGGTTAGACCTCTCCATTTGTTGGGGAGAGGAGTGGCTATTATGTCATCGGTGAACGGGTGGCCCCTTGGGTTTACTACCCTGTTTGGGATTACCTGCCTAACGATTTGGTGGGTTTGTTGGACGAGCGATGTGTGAGGTACCGTCTGGGCTACTGCTCTTGTCCCAGATTGATGTGGTGGTGGAGTAGGTGCACGTGAATGTCCTTCACGTTCGGATTGTTCGAGCCTCTACATCAATCTTTTGTTTTGTTCTTTCAACTGAGCCATTTCCTCCGCATGTCGCTGGTGTTCTTCTTCCTGTCTCTTTTTCTCCTCCTCCTGGCATAACTGGTCTGTGACTCCCTTCTGGAGTAACTCTTGCATTTGGGCTTGGAGAGTTTGGAGCATCATCCTATGCTCTTCTGCTGTAGTATCGTTGTTGGTGTTGTTTGTCGTTGAAGCCATCTTCAACTGTTGGAACCTTTAGGTCTGGGAATAGTGATTACTCGGCCCCACGGTGGGCGCCAATTGTACCTGTATGGATATTGGGGGCTGAGTAATGTTGATCCACGTCTATACACGATGCTTACTTCACTCTTGGTTGTCCTATTCTTCAAGTCTCCTTTTCTCTTCGCGTACCTCGGTCGGCCGGTGGGAGTACCTGCGATTGCACTCCGACGCTCAAGTCAGCGATGGTACTCAGTGAGAATTCTCTAATCATATGAAAAACGTACCTTTTCCCCCTTTCAAAAGTCCTTTTAGTAGGTTGAATTGGGTCTTGGTCATCTGGGCCAACCCACTGGCCAGTTGGTGGCTAGAGACATGCCTAGTGGTTTTTTGGTCGTGTTTGGTGGTTTCCTGAAATCCAGGGAGTGTTCCATGAGAACGTGCTTGACTTATTCAGCAGGATTATTGACTTATTCAGCATAGATTATTTTTGTCTAGAAAGAAAAGTGTGAATAAGATTTTGTAAATAAAGTAAATTAATCCAAAGACAGACTAATAATGTTATTTCTCACTGTGAAGTGATGTAGGAAAATGGACATTTTTTCATGAATATTAAAAAAATTCTATAAAAGGTTTTCATATCAACATTTTACTTTCTATTTATTTTACTTGTTTTGTTGAAAGATAATAGTAATACCAGCGTTGAAAGTGTAAATTTTTTGTATATCGTAATCCAATCACAAACCGTTATGTATGATAAATTTATTGACTTTTATTAATTTTTTAAAATTATATTGATAGTATAAATATTCTTACCCTAAAAATCCATGTCTATTAAACTCGAGTATAGTTATATAATCAAAATTTGAGTGATATTAGATTTATCTTCTTAAATACAATTTTAGATTCTCAGTTAGTTAGATTTTTTTCTTGTAAATTAATAACTACCAAAGTAAATAGATAATTTATTTGATTTAATATAATTTTAAAAAATATTTATATAATTTTCACGATAACAAATAATAAAGGGTAACTACTTTCTTTAATTTGTGGTGAAATATAAAAGGAACTACATTCAAGGTATATCAACTTCATAGAGCTATTTTTTTTTAATAATTTATCTCAAAATTTTCAGTTTTTTTTTCTCTTTTTTCATTTCAAATGGTTCTATCGTTTAAATGGCATTGCACTCATTTAAGCCTTTTTTTAGCTCAATTGATAAGGCCCATTTGTGGCTTGCTTCTGCAAAGACCGTTCAAGGCTCTGGGATCACAAGATACCTGTTGATATTTTCCATTTAACTCTAAGAGCGACAAATGTATGTTTCGATACCTATTGATATTTTCCACTTAACTCTAAGTATCAGTATACTTAATTTCTTCTGTAGTATTTATGATTTGCTCACCACATTATTGTGAAGAAATATTACATTTAGGCTCATATTGGTTTGTTGAAAATTTCATAGGTTGCAACACTTCCACATATGTTGCAAGAAAGAAAGCTACAATACATTGCATCAAATATAAGTGATTCTTCTTATTACTAGTAATAAATTATTATATTATAATATTTGTATTTAACTTATGAGATATATGCATAAAGTTATATTGACTAACATTAAGGACTCGTGCCGAAATAAGGTAATATACAACTAACTCAAATATGTTAAATGTTAATATTAAATTATACGGATACCAGAGTTATAGATGGATCCTAATATTAATTTAGTATCTTTTCTAATTATCAATTGTTTCTCCTTATAGAGGAGAATAATTGGGTGTCTTTTCTAATTATCAGTTGTTTCTCTTTATAGAAGTGAATAACCTTTATTTTGTCTTTGTGGGTTATGATTTTAGTATTTAATTATTGATTTTTTTCCTCTTTAGTTAAACCTAGAATGAGTGTACTACTTGTATATATTCAGACCATTTATTTTGATTTTAATAACAAGACAAGAGACATATTCATTCTTATATCTTTTACCTTCCTTTTACTCTTTTGCTCTCTTTTATTCATCTCTGTTCTATTTCGTAATATGGTATCAGAGCTCTGATTAGAGCTCTGGTTGCTACATTTATCTATGGGTGAAGTTGTTGATCCCTCACAAGATCTTTGTTCACCTTACCATGTTAGTTCATCAGATAATTCATCCTT